>Ga0335071_10000011_pt1 | contig 300603 bp, 258 predicted proteins | sample Lox_Sample_15_FD_206724 | JGI IMG/M metagenome (GOLD analysis project Ga0335071, IMG submission 206724) | Soil microbial communities from Loxahatchee National Wildlife Refuge, Florida, United States - Lox_Sample_1.5 | ecosystem: Environmental > Terrestrial > Soil > Wetlands | place: USA...
TTAAAGCGGGCGCTTAGCCAGTCCTCCTGAAAACGGAGGACTTCGCTAAAAACCCTGTCTAAGTTTAAAGCGGGCGCTTAGCCAGTCCTCCTGAAAACGGAGGACTTCGCTAAAAGCCCTGTCTAAGTTTAAAGCGGGCGCTTAGCTCAGCTGGTTCAGAGCGTACGCCTCACACGCGTAAGGTCGCAGGTTCGATCCCCGCAGCGCCCACAAGATGGCTAGATACAAAATGAAAATCCGCCGTTCTTAAGCGGATTCGATTCCCGCATCACTCGCTCCCGCCTCTTGACTTTCAATCCCAATATCGATACTATCGTACGGGCAGATCGAGATTCAGCTCCGATCTGCTGATCATCGGCTCCGGCCATCTCCGCTTGGGAGGAGATATGTCGGTCAATAATTCGCACAAGAAAACCTCTGTGTCCCCCTGAGCGGGGAGGCCAGAGGATTTTTCGTTTCTAGGCCGGAGCCCCACGAGAGGAGGTTAATAGCCATGCTTAATGAGAACTCGACACGATCGCTCAGGAGCATCCTCAACACGCTCGCCATTTTGAAGTCTACGAACCAGCATCAGAAAGTTCTTCATCACATCGTCAACCAGCTGTTCCAGATCTACAGGTGCCAAACGGCGGCTGTCGTCATCATCGACCCGAAGACAGAATACCTTCATATCGAGAACGACTACGGTCTGTCGCTGACCTTCTGCAAATCATTCCGGACGCGGCTCGCTACCGGCGCCATCGGCAAGCTCCTGTGGACAGGGCACCCCATCCTCATTTCCGACAGCGCGTCCGACCCCCTGCAAGCGGCAGAGATCGCCCTTGAGTATGCATTCGGCTCTGCGGTCTGTGTCCAGATCGAGGTTGACCACCGTACGTTCGGCTACCTGCACGTCGACAGCACGGAGAAGGGCAAGTTCACCGAAGAGGACCTCGGGATGATCCAGGGCTTTGCGGACATCGCCGGACTCGCGCTCGTCAAGGCTCAGCTCCATGAGGAAAACATGCAGCTTGAAGTCATCGACCGCGAGACTGGGCTGGAAAAGTACGTCTCCTTCATCAAGAAGCTCGACGCCGAAATGGAGCACGCGAAGGAGTTAAGCGAGAGCTTTTCGCTCGTTCTTCTGGACGTCGACAACTTCAAGGATGTCGTCCACACGTACGGGTATGACGCTTCGAAGAAGCTCTTGAGGGAAATGGGGTGCCTTGTGAAATCGAAGTTACGCCCCATCGACGCCTGCGGGCGCTACGGGTTCGACGAGTTCGTCATACTTCTCGCCAACACGAACTTGCAGGAGGCGATCGTCAGGGCGAAGGAATTTTCGGTCGACATCGCTCACACGCTCTTCACTGAACAGAAGATTGAGTCGGCGGTGAGTATCGGGGTCTCGGCCTATCCGGTCAACGGCCGAACGACCTCCGACCTGCTCCTCATGGTCAAGGAAGCTCTCTTCGAGGCGCAGCGGGCAGGCCGGAACACCGTCTACTTCTACCCGACGATCAAGCAGGCGAAGGGAGAGCTTGTCAGTTGACCTCGCCATTCGGGCAGTCAGACACGTGTCTCGGAGTCCGCTGTCGGAACATATCTGGAATGAGCATCAGCTGTACTTTTGCGGATGCACTCCCAGCAGCGCCCGCAAAAAAAGGAAAGACTCGTTCTTTCCTTTTATTGTTCCGACGGCCGGCGTTCAATGCTTATGCTGCTTCCGTTTTGTCCTCCCGGACACTCTCATTCGTCCTCTCGGCTGGACTTACTTCAGGAACAAAATTCGCGTCAGACGCGACTTGACCCCTCCGCCGACAAGATTTGTGGCTATCATCCGGACAAAATAAACTCCGCTGCTGACCGTTCTATTCTGCTCGTCCGTCCCGTTCCAAAAAACCGTTCTTCTCTCGCTGACAACCTCGTTGTTCAGCAAGACCTTTACACGCTGGCCAAGGATGTTGTAGATGACGAGATAAACCTTTGACGCCGGCCTGACATCGATCTGAATTGCAACCTGATTATTGAATGGATTCGGATATGCGCCTAACCCCAAGGTGTCCGTTTCCGGAAAAGCGTGTTGGGGATTGACCGGCGTTCCGTTGGAATTGTTCGGGTTATTTTCAATTGTGGTATCAAGCACCAGCAGCGCAGTGAAGTCACAAAGGAGGTTGTAACGCATCGCCCGTGCAACGATCGTTGCTGTATCGAAGGGAGGCGTCATGAGCAGGTTTTTGATGTCCTCGTTCGCCAGGAGCGCCGGAATGAGCGACTGGCTCCCCGTTGTATCGTTCACAGGATAATAGCTTAATTTTTTGGTTTCGATCGAGTCATCCCCCGCAAATCGTGCATTGATCGCGAAATCCAATCGTTCATGCCCTTTGGCGGCTCCGATAAAGAATCGGGGTTTGGAAGGATCATTTTGCACAGGGTTGACCTCTCTCATCTCGAGGACCTTCCCGGCCGAGTCGGCCGTGGCGGCTATGATGTTTAAGCTGTCGATAACGGGAACCGAAGAAGGCGAAAGTGCGCCGGCAATAAAGTTCCAATTATCAATATGGGTCTCGAAATGAATCCCGTTTGTCAGCGCTGCGACAGTTTTGAGGAGATAACCTCCGCCGTAATAATCAACTCCGCCGTCGGAGACCGAAGGAGGAGTATACGTGGTCCCATCCAGCAGATTCACGGTATAAAAAACGGGCACAGAGCCAGAAAATTTTGATACGTATGTCGTTGCCCAGCTGAGCGCATAGGTTTTGGCAAAAGCGGAGTCGGTGTTGGAAAAGATCAGGGCTTTGTCGAACGGGTCGGCCAATCGATGGGATTGGACCTCGTTCAGGAGGCCGATCATCTGCTCTGAATGGGAAATAGCGTTCAGGCCGAGAAGTGGAACTCCGATGATTTCTTTTGTGGCCCCGTCATCCCTGAACGACCAAATGCTGCTGACGACGAGCAGACCGTTATTGATTCTTTTTGAAATGACCGCCACGTTGCCGCTTGAATCCTGCACCTCGACTTTGGTATCGGGGTCCGTATAGACAAGGTCGTCAAAACCGTAATGGACAAAGGACGGGGGAAAATACGCGCCGATGTTTCCGGAAAGATTTCTATAAAGCGTCGTTGACCCGTCTGTCCTTCGGTTCATTGTCAGCCCGCTGATATAGTGCGATGCAAGCAATTCACTGCCGACACGGTTATAGTCATAGTACGTCAGGAATCTCCCCCCTTTCAGAAACAACGAGTCAAACCGGCTGATCAGATTTGAAAGAATCGACTTCGTTTCATTCGCATCTTCAAACCCCTGATTATATGCGGCGACAATAGGAACAGAAGTAATAGCATCGATCGCACCGCCCAGGGTCGAAAAAACCCGCGGCACGCAAAGGCTATCAATCCCGGGAAACTGCCAGCAGGTCACCGCATTCGGGTCTGCGAAAATTACGGAAGGAATTGTGGACTGGCCTATCGTCTTGCCCAGATCGCTGTTCGCGAACCTCTCCAGGATGTTATCGATCGAGTCGGGTATCCCGTATGTCCAGTTGCTCCCGAGATATTGCATTGCACCCGCCCCGGTCACAACAATTTTGAATTGATCTTTTGTACGGAGCGCGGATATGAGCGTGGATTTCAAGTTCGGGAGCAAGGTCGAGTAATTTTTGTTTTGGAATCCGCTTAAGTCGATCCCGACCAAAAATTTTTTCGCCGTCGTATCCGATCGCGTGGAAAAAAATTGAGGCGGAACAAATCCCAGCTGGAACGCTGTCGTATCGGTACTGTCGACAGCACTCATGAACGAAGCGCCCCCCTGGAACTGGGTTTGGAATTGAAGGCTCAGGCTCTGAAGGTTCGAGATATCGGCAACGTCGACATATTTGTATGAATACCCGGCGCTGTCGGCCAGACTCTGGAAACTGAGAAGAGGCAACTCAAGCACCGTCGGTACCCCCCAAATATTCTGCGCCGTTTTGAAGTAGACCCTAAGCGGCTTCGCGGGAGAATTATTTGCCAGCAGCATTCTGATCGGCAATTCCGCTCCCCCATTTTGGCCGATCCATTGCGTGGGGCTGACAAAAGTGATCTTCACTCGACGGTAACTTCCGGGGCTCAAGGGATAGACATGCAATTCGTACTGCGTCCCGATCTTCGAAAGAAACGCAGGGTCTCTGTGTTTGCTGACGATGCTGTCATAAATATGCTGCGCCTGCCACGTCGCAAGCATCTTTCCCCTGACAGGCACATTGTTAATCCAGAGCCACAGATCGTTGATCACCGCTCCCTGCGGCATCTCGAAGGCATGGACCACTTCTATCTTTGTGCCCGCAGCAAATTGAAGATGATCGGCATAATCGAGAATGAGCGTTTGCTCGACATACGCGCCATGCGGCTCAACATAGAGGGTTGCCTGGTCGATGTAGCCGAGCTTTGACCCGTAGACATCCGGGTCATGAACCGTGAGTTGATTGACGGCGAACATTCTTGGCGAGTGCAGCAGGAGCGCAACTACGAGGAATGCAGTAACCCGAGGATGCTTTTTCATAGGAACCCCTTTCTCCGTCCGTCTAAGGCGGGTATACATCGGACGGCTGGAATAGAATACACGAAGGGCGCAGATTTAAGTTCTCTGCGCTTGCTGCAAGTATAGAGAGGTTTTGGATGAAATGCAATGGAGACGCTAAAGGTCGATCGAGTTTGTTGAAAATGAAAAAGCCGACATCATCCACAATGCCGGCTTTGAGTCAATTTCCCCGGATCAGCTACCCTTCATGATGCCTTTCGAAATGATGGGTCATTTCGTACTCCAGTTCCGGATCGATTTTTTGCTGTTCAATTTTCTTTTCCCGCTCCATCAATTCTTCGTGATGAGACTGCAAGTACTCCAGCTCTTTCTTGCCGTACGACATCCGGGTGATGATGACGAACAGCACGGGAACGATCAGAATCGCAAGGGTCGATGCCGCGAGCATTCCGCCAAGGACGGTAAAGCCGATCGTATTCCTTGCAACTGCGCCGGCCCCTGTAGCGAGCGCAAGCGGAAGAACGCCCAAAATGAACGCCATTGAAGTCATGATAATGGGACGCAGCCGCAGTTTCACCGCTTCGAGCGTCGACGCAATAAGCTCTTCGCCGCGGTCGACGCGGATCTTCGCGAACTCTACGATTAAAATCGCATTCTTTGCGGAAAGTCCGATCAGCGTGATGAGACCGATCTGCGCATACACATTATTCGTCAGCCGCGGGATGAACATGAGCATCAGGATCGCGCCGAACGCGCTGATGGGAACGGGGAGAAGCACGGTCAACGGCACCGACCAGCTTTCATAAAGCGCCGCCAGAAAAAGGAAGACGAACGTAATGGAAAATATAAAGATATAGACCGTCGCCGACCCCGCTTTGATTTCCTCGTAACTCAGCCCAGAAAATTCGTACGTGTATCCGTGCGGCAGCACCTTCTCCGCGGTCGCGCGGAGGGCATCGATTCCTTCGCCGGTGCTGTATCCGGGGGGAGTCGAGCCGTCGACTTCCGCGGAACGGAAAATATTAAAATGTGTTATCAGCGGCGGCGCTTCGGCGGCTTGATAACTGACCAGAGTGCTCAGCGGCACCATTTCCCCCCGCTGGTTGCGCACAAAATATTTGTTCAGGTCGGAGATGAGGGCACGGTACGTCGTGTCCGCCTGAACGACAACATGGTAGGTACGGTCGTAGAGAGTAAAGTTATTGACGAACAAGCTTCCCATGTACGCCTGCAGCGTGGTGAACACGTCCGCGATATTCACGCCGAGCCTCTCGCATTTTTCCCTGTCGAGCGTCAGGTTGTAGCTCGGCGTATGGGCGCCGTAGTAGCTGAACGCCGTCGAGATCGCCGGATTCTTGTGCGCCTCCGCGACAAATTTCTTAACGACGCCTTCGAACGCGTGGACGTCGTCGCTCGTGCTCCCCTGTTCGATCTGCATGCTGAACCCCGCCGCCTGCCCGATACCGCGGATCGGCGGAGGGGGAATGACAACGATGTTCGCGTTGTCGATGCCGGCAGCGGCGATCCTTTTTCTCAGCACGTTCATGATGCCGGGAATTTGCTCCTCCGGTTTCTGCCGTTGTTCCCACGGCTTGAGCATGCAAAAGATGCTACCGGCGTTCGACGTCGCGCCGAAATTCAGTATGTTCAGCCCGGAGATGGCAGAATAATGATTCACGCCGGGGGTTGCCCCGACGATTTCCATCAACTTCGTGATCACTTCAACCGATTTCGTTGTGGACGTTCCCTCGGGCATCTGGTACGTAACATACAAGCGCCCGTCATCTTCGGCTGGAATGAACCCAGACGGTTTCTTCTTGAACAGAATATAGGCGCCAACGCAAATGCAAAGGAGCAGGATCACGACATACCGGGCGCCTCTGATTCCGCGGCGAACGGTGTTGACATAATCCTTCGTCATCACATCAAACCAATGGTTGAACCGGCTGAAGAACATGTCGCTCCATTGAGGTTTGCTTGCATGCGGCTTCAACAGCAGCGTGCAGAGCGCCGGAGTCAGCGATAATGCGATGAACGCCGACAGCATGACGGAGATGGCGATCGTGATCGCGAACTGCTGATACAATCGTCCGACAATTCCGGGAATGAATCCGACCGGCACGAAAACCGCAGCGAGAATGAGCGCGATGGTAACCACCGGCGCCGAGATGTCTTTCATGGCCCGGTACGTCGCTTCCTTCGCCGAGAGATGATGTTCGTCGATGTAATGCTGCACCGCTTCGACCACGATGATGGCATCGTCGACGACGATGCCGATCGCAAGGACGAAGCCGAACATCGTGAGCGTGTTGATGGTGAAGCCGAGCGGGAGGAAAAAGCAAAACGTGCCGAGGATGGAGACCGGGATCGCGAGGATCGGAATAATCGTGGACCGCCAGTTCTGGAGGAAAAGGAAAACAACGATGGCGACGAGTCCGAGCGCCTTCAACAATGTTTCCAGCACCTCCTGCATCGATACTTTGATGATCGTGATCGACTCGAACGGAACGGCGTAGTCGACGTCCGCCGGAAAAGACCTCTTTAATTTCTCCAGCGTGGCGTATACGTTGTTCGCCGTTTCAAGTGCATTGCTTCCGGGGGTCTGATAAATGAAGAGGATTGACGCCCTTTTTCCATCCACAAACGAATTGCTGGAAAAAGTAAACTTGCCGAGTTCAACTCTCGCAACATCTTTGAGATGCACGAGCTCGCCGGTGGCGGGAATGGTCTTGACGACGACGTTTTCAAAATCCGGAACTTTCACAAGCGGCCCGTTGACGAGAATTCCAAGCTCGAACGGCTGGTCGGTCAGCTGGGGAGGAGCGCCCGCAGCACCCGCGGCAACCTGGACATTCTGCCCGTTCAAAGCGGCGATGATGTCCTGCGGAACCAGGCCGTACGCCGCCATCTTCTCCGGGTTCATCCAGATGCGCATGCTGAAATTGTCCGTACGCGTATTGACGTCCCCGACTCCAGGCACCCGAAGGAGCGCGTCCTCGATAAAGACGTTGGTGTAATTGTCAAGGAAGGTGATGTTGTGCGTTCCCTTCGGAGAGAAGACCGCCACCTGCATCAGCATGCTGGGATTGCGCGCGCGGACTGTGAGCCCGAGGCGGCTGACGACGGAAGGAAGAAGCGGCGTCGCGATCCCCACACGATTCTGAACGTTCAATGCGGCGATGTGAACGTTGGTGCCGACGTTGAACGTCACCGTGATCCCCATTGAGCCAGTGTTGGTATTGGTGCTCTGCATGTATTCCATGCCGGGCGTTCCGTTAACCTGTTCTTCGATCGGCGTGGCGACCGTCTGTTCGACTGTCTGAGCGTCGGCGCCGGTATATTGTCCGCCGATGGAAACCGCGGGGGGAGTAATATTCGGGTATTGATCGACCGCGAGATTGGCAATACAGATGATCCCCGAGATCATCAGTACAAGCGAGATGACGATCGCAGTGACCGGGCGCTTGATAAAGGTATTGGCAATCATTCCTGGTCTAGGTTATAGATCTCGCGGGACCGGTGCAGATCATATTCCAGCTCGGGGTCGATGTTCTGTTCTTCCACTTTCTTCGCCTTTTCCATCAATTCCTGATGATGGTCCTGAAGATATTCGAGCCGCTCCTTGCCGTACGAAAGACGCGTGATGATGACGAACAAGACCGGGACGATGAAGATCGCCAGCGTCGTTGCCGCGAGCATTCCCCCGAGCACAGTGAACCCTATCGTCCTCCGCGCGACCGCTCCGGCTCCCGTCGCAAAAACAAGAGGGAGAACGCCGAGAATGAATGCCATCGAGGTCATGACGATCGGGCGGAGCCGAAGCCGGACCGCTTCCATCGTCGATTGAATAAGCTCTTCTCCCCGATCAACGCGCACTTTCGCAAATTCGACGATGAGGATCGCATTCTTCGCTGCAAGTCCGATAAGCGTGATCAATCCGATCTGCGCATAGACATTGTTCGATATGCCCGGCAGCAGCGTCAGCGTGAGGATCGCGCCGAACGCTCCGATAGGAACAGCCAACAGGACCGAGAACGGGACCGACCAGCTTTCGTACAGCGCTGCAAGAAAAAGAAAGACGAACGTGATGGAAAAGACAAAAATGTAGATCGATGTCGAGCCTTCTTTTATTTCTTCATAGCTCAACCCTGAATACTCGTAATCATACCCTTCCGGCAGGACTTTTCGCGCCACATCTTTGAGCGCGTTCAGTGTTTCCGTACTGCTGTATCCTGGCGCCGACTCGCCTTCAATTTCTGCGGAACGAAAGATATTGAAGTGAGAAATGAGCGGCGCCGCTTCTGTCGGCTTATAGCTGACAAGCGTCCCGAGCGGGACCATCGAACCGGCCTGATTGCGTACGAAATATTTGTCGATATCAGACACGGAGGCACGGGACATCGTATCTGCCTGGATCACCACATGGAACGTGCGATTGTAGGTGGTGAAATCGTTGACGTAGATGCTCCCCATGTATGCCTGGATGGTCGTAAAAACGTCGGCAACATTCACTCCCAATTTTTCGCATTTTTCCCTGTCCACCGTCAGATTATAGTTCGGCGTGTGCGCGGAATAGAAACTGTACGCGTGCGAGATGGCGGGATTCTTGTTCGCTTCTTCGATAAAATCATTCACGACCTTTTCGAACCCATGGATGTCGTCGTTGGTGTTTCGCTGCTCGATCTGGAAGCTGAATCCGACGACCGAGCCGACGCCCGGAATCGGCGACGGCTGGATCACCTGCACATTTGCGTTGGTGAGCCCGGCATCGTTGATCCTCTGCTGCATCACATGAATGATTCCGGGAACCTGTTCGCTCCGGGTTGAACGCTCATCCCATGGCTTCAGCTGGCAATAGATGGTTCCGCAATTCGAATTGGTCGCGTTGGTGACGACATTCAACCCCGACAATGCCGCGTAATGACCGACGCCGGGAGTCGAGGCCACGACCGACATCAGCTTCGTCATCACGGCGACGGACTGTGCAGTCGACGAAGCCGGCGGGAGCTGGAACGTAATGTAAAGGTTTCCGTCATCCTCCGACGGAATGAATCCGGTCGACTTGTTCTTGAACAGAAGGAGCGTGCCAATGCAAATGCACAGAAGCAGAATGACCACGTACCGCGAGACCGTAATGCTCCGCTTCACGCCGTCGGAATATTTGTCCGTCAGTTTCTCGAACCACCTGTTGAATCCGCTGAAGAATCTGCCGGCACCGCGGGCTTCCGCATTTTTCTGCGTCGGTTTGAGGAGCAAGCTGCAGAGAGCCGGGGTGAGCGACAACGCAATGAAGGCGGAAAGCATGACGGAGATCGCAATGGTAATTGCGAACTGCTGGTACAAGCGTCCGACGATCCCTGGAATGAATCCGACCGGAACGAACACCGCCGCCAGGATAAGCGCGATGGCGACAACAGGGGCCGAGATATCTTTCATCGCCTGGTACGTGGCCTCCTTTGCCGAGAGATTATGCTCATCCATATAATGCTCGACCGCTTCGACGACGATAATGGCGTCGTCGACCACGATGCCGATCGCCAGCACAAAGCCGAACATCGTCAGCGTGTTGATCGTAAACCCGAGCGGTATAAAAAAGCAGAATGTGCCGAGGATCGATACCGGGATGGCGAGTACCGGGATGAGCGTCGTCCGGAAGTTCTGCAAGAACAAAAAAACGACAATGGCGACGAGCCCCAGCGCCTGAAGCAGCGTAATGACAACCTCGCTCATCGAAACTCGTACGACGGTCACGGATTCAAAAGGAACTTTGTAATCCACGTCCGTCGGGAACGATTTTTTTAACTCAGCGAGGACGTTATAGACCCCTTTCGCCGTTTCGAGAGCGTTGCTTCCCGGCGCCTGATAGATGAGGAGGCACGATGCCCTCTTCCCATCAACAAAAGAGTTGCTTGAAAAGGTGAATTTCCCAAGCTCGACTCTGGCCACGTCTCTGAGATAGACAAGGTCCCCCGTCGCCGGATTGGTCTTCACGATCACGTTTTCAAAATCCGACACTTTGCTCAAACGCCCGTTGACGAGAATACCAAGTTCAAATGTCTGCGTTTTTTGCTGCGGCGGAACGCCGGCGGAGCCGGCCGCGACCTGGACATTCTGCGCGTTCAACGCGGAGATGACGTCGGTCGGAGTCAGGTTGTACGCCGCCATTTTTTCCGGATCCATCCAGATCCGCATGCTGAAATCGTCCGTGAACCTGCTGATGCTTCCGACCCCGGGAACACGGAGCAGCGCGTCCTGCACAAAAATGTTCGTGTAATTGTCCAGGAAGGTGATGTCGTGCGTCCCTTGCGGCGCAAAGATCGACACCATCATCAGCATACTCGGATTCAGCGCACGCACGGTCAGGCCGAGACGGCTCACCGCGGCCGGCAGCAACGGGGTAGCAATGCTGACGCGGTTTTGTACGTCGAGGGTGGCAATATCGATGTTGGTGCCGATGTCGAAGGTGACGTTCATCGACATCAAGCCGTTGTTCGTATTATTGCTCTGCATGTACTCCATGCCGGGAGTTCCGTTGACCTGCTGCTCGATCGGCGTTGCAACGGTCTGTTCGACGGTCAGCGCATCGGCCCCGGTAAACTGGCCGTTCACCTGAACAACCGGGGGAGTAATCTGAGGGTACTGCTCAACGGGGGAATTGAAAATGCAAATGATGCCGGTGATCACGAGGATGATCGAAATGACAATAGCGGTGACCGGCCTTTTAATAAAGGTATTGGCAATCATACTCTACTTCGAGGACCAAAATGGATTCATTCGTCCAACGCGGGGCCTACTGTGCGTTTGGCTTGCCTCCGTGCGGAGCAGAATGCCCGCCGGAAGGAGCGACCGGAGAGCCATTATGCAACGATTGGATGCCGTCTGTGATGATGTCGTCCCCTTCTTTGATTCCGTCCTTGATGATCACGTCGGGCCCGATGACAGCGCCGAGATGGACCTTCTTTTGAAGCGCAATGAACCGCGGGTCGGAAGCGCCCGGCGATTTTCCGCCGGTTTGATCTCCGCCGCTCATTACGCTATCCTTGACGAGATACACAAAATATTCGCCCATCTCTTCCACGACGGCTCTGTTCGGAATCAGCATCTGGGCGACCGAATCCTGATTGTGAACGCGCACAACGCAGCTCATGCCGACTCGGAGCGAAAGCTGCGGGTTGGGAAACAACAGCCGGATCCTGATCGCGCCCGTCTGGGGATTGACGGCGCGGTCGATCACAGAAAGAGATCCCGTGTAGGAATACAGGGAACCATTCGGGAGGATAAGCGTGAACAACGAATCAATTACTTGGTGATTCGCGTTTTGAAGGTTGTTAAAGAATGCGAGCTGTTTCTCGTTGATCAGAAAATCCACCGCCATCGGGTCGTCGGTGGAGATCGTAATGAGGACTGTTTGTCCGACGCTGACAAGATCGCCGAGTTTCACCATGCTGAATCCGACGGTCCCATCGAACGGGGCCGTGATCTCGGAGTATGCCAAATTCGTCTTGGCAATCTTGAGAGCCTCGAGCGCGGACTTGTATGCATTGCGCGAGTTTTCCAGGGCGATCATCGCATGGTCGTACAATTGCTTCGCCACGGCTTTATTGTTATTTAAATACTGATAACGGTCGGCGTCCTGCTGGGCCTGCTTCAGGTTTCCTTCCGCAACGTTCGCGTTTGCCGCGGCAGTATTGTAGTTGTCTTCGTAAATGCGCCGGTCGATGTCGTACAGCTTTTGTCCCCGTTTGACGTGGCTTCCTTCCTTAAAGTAGATGCCAGTAATATAGCCTTGCACTTCGGGAAGGATGTTTACCTGGTTCAGTGCCACCGTCGTTGCCGTGTACCGGTCATAATACGTCACCGGCTGCGCTTTTACGGTAAGCAGATTCACCGGAACAGGCGGAGGAGGAGGGGGCTGTTCCTGTTTGCACGAGACAACGACAAGAGTACCGATCAAAACTGTATTAAGAAATGTTCTCTTCATAAGACTCGGTCATGGGGTAGATTAATAGCGCACCGGAATTTCGCCCCTCGCTTTTTCAAGATCGATCTTGCTCGACAGAAGCTGGAAAAGCGCATCGATATATCCAATTTCCGCCGAGATGAGGTTCGATTCCGCAACAATAAGATTGAGATAGGCGACGATGCCTTGATTATACTGAAGCGAGACAACGCGGTAAACGCTTTGTGCTCTGTCTTTATTATCGTTCAGCAGACGAAGGTTGTACAGATTGCTCTTATAGCTTGCCAGGGCAGAAGTGTACTCGGAGTAGATCTGCGACTTCAGATTCATCTCTTCCCAGTTGACATTCTCCTCCTCCAATTGCGACCGCTGCACAGATTCTATCCGGGAGAGTCCCGTAAAGATCGGAAAATTGAACGACAATCCAAAATACGAATACGGGTATGCCCCCTTGAAAAGGGTCGACGCTGCCGGGCTTTCGTATTCATAGTAGTAATCGTAGAACACGGACACCGTCGGCAGGTACGCAAGCTCGCTTGCCACGGTCTGTTGATGCTGAAGCTGCCGCTCCGTTTGAAGCTGCTGGTACTCGATCCTGTTTTCATACACCAACGGCTTTGTCGTGTCGGAATAGATCTCGCGCATCATTTGCGCCGTATCGAACGTCACGTGAAAATTCTTCTCGGGCGGAAATCCCATGAGCTGTTTCAGCGCGGCATATTCCGGAACGACATTCTCAACCTCCTGCCTTAACTGCGCCTTGGAGTTGTTGAGCGTGATGACGGCCTGCTGGTAATCCGTTTCATCGACGATCCCTCCTACAAATTGGCTGTGGGTATCGACAATCGTCCGCGCCAGGCGAGCAGTATCTTCCTTCAGCACGTTGATCTCCTCGAGTGTCAGCAAGAGATTGTAGAATGATTTGCTGACGGTCGAGACAACGAAAATTTTCTCGCTGTCGGTGACCTGTTCCGATTCTTTCGTCAGCAACGGCGCTGATGCAGCTGCATAGTACAGCTGAGGTTCGAAAATTGTCTGCGAAGCAGTGAGTTGCGGAATCGCCGTATTGGCAACCCCCGTGTGTGTCGGGATCGGTGCCCCGCCGGGTACCGGATTCGGCACCAGTGTCGTCAGCAGCTGGGTATAGTGAACCATGCTCCCCGCAAGGTCGAGCTGAGGAAGCCAGCCTGACAGGTTGATAGCGTTCGTCGCCTTCGTTATTGCCGTATTGACGATGGACTGATTCAGGCGCGGCTGATGCTGCAATGCGTAACGAATGCACTGGTCGAGCGTGAATACCTGGGATGAATCAGTTCTGGCTTTGATTTGAGGATAGGAAGTGACCGGGAAGGTAACAATGACTGCGAATAAGAGAAACCACCCTGCGAGTCTGTCTTTCTTCTTTGGCTCTTTTATGACAGAAATTTCATTTGCCCATCGATAACTCTTATTTACACAACCCGGCCTCAGGTACGTTTTCTTCCCTGTTCTGAATTTCACTAGTTCATTTCCATGCGATAGTTATACATTGCAAGAACATCTTAGACAATGCTTGTTCCAGAGCGGTTTAACCAGCCTACTCCATTGGCATTGCAGGTCCGCTCACAAAAGGAAAATACGCCGTCAAAAATTTCAACAGGTTCCTCTTTCTTGTTTCTTGATTCAATTCAATATACTATATTTGCAGTGATTTTTCATCATCGCGAGGGGGAAACAGCACACACTTCCCATAAGGATACCCTACTATGAAGACAATTCTAATCAAGATCGCCTCATGCCTTATTGCGGCCGTTCTCTTCACCGGTCTTGCCTCATTCGTAATCTCCGGCACCGCGTGTGCGTCGGACACGCGAAGGGCCGACGACTTCTCTAAAAACTGGAAATTTCATCTTGGCGATGTTGTCAACGGCCAAGCTATCCTCTTCGACGATGCGCAATGGCGTGCGCTTGATGTGCCGCACGACTGGAGCATTGAGGGGGAGTTCAATAAAGACAATCCTGCTACCGTGGGAGGAGGGGCGCTCCCGGGGGGTATCGGGTGGTACCGTAAGTCTTTTTCAGTGCCGGCGGCAGACAAAGACAAGTTGGTTTTCATTGAGTTCGACGGCGTTTATCGGAACAGCGAGGTTTGGATCAACGGGCATTACCTCGGCAAACGGCCGTACGGATACATCACGTTTCAGTATGAGATGACTCCGTTCTTAAAATTCGGCGGCGAACACAACGTCGTTGCGGTGAAAGTGGATAATTCGCAGCAGCCGAATTCGCGCTGGTATTCCGGTTCCGGAATTTACAGGAATGTGAGGCTCGTGACCGTCGATCCGGTGCATGTGGACCATTGGGGGACATACGTGACGACGCCGGAGGTGACGCCCCGATCGGCAAAAGTTTCGATCAAGATTCGCACTCGGAACAGCTCGGAGCAAGATCAGGCGTTGACGGTCAGGACTGTCATCATTGACGGGGATGGAAAGAAGGCCGGCGAAGCGGAATCGAAGACGACGAGCAGAAAGATGTCTGTTTCTGAAGTTTCCGAGGAACTCACCGTTGCCAATCCCGTCGTATGGACGCTCGACAGTCCGCGGATGTATACTGCAGTCACAACGATCGAATGCAACGGAAAAATCTGCGACGAATATGAAACGCCGTTCGGCATCCGGACCTTCAACTTCGACGTTGACAAAGGGTTCTCGCTTAACGGAAAATCGATGAAGATCAACGGCGTCTGCGACCATCATGACCTGGGATGTCTCGGATCGGCGGTCAACAAACGAGCGCTCGAACGCCAGCTTGAGATCTTGAAAGGGATGGGATGCAACGCCATCAGGACGTCCCACAATCCCCCGGCGCCTGAGCTCCTCGATCTCTGCGACAGGATGGGATTCATCGTCATGGATGAAGCATTCGACATGTGGAAGGAAAAGAAGACGGAGTTCGATTATTCGCTGGATTGGGATACGTGGCATAAGCAGGACCTCACCGATATGATCCTCCGCGACCGCAACCATCCGAGCGTCTTCATCTGGAGCATCGGAAATGAAATTGTGGAGCAATGGGACAGGCAGGACAGCAGCGGGATAGCGATCGCGCGCGAACTCGGAGGGATCGTACGATCGCTCGACACGACCCGGCCTATCACTTCGGCGCTCAACAACCCTGTTCCTTCCAACCCGCTTTACCGCTCGGGGGCGCTCGATCTGGTCGGCAACAACTACAATATCGACAAGTACCCCGACTTTCCGAAAAATTTTCCGGGAAAGAAATTCATTGCCACCGAAACAGTCTCCGCGTTGGCAACGCGCGGCCATTATGACATGCCGTCCGACAGCATCAGACGATGGCCGACCAGGTGGGATGTTCCTTTCAACGGCGGAAACGTCGACAACACCTGTTCCGCGTACGACAACTGCAGCGCTCCCTGGGGCTCGACCCAGGAAGAGACGTGGAAGGTCATCAAAAAGTACGATTTCCTCTCCGGCCAGTTTATCTGGACGGGATTCGACTATATCGGAGAGCCGACGCCGTACGGGTGGCCGTCGCGCAGCTCATATTTCGGCATCATCGACCTCGCTGGTTTTCCGAAAGACGTCTATTATATGTATCAGAGCGAATGGACGAACAAACCGATGCTCCATATTTTTCCGCATTGGAATTGGAAAAAGGGGGATACAGTCGACGTGTGGGCATACAGCAACTGCGATGAGGTCGAATTATTCCTGAACGGGAAGTCGCTCGGCGCGAAACGGAAAGCCGGCGACGAACTCCATCTGGTATGGAGAGTACCCTTCGTGCCCGGGACGTTGAAAGCCGTAAGCCGCACCGGCGGAAAAGAGATGCTCACGCAGGAGATCAGGACCGCGGGTGCGCCTGCAATGGTCGTTTTGGAGGCCGATCACCGGATGATCGCCGCGGACGGCAAAGACCTTTCATTCATCACGGTGAAGATTGTCGACCAGGCAGGGGTGCTCGTCCCAAACGCGGACAACCTTGTTCATTTTACAGTCTCGGGGGAAGGGAGAATTGCCGGCGTTGACAACGGACTCGAGACAAGCCACGAATCCTTCAAGGCTCACGAGAGAAAAGCGTACAACGGCCTCTGCCTTGCGGTACTTCAGTCGACAGATAAAGCGGGGACCATTACTGTAAGAGCAACATCCGACGGCCTTACGGAATCGTCGATCGCTATTGACTCGAAATAGAAGATGGCAGTCTAGGACATTTGGGTCCTTCCCCACTAACGATAAAGCCCCGACTGCGGGGCTTTATCGTACGCCTTCTATCATCCGACTATTTTCCCATACGGGCAAGTATTTCTTCCATTTCGTCCATCACGCGATTCATCTTCTTCATTGTCAGCTGGAATGGAACCGAAGTGGTCATGTCCACCCCCGCATTTTTCAGCAGCTCTATCGGGTAAGCGGACCCGCCGGCGGAAAGAAAATCAAGATAGCGTTTGGTCTCCGCTTTATCTCCCGCCAGCACTTGCTCCGAAAGCGCGCATGACGCCGTGAATGCCGTGGCGTATTGATAGACGTAGAAGTTATAGTAAAAGTGCGGGATATAGCTCCACTCGGACTGAACTTCGTCGTCCACGATGCAGATGCCTTTGTCGTGCCCGTAATATTTTTTTGTGATCTCCATATAAACTTCGTTGAGCTTGTCGCCCGTCAGCGCCGTGCCGTGTTCTGCAAGGTCGTGAATGCGAAGCTCGAATTCTGCGAACTGCGTCTGCCGGAAGACCGTCCCCTTGATCCCCTCCAGGTACTTCCCAAGCAGCGACAGCTTCACCGTGTCGTTCTGAATTGTCTTCAACATATGATCGATGAGCAATGCTTCATTGAAGGTCGACGCCACTTCTGCCACGAAGATCGGATAGTCGGCCGTGGGATAGGGTTGTGTCTTGTTCGAAAAGTAGCTCTGCATCGTATGGCCGAGCTCATGGGCAAGCGTGCTCATGTCGTCGTACTTGCCGTTATAGTTGAGAAGCATGAACGGGTGGACGTCGTATGCCGAGCCGTTGGAGTATGCCCCGCTCCGCTTCCCGTCAGTCGGATACACGTCGATCCATCGTTCCGAAAATGCCTTCTTCGTCACCGAAAGATATTCATCGCCGAGTGGAGCGAGTGAAGCAAGGACGTTCTGTTTCGACTCATCGAGTGAATACTTCAGCTCGACCCCCTTGAGCAGCGGGGCATACAGATCGTAGTAGTGAAGGGTATCGACACCGAGAATTCTCTTGCGCAGTTTCAGGTAGCGATGGAATGTCGCGAGGTTGGCGTTGACGTTGTCGACCAGGCTGTGATAAACCTGCACGGGAATATTATTGGCATCCAGCGCGCTTTCCAGGGATGAGCTATACCCGCGCGCTTTCATGTAGAACATGTCCTTGTTCACGTTCGCGGCGAGCTCGGCCCCGTACGTCGTCTGGAATTTTTTCATCGCCCCGAAAAAGGAGGCGAAGACTTTTTTACGGTCGTCACGGTTCGCCGAGGTTCTGTAAAGGCTGAACCCGGCCTGGTCGAGCTTCACCGTGGTGCCGTTGCTCAATACCAATTCCGGATACGGAAAATCGGCGTTCGAAAAAACATTGAAAATGCTTTCGGGACCGTCGGCCATCAGTCCGGCATCGGCGATGATCTTTTCTTCCCCCTCGCTTCCCGTGTGCGCCTGACGCCGCAGAATATCGTCGAGATAGTGACGATAGACACCAAGCTTCTTTTCCTTCTTCATGAATCCCTCAACGGTCGCCCGGCTGATCTTGAGGATCTCAGGCTCGATGAACGCGGCAGCCGCTCCGATGGTCGAACCAACCTGGCTCATTTCCTGTTTCATCGCCAAGTATTTGGAATCCCGGGTATCCTGGTCCGAGCTCATCGAGGCATAGGAAGCAAGCCGCGAATATTCTTTCGTCAGCGTGCTTCCGAACTCCAAACACCCGAGCAGGCTCTCTGCGGACGAACCGAGTGTCCCCTGAAATTTTTTTATCCCCGGGATTTCTTTTACAAGCTTCTCCTTGGCCGCTCTCCATGCGTCATCGGAAGGATAAATATCGGTGAGATTCCATTTATCCCGGTCCGGAATTTTAGCCCTGTCCCGTTCCTGAGCAACGGCTGCCTGGGATTCCGCCGCCAAAAAACCGAAAAGAGAAACAGCCACAATGGTCAAAGGATGCATAGGAACGCCTTTCTTGAATTATTGAAAAAATATCCGGGGGTATAAAAACCTTTTACGGCAGCATTGACCGCAGGTTTCATTCTCAATGAGAAATGTAACGAAGAGCTGTCATGTCTCGACCTAACGAACGAGAAATGAGGCTCTTGCGTTCAGCGTGTACATAAAAAATGCGATGCATCACCGCGATTCATCGCATTTTTTTGAAAAATCTCTAATTCCAAACTTTCAACTCAACCTTGAATATTCGGAGGCATCGGGCTGCTGGTAGACGCGCTGCAGGGTCCACTTTACTCCGTTATATTGCAGAATCGCCACCATTGTCACCTGGAATCCGTTGTAGGTCCCCGTTGAGGTGATTCGCATCTGGGTCGCGCTTAGTCCAGCCGGCCGGTCCCCGACGTAGGAAGTGGTACCGCCGCTGACGCTTACCGTGCTCGAAGGAAAGTTGGCCGCAGAGTTGCCTCCCACATCGCCGATCGCAAATTTCACGCCAGCGTTTGAAATCTGCCGCGCCTGGTCATGAAATGACTGAGATTGGGCGACATTATAGAGGTTCTGGTCTGTCGATGTGAACAACAGCGCAAAGGCGCCAATCATGACATAAGCGCCGAGACCAATGATCACCTTTGATGTTCCCATACGTTCCTCGCTAAAGTGGCTTTCCGACGTGAATAAGCTTCTTGTGAACCTAACAGCGGCTGTACAACTACATTCAAAATAATATCCCGGCCGGGAATTACAATACGGGAAGATACGTATATTGACAAATACGGTATCCAGAGGATACCCGCTTCCTGGGATATCAGAGGTTTTGCGGAAAAACAGTGCGCTCCCAGAATGCCCTTACGTATTTGGTCCCGAAATTGGCTGTCACCGTATCAGTGGAGACCTGTTTTGAATATAACCCGGACCCAGACGGAGCAGTCGTAATCTCATCCGCTACCTGCGCGTTCGACTCCATCACCAGGCTCACTTTGATCGACTTGATCCCTGAAACATTCGTTCCGCTCAGACTGTTCCCGTAAACGTCGTAATACGTAAAGCAGAGCGAATCGACATCCCGTGCCAACTCATACGGCGCGCCGCCATTAATAGAGCTGACGACTCTATAAAGGCTACGATGGGACGAACCGGTATACGTCGGTCCTAAATAATAATGCACATTCTCAGCAACACTGTCGTTGTTGATGTCCGCTGAAAATTGCATCTCTTGAGACGCTGCTGTCGTAAACACCTTTGAAGTGGTCGGACCGTATCCCGCAAGCCGAATATCGTCCGTCAGCACCTCGGCAGGAATAACGGTCTTTTGTTTGACAGTATAAAGCGTATTCTTGTAGGTGTAGGCACTTTGCAAGCTGACACTCAGGTAGAGGGTCATAAGAACGATGGCGCCGCGGATCACCATCGAACCGATTATATCCAGCATGACGCTCATCAGTAAGTCGCAATCGCGCTAAAAATAAGGGGCTTTGTCAGATAGATCGGATGGGTGACACTAACGTCGATCTTCTTGTAATACGTTTGAGAACCTGACGTGACAATAGAAACAGTGCCATTCACCGTCACTTTATTTACATAATAAACACTTACCGTCAATTGGTAGCCCGAAATGTCGGCAGAATTGGCGGTTCTGACATATCCTTTATAATCATCCACGTCGTCAAACCAGCTGGGGCTGTCTCCCCTCACCGACCGGTACGGAGCTACGTCAGGATTTCCCCCCGGCATCACGTTGTCTTCAGTTGCTGCCGAGGTACCCATATTTGCCGGCGCATCGAAAAGGGTGGGACGCGTCGGCCACGGCAAGTTGGAGCTATTATACGGCCCTGTAATATTCCCGGAGGCGTCAGTTGTTACCTTTGAATCGAACTTCTTTGTCAGGATTTCACCGATCAGGGCGTTGGCGAAATTCGATGCCTGCTCAACCGCTTCTTCCTGAAGATAGTATTTCGTATTCTCGAGGATCATTGTATTGGCACTCAGCACTGCAAAGGTCAGCAGTACGAAGAACGCCGCCGATATCATGGTCTGCCCCAGGCTCATACCATAGCCTTTTCAAAAGAAGAGCCGGAAAACACTATCTCGTAATGTAATAATATAGCGCAGCCGTCAAAATATGCAGTGAGATTTGTCACAGAAAGCTGGGACTGTCTCGGCGTCCGTGAAACCATTTCATCCAGAGTTTGATACGTGGTGATTTGATCTCCCCTCTTCTCCGCCACAAGGCGCCCCCGGCACAGGAAGCGCTTGAACACAAAGATCCATCGCTGGGGATTGTTGCAGCTGGGCACAGCCTTGCCGTCAAAAACACGAAAGACTTTTAATCATCGTCCGCAGTGACACCGGCAACTTCCTCGATAGTAGTGATGCCTCTCTTCAGAAGATCGGTGGCATTCATGCGCAACGTCCGCATCCCGTTCTTGAGGGCGGCCTGCCTGACAGCTTCCTCATTCACGGACGAGCCGGCATCGAGGATCATCTGGCGGATCTCTTTGGTAAAATAGAGGGCTTCGTGGATCGCCGTGCGCCCCTTATACCCCTTGATGCATTCGCTGCACCCGATCGGCTGATAAAATTTCGTGGAGGTGATCTCTTCATCCGACAGACCCAGCTTTTTGAGCAGCGGCACATCGGGGTCACTGACGGGGCTCTTGCAGCGTTCGCATAATTTCCTGACAAGCCGCTGCGCAACTATAATGTTGATGCTGTAGGCAATAAGGAACGGTTCAATGCCCATTTTGTACAACCGCGAGACAGCGCTCGGCGCATCGTTCGTATGAAGCGTCGACAGGGTAAGGTGACCGGTATTTGCAAGCTTCACCGCGATTTCAGCCGTCAGTTTGTCGCGAATTTCGCCGACCATGACGATGTCGGGGTCATGACGAAGTATGGCGCGGAGGGCTCCCTCAAAATCAAGCTTGGAATTCAGTTTCACCTGGCGCGCCCCTTCAATAAAGTACTCAACCGGGTCTTCGACCGTGATGATATTGAGGGAAGAATCCATCACCGTCCGGAGCGCCGCAACCAGCGTCGTGCTCTTCCCGCTTCCGGTCGGGCCGGTAACGATGATGATGCCGAACGGCTTGGCAATGGCTTTACGCATCATGCTCTCGCTGTACGGATCAAACCCAAGGTCCTCGATACTCCCCCCGATCACCGGTTCCATGAGCACGCGGATGACGATCGATTCAAATTTGTTCTTCAGCTCTTTCCCGATCAACGGAATGACCGAGACGCGGAAACGGACGGTTCTCTTGTCGATCATCAGCTGTGCAAAACCGTCCTGCGCAGTGTTCCGTTCGAACCGGTCGAGATTCTTCGCGCGGTCTTTGACGACGGCAGCGACCGCCTCGGCGCGCGTCTCGCTGTTGGTGTACCACCGCGACAGCTTGCCGTCGACACGGAAATGGAATTCGGTCACCTTATCCCCGCGGGGGATCACGTGGATGTCGCTTGCGCCAACGCGGACAGCGTCGACAAAAATACTTTCGACGAGGTCGACGAGTCCGCTCTTGCTGATCTCCTCTTCAAGCGCCTGCTCATAATTCGCAGAATCCTCTTCCCCTTCATCGACGAACGATTCTCCCCGCAGCATCGTTTCCTTGTCTTTATACATCGCCTTGTCGATGCTCACCCGCTTCCACAAGCTGTCCCACTGGCTGAAGGGAACGTAACAAATCTCGAATTTTTGGTAGTGGAACGTTCTTGCGATCTTGTAGACTTCGGGCTTCGTGGGATCGGGCGTGATCACGAGAAGCCTTCCGGGGCGTTCAGGGTCGATCGAGTACGGGAGGACGTTATTCTCCTGTACCATCTCTCTGATCGAATCCGGAAGCGAGCTTAACTCCTTGCGGATGAACCCGAGCACGCCGTCGTCGATCGTCTCCATCGAAATATCGAGCGTACGGAAGGCATAGTAATCGGCAACCTCGCGATAGACAAGATCCCTGTCCATCTTGAATTGTTCGACGAGAATCTGCGGAAGCTTGCGGCGTCCCTTGTTCTCCTCCTTATTCAGGACGGCCACCGCCCGCTCAAGGACATCGGGTTGGATGATGCCCTTGTCGATCAGGATGTCGCCAAGCTCTTTTTTTGCGCTGCGTGTCTGCATTGTGCAGTCAGCTCATGCCGTTGCTGTGGGAAATAACCTCACCGCCCAAATCGCTGGACGGCTTACATCGTTCTAATGTTCATCGACGCCGTCTCCGAGGAGAGCAGCGTCAGAAAGATCATCGCCCCCATGATGATCACCGAAATCATCACTTCGATGAAGTTCACAAGGTTCTTCATGGCGTAATGATTTTCCATCTGGTAAAAATCGGCGAGCTGGTTCGCCGTGTCTTTCACGGCGCCTGTTTCGGTCGCGGTCTTGAACCTCGAAACGAACATCTCGGGGAAAAAATTCACCGATTCGAGCGCTTTTGCCAATTCGGTTCCGTATTTCAACATCGTCGGAATCGCCACTGTTTTTATCTGAAGAGAAAGCCAGCGGTTCCCGCTCGACTCTCCGGCCAGCTGGATCGCTTCGATGTTTTCGCCGGCCGACGTATACATGATCCCGAGAACACGGCAGAAGATCTCCGTGCTCGTGTTGCGAAGAATGTTTCCGACGTACGGAACTTTCACGATATACTTATGCATCATCAAGCGGCCTTTCGGCGTGATGATGTAAGAATAGAATCCGCCGATGATCAGGACAAAAAGCACGATGATAAGTGCGAGGTGGTTCTGCACCCCATCACTGAAACTCAGCGTGAACTGCGTCAACGGCGGTACCTCGTCGATGAGCGGTCCCATCAATTTCATCATTTTTGGGAGAAGAAAAAGAACGTAGAATGCGATCGCCCCGACAAGTGTCAAGGACGTCACCGCCGGAAGGATCAGGGCGCTGGTCAGCCCCTTCTTGAACTCCGCCTGACGTTCCACCAGCGCCGCAACGCTCTTAAAGATCGTCGTCATGTCCCCGCTTTTCGATGCAATGCCGAGCATCAGCGCGGTATGCTCTCCAAACACCTTCCCCTGCTTCAAAAACGCTTCGCGGGAATCGAGTCCGTTCTTCAGGTCAAGAATAATATCGCGCAGCGCGACCTTCATATTCTTGTCCTTGACGCTGTTCACCATCACCTGGAGGACCTCGGTATACGGCAGCTTCTGTTCCAGCAGGCGCGCGCTCGTCCCGACGAACGATACGATCTCATTCGAGGCCGCTTTGAAGCGAAAATCGTAATGCCGGCGTACCCAGCGGACGTCGAACCCTATCCGCTCCAGCGCTGCGACAACTTCCTGTCGTGTATATGCGCTTTGAAAACCGTCGATCGTTTTCGACCCGTGCCGCACTCGATACGCAAAATTCTTTTTCCGCCGTGCAGAGACGACTATCGTGTCGCGAAAACGAGGGTGAAGTTTCGCCCGCCGTTTTGCGTCGGAAGGAGAACTCGCTGTGACAAAACCCTGAACCGGTTTGCCCGCGGCATCCCGTGCGACAATCTGATATGATGACGTTTCAGCCAAGACCTATTCGCTCAAGAATGTTGTGAGTGTTTACCCCGGCACGGCATCACCGCGCCGGATGATCATCGACACGCGCGTTGCGAAAAGCGCTTCCACGTTTGGGAATCGGACCTGATAAAGTTCGTCTTAAAATACGAAAACAATCAAATCTGGGTTATCAGTGAAACTACGGATATTTTCTGTCGGGTAATGTACGGATATTATCCGAGTTTGACAATCCCTTTCGTCAACGCATACCGCGTCAGGCCGGCAACGGTATGGATGTCGAGTTTCCGAATAATCCGCTCCCTGTGGGTCTCGACCGTGCGCACACTGACAAAAAGTTTCGCGGCAATTTCTTTGTTTCCGAAACCTTCCGCGATCAACGTCAGAACCTCCGATTCGCGCCGCGAGAGTTCGGCTCCCCCTTTCTTCCCCTTCGTCCGCGTGCTCTTTACCAAATCGTTCAACACCGTTTGAGAGACTTTCGGGCTGAAGTACGTCTCCCCCCGCTGGACCGTCTCGATTGCAGCGATGAGTTCCGACGGCGACGAGTCCTTGAGGACGTAGCCCTGCACGCCGGTGGAGATCATTCTGCTCACATATTCCTTCGTGTCGTGCATTGTGAGGATGAGAATTTTACTCTTGGGGACCGTCTTCTTCAGAAGGCGGGCGGTCTCTAAGCCGTTCATGCCGGGCATATTTATGTCGAGCAGAATGATCTGGGGAAGGAGATCTTTCGCGATCCGGAGAGCTTCCGCACCGTCGACCGCTTCACCGACGATCTCGAACGCCTTTTCCTGAGCAAGGTACGAGCGCAACCCCTCGCGGACAAGGGGATGGTCGTCCACAAGAAGCAGCGTGATTTTTGATTTTTTCATTGTTCGAGTTCCTTTGTCCGATTTAAAGAGGGAGTTGGACTTCAATTTCAATCCCCCCTCTTTGAGAAGAGTGAACAAGCACTGTTCCCCCGACGTATGCGGCGCGCTCTTTCATATTCAATAACCCCATCCCTGATTTCTTCGACGGATGAACAACGAGGTCGCGCTCATCAGCTCCTTTTCCGTCGTCCTTAATGGTCAGCTGCAAACGCGAACGTTTCTTTTCGCACCGTACGGCGAGGTGTGTAGCCTCAGAATGCTTGGCCACGTTGCTAAGGGCTTCCTGGATGATGCGGTACATTGTCACCTCAATTTCAGGCGAGAGCTTTTTGGGAAAACGGAGGAACTTCAGGTCCACGTCCACCTTCGTCACCTCTTCAAACTCCTCGCACATGCTCCGCACGGCGGGGATCACGCCGAGGTCGTCCAGCTCGCTCGGTCGCAGATTCTGAGATATGCGACGGACTTCCTGCATCGCCTTCTCGAGAGAACTTTTGGCGCTTGCGACGACGTTCAGCAGCGCCTTATTTTTGCGCGGCGTCCGTTCTTCAACTCCTTCGATCCTGAATTTGACCGAAGAGAGGATCTGATTCACGCTGTCGTGGAGCTCGCGCGCAACACGGCGGCGTTCCGACTCCTGGGCGTTAATGATGCGGATGGGGAGCTCGCGAAGCATTTCATCCGCAATTTTGCGGTCCGTAATATCGCGGAAATTGACAACGATCGCGCCGATCGCCGGGTCGTCGAGCATGTTCTTCCCCACTCCCTCGATCCACCGCCATGAACCGTTCTTCTCTTTGTAGCGGATTTCCGCCGACATGATCTTTGAGGGCTCCCGAAGAACTTCGCCAAGAAGCCGTTCTGTGGCCTCGAGGTCGCCGGGATGAATCAGCATAAGGGCGCTCCGCCCGATGAGTTCATCCGGCGCATATCCCAGCACTCTCGTGATCGACGAGCTCACGTATGAAAAAGCTCCTTCGCTGTCGACAAGAGCGATCACATCCGAACTCTCTTCGATGAGCGCGCGGAACCGCTTCTCTCTCGATGCGAGTTCATCGCGGACGTGAACACGCTCGCTGATGTCCCGTACAACATTCCGGTACTCGACGACGTTGCCCGCGGGACCGCGAATAATCCTCGTCGACTGTTCCACCCATGCGGAGCTTCCGTCTTTTCGTTTCCCCCTGAATTCGCACGTCGTATCGACGGTGCCGTCGGCCGTCCTCTCCCGGTAAAATCTCAGCACGCGCGGCCGGTCCTGCGGTACGATGAGATTTAAGAAGGTTCTGCCGAGGATTTCTTCGGGCAGGTAGCCGGTTTCCGAGAAGAAATTGGGACTGCTGTAGGTAATGCTGCCGTTCTGGTCGCAGAGAAAATAGACCTCGCTGATGTTCTCGACAAGATCACGGTATCGTTTTTCGCTTTCTCTCAGCGCCTGGTCGGCTTGCTTTCGTTCGGTGATGTCGATGATCGACACAAGGACTTTCGAATAGTCCAGCTCATGTCCCGGCACGACGGACCATTGCAACAGAATGTCTTTCCGTTCGCCTGTCAGCGTCCGGTTGAAATCTTCCGCTTCAAACGTGGACTTGTTGGAAGCGATCGCCACCATCTCGTCGACGAACGCTTCATGAACTTCCTCGCCCAACACAGCGCTCAACCCGGCAAAGAAGTCCTTTTTGCCATCGACGTTGTACATCTTCATCGTCGCTTTGTTGACGTCGAGGATCTTGACCATGCCGGCACAGGCCGTGACCTCGCCGGGGTGATTCAAAAAGTACCGCTTAAAATCCTGAACCCCCGATTTTCGAAGCCGCTCAACGTAGGCTTTGACTTCCGAAAAATCCTCTTCCCATAATGAAAGGGGGGAGTTCTCAAAAAAGCTGTGATACCGCGCTTCGCTCTGGCGCAACTCCATGTCCTGACGACGCTGACGGAGAAGCGAACTCCAGAGCAGGATCGAGAATCCTACGAGGAGCAAACACACGGGGAGAAGAAAGCTGAAATGTGGTATCATGAACTTCCCGCGATGAAATCAAATAGGACCGCTGATCACCCTTCTGCCTTAGCGGGCTCCTCAAAATATTCCCGTATTTTCGCCGCGACTTTGTCTCCGACAATTTCCGACAACTGGGCCTCCGTTGCGAATTTGACTCCCTGCACCGAACCGAACGCCTCCAGCAGTTCTTTTGCCCGCTTCTTGCCGATCCCTTCGATCAGGTCGAGCTCGGTCTGAAGGGTCCGCTTGTCCCGCAACGACCGGTGGAACGTGATCGCAAATCTGTGCGCTTCATCGCGAACTTGCTGCAGCAGTCGGAGGGCGGACGATGATTTCGGGATCGGTACCGGGTCGCTTTGTTCGGGCACAAACACTTCTTCCAAGCGCTTTGCGAGACTGATGATCGGCTGTTCCTGAAGCTGCAGTTCGTCCAGCACTTCACATGCGCTCGAGAGCTGCCCCTTGCCTCCGTCCACCATGATCAAATCCGGAAGCGCTTGCTGCTCTTCCAGCACGCGCGAATACCGGCGGCGGACGACCTCCTTCATGCTGGCAAAATCGTCGACCATATTGGTCTCGGCCGCGGTCCGGATTTTGAACTTGCGGTATTCACTTTTCTTCGGCTTGCCGTCTTCGAACACGACCATCGACGCGACCGTCTCAGTCCCCTGAAGATGAGAGATGTCGAAGCATTCGATGCGCCGCGGGGGATTCTTCAAGCGAAGGTCCTTTTGCAACGATTGAACGGCGTAAGGAATGAAATCATCGCGCTTCATTTTTTGGAGTTTCAGCTCGTCCAGGAGATACTGCGCATTCTTGCGGCACATGGAGACGAGCTTTGCAAGCTCTCCTTCGGCCGGCGAAGTCACCTCCACCGGTTTCCTTCGCTGGCCGCTCAGCCATTCCTTTGCCGCGCCGGCAGATTCGATCGGAGAGGAGAGAACAACTTCCGAGGGAATGTCGTTTGACTCGAGGTAATACCGCTGGACCAGCGCCTCGATGATTTCCGCCTCGTTTTTCCCTTCCACCCTATTAATGTAGTAGTGCTGCCGGCCAAGAATTTTTCCTTCGCGGATCTTGAATACCACCCCGCATGCGTCATCTCCTTCGGCGGCGACCGCAATGATATCCCGGTCATGCAGTTCGATGTCGACGATCTTCTGAGTCGAGGAATAGACCTCCAGTTCCCGCAACCGGTTCCGGAGTATTGCCGCGTCCTCGAACTTCAACTCCGCCGCCGCCGACCTCATCTGCGCGCCGAGCGATTCAATGACACTGTTGCTTTTGCCGAGCAGCACCCGAGCAACCTGGTCGATCATCTGATTATAGCGTTCTTCCGACACCAGCCCTTCGCAGGGTCCTTCGCATTTTTTAATATGGTAATCGAGACAGACGCGGGTCTTCTTCTTCGCGATGAAGTCCTGGTCGATATGGTAGTTGCAGCTTCTGATCATAAAAATATCGCGCACGGTCTTGAGCGCGGACCGCATCGTGTGAACGTCGGTGTACGGCCCGAAATAGTGCGACCCGTCGCGGGACACCCGCCGCGTTACAAAAACGCGGGGATACGGCTCGTTGGTAATGACAATGTACGGATAACTCTTGTCGTCTTTGAGGCTGACGTTGTAGCGGGGCTTTTTCGACTTAATGAGGTTGGCCTCGAGGATAAGCGCCTCAACCTCAGAATCGGTCGTGATAATTTCAACGTCAGAGACCTTTTCGACCATGAGGGCGATGCGCGGGTCGAGCGCTCGCGATTTGTGAAAATACTGGCGGACCCTGTTGCGAAGTATTTTGGCCTTGCCGACGTACAGGACCGTCCCCTCGCCGTCCTTAAACTGATAGACCCCCGGCGACGTCGGGAGATTGTTCAATTTCTCGTCGAGCGAGATCTCATCCCGCGTGAACGAAACTATTTTTTCTTCGCCTGACATTATCGGTCAACTCGTTCCTTTTTGGAGTTTTCCGGTTCACTCAGTTCGATGAGCACACCGTTGGTCGATTTCGGGTGCATGAACGCGACCCTGCAGCCGGCACCCCCGGCAAACGGGGCCGTGCTCGTAAACTGAAATCCGAGCTTCTGCAGCCGATCCATCTCCTGTTGGATATCGTCAACCTCGAGACAAATATGATGGACTCCCTCACCCCGCTTTTCGATAAAGTCAGTGATCGCGGAACCGGCTCCCGATGAACTACGGGCCTCGACCAGTTCGACCGAACTTTCTCCGATCGGATAAAATGACACCGTCGCATGCTGCTGTTCAACTCTTTCCGTGCGGGGAAGATCGTTCTGCAGCAGTCTTGAAAAAAGCTCTTTTGACAGCCCCAGATCTTTCACGGCTATTGCGACATGAGCAATTCGTTTGATCATAGCGGTTCATATTTTGGGAAATGACGGCGACGACGGTACTGCAGGAAAAATAACAAAGCGCAGACTATGAAACAACCGCCGTCTGCGCTGTTCGATCGAAGCCTTCTCCAGATGTTCCCGACCCGAGGTTAAAAAGATAAGTCCATAAGGAGCTTTCTCCGACGACCCGTGGGGTGAAACACAGTTATTTTACCAGCAGCATTTTTTTTGTCTGGACAAATTTCCCGGCAGTCAGGCGGTAGAAATAGACGCCGCTTGCCGCTGAGGCGTTGAAGCGGTTCATGCCGTTCCATTCGACGGAATGGGTTCCTGCCGTCATGAAGTTGTCCACCAGAGTCGCTACCTCCTCCCCCAATGAATTATAGACAACAAGAAGAACGCGGGACTGGGCCGGAATCTGAAAATCAATCTTTGTAGAGGGGTTGAACGGATTGGGGTAATTCTGTCCCAGCACAAACTCCGACGGAACCGTGCTCACCGTCCTTTCAACTCCGGAGAGAGCCCCCGAGAACGCCGCGATATCGCCGCTCGAGCTTACGATCCAGCCGAACGCGCTTGAACCGTTCGACGCAAAATCCAAGTGATTCAAACTGCCGATCGATCCGGTAAAGGAAGCGGTCCATGTTGCGCCGCGATCGGAACTGTGATACACGGAGCCCCCTTCTGCCGCATAGAAATCGACTCCAGCCCCCGACACACCCCCGACAAATCCGCTTCCCCCAATGGAGATAGGCGTCCACGTGTTTCCCCCATCGGTCGTCCGGACGGCGGTGTTTGAATCAGAACCGGCAACTCCATACGCTGCACTGTTGAAGCTGACGCTCACGCAATTTCCGAACGGGACCTGAGCCGACGACCACGATGCTCCGCCGTCCGTAGAATGATAGATACTCGACGCGTTGGTACCAAACCAGATATCCGATGTTCCAAAGACCGCCACTGCGTTATTCCAGCCGGCCTCTTCTCCCGCCTGGGCGGGCTCTGTTGCGATGCGCCCCCACGTCGCGCCGCCATCCGTGGTTCTTAGGATCGTCCATTTCCCACCGACCGGGTCGCCGACAGCGATGCCGTTGTTCGCATCGATCATTTTGATGCCGTCGATAAATCCGTCGACAAGGCTGTAGACCTGCGTCCACGTTGAACCGCCGTTTGTCGTTCTATAGATATAGGTGATCGAGTCCGGTGTCGACGAAACGAATGCAGTGTTCGCGTCGAGGGCACTCACTGTGTAAATGTCGGCGCTGCCGATCGGTCCTCCACCTGCCGGTTTCCAGTTCGTTCCGCCGTCGGTCGTCGCCAGAACCTGTCCCTCGCTCCCGGCTGCCCAGGCAACCGACTGGCTCACGGCTTTCACCGTGTAGAGCTCAGTGTTGACGCCTGAATTTTGACCCGTCCAACCGGGCGATACGTTCAATGATGGCGCGGTCGAAAAAGCTCCGCGTCCGTGTGTAAACGCAAAAATTGCTTTAGTGCCGCTTTGAATGACCAGCTCGTCGGTAGGTACATACAACGGCATTCCAGAATTGAACGGTGACCATGTGGTCCCGTTATCCATCGACGTATAGACACCCGTTTCGGTACCACAATAGACGGTTGAAGGATTATCCGGGTCGAGCACGAGAGAATGGACGGGAACGTTGGGAAGCGTCAGCGATACGTCCGACCAAGTTCCTCCCTGATCGGTTGAATACCAGATGTGACGTGATGCGAGCGTTCCGCTGGTGTTGTAGCCGCCATAGCAGGCGAACAGCCGGCTTTTGTTTCCAGGGTCGATGGTGATCCGTCGTACCCACCCTCCGTTGTTTCCGGGAGGAGTGATCTCCTGCCACGATGAATCTCCAGCAGCAGGGTTAAGATCGGTGCATCGAAAGATCTTTCCGCTGGTAGTTCCGGCAAAGGCCAGATAGTTTGTGGTTCCATTGACGATCGTCACTGCGCTAACGTGATAGTTAGATGAGAGCACACCGCTGGCGGCAGTCCACGTCCCGGCCGAATTATTCGTAAACCATACGCGGTTGGAACCGGCGAGAAGGACGGCGGAATTTTCCGGATTCATGGTGAACGGAGCGATGAAGAGCGATTTATTCTGGTCGTTGGCATCACTCAACCCGGTTGTGCAGTTGTTCCATGTAACGCCTCCATCGGTGGTTTTTGCCATCGCAAGATTGACGTATTCTTCATACGCGATGGAGTTATTGGTCTGATCCTGTGCAGAGTAACCCCCGTCGCCGCTTGCCGCTTCTATCCAGACAGACCCATTGCCGCTGTATTTCAAATGACCGTTGTCCTGCGTCCCCCCATAATATGTCGGCCCGCTGGCGAAGACCGCACCGCTGTAAAATTGCGTGATGGCGAGTCCGTTGTTCAGGTTCGTCCAGGTCGAACCTCCGTTCGTCGTTCGGTACACTCCTCCGTCGTTCCCTTCTATGATCGTGTTAGGGTTATTCTTATCGAACACAATGGCATGATGGTCGCAATGAACATACGGGGCTCCGTAAAATAGATCCCAGTATGAGATTTGCGCCCACGACGAACCTCCGTTGGTCGATTTCATGAGGTCGATTCCGCCAACGTAAATATTGTCGGAGTTGTTCGGGTCGACGGCGATGACATTGTCATACCACCCCTGGTCTTTCAGGTACGACAGGCCTCCGGTTGATTGAAGTTTCGGCGGAGAGGTGAGCTGAGACCAGCTTGCGCCGGCATCGGTCGATTTGAATATTCCCTTCAGACCGCCGTCGCCGGAAGCGGACAGGTCGAGCGATTCGAATACGGCATACAGCGTGTTCGGGGTAGTCGGGTCCTGCGTCATTGCAATTCTTCCGTAGTTCGACGACGGCATATGGAGAGTATCCTTCGACCAGGTCGCACCGCCGTTCGTCGTTCGATAAATGCCTCCCCGCGTCAATCCGTTGGACTCCACGGAAAAGACAATGGTCGAAGAAGAAACCGCTACGACATCATCCGGCGTGAAATAATTCGTCGACTGGTCGGTTGAACTGATTTTTGCCCATGAAGTTCCGCCGTCGGTCGACATAAACAGCCCTCCCGAGAGCGTATATTCTCCTCCGCCGTATTTATAGGTATAATCCTTCGTCGCGGCATAAATATTCCCGGCGGGATCTGCGGTGATCTTCATGACGTCCCTAAAATCTTCGACCGAGGCGCCGGTCGTACTCGGGAGAAGCGTCCATGTGTCGCCGAAGTCGGTCGTTTTGTAAATTCCGCCGCCGTACACCGCATCTTCGTTCAGCCACCCTTCGCCCGTACCCGCGTAGACCACATTGCCGTTTGTTGGATCGACAACCATCGAACCGATCGCCATCACGTCGAGCGAATCCGACCTGGGCGTCCATGTCGCTCCGTCGTCGGTGGTCTTCCAGATCCCCCCTGAAACCGAGCCGATAAGGATTTCCGCGCTGTTCTGCGGATTGATGACGATCGAACGGACCCTTCCGCCGATATTGCCGGGGCCGAGAGCCGACCACGAAGCGGCTGAAGTTTTTCGCAATGCGCCGGACTTCTTCATTTTTTGGGCGGTGTACGTCACGGCTTCGCGCCGCTTCTGCTGGAAGTCGACGTTCCGCTGGTTCCCTGCAAGGATCGCATACCGCCATTGATACGCCGCATCAGGATTGTCCCGGTCGCCGGCGGCAGATTCCAATGGCTCGTCGTTATCACGAGACATTTTATGCGTCGCCGTTCGCTGTATAAAAAGAAAGGCCGCTACGGCCGCAAGAATGGAAACAATTGCGATGTTCTTTTTCGTAGAATAACTCCTATCAATCTGAGAACAAAATGAGAAGCGGAGAATGAATCGACCTCTTCCGGCAACGGGACGATGAAAAATTATAGCTATTTATGGAGGGAATGTCAACCAGGCGGGTAACGGCCGTCACGCCGCGGACTGTCGGTTCCGGATGAAATATTTCACGAACTCGGCGTAGTTAGAAACCGCGAGCCCGCCGAGAACAAACGATGCGCCGAGAAACGTCCGGCCAGAGAACGGTTCCCCCAGGATCACAACGCCAAGGATCACGGCAATGATAGGGGTGATGAACGAGGTGAGCGAAAGGATGACGGCTTCGACTCTTTTGAGGAGCCAAAAATAGCTGACGAACGTCGCCACCGATCCGAAAATTCCAAGGTAAAAAATTGTAAGGATGGCACTCGGCGTGAACGCAACTTTTGAGTACTCCTCGAGCGCCGCGCTCGCCGCGAGGAGCAGCACTGCCCCGATGAGCATCGGAACGAACGTGATCACGAACGGGTGAATGGCGTGGCCGTGTTTCTTGATGACGATGACCGAATACGCCTGCAGAATTGCGCTCAGAAGGATCGCTGCCATCCCCCAAGAGGCGTTCGGATTCGAAACGTGAACGTCGTTCGAGAAGATGGTGAGGATGCCCAAGAAACCAAGGACTATTCCGGAGATCTTCCACCCCGTAATTTTCTCATTCGGAAGGAAGAGATAGGCAAACAACGCCACCATGAAAGGGTAGATCGAAAAAACGATCGATGTCAAACCGGAGGGTATGAATTGTTCCCCCCAATAGACCAGAGCAAACGGCACGCTGAACGATGTGAGCGCGACGACAACGTAAAAAATCTGCTCACTCCTGTCGAACGGAATTTTGACGCCTTGAACTTTGATCAGGGTAAACAGGAGTGCGCTAGCAACGGAAAAACGGCATCCCGCCGCCAGCAGCGGCGTCATCGTTTCGAGTCCGATCTTAATGACGAGCCACGTCGAACCCCAGATGGTGCACACTAAAAAGTACGCAAGATAAACGCGGAACCGTTCGCTCATTTACTCCGCCATCTTATTGAGCACCAACCCTGAAAGGAGCTTGGGATAAAAGAACGTCGATTTTTGCGGCATCGTGTGTCCCGCTTTTGCGACGGCGCGCACCTGTCCGATTTTCGTCGGATTCACGATGAAGGCAACCTGCGCAACTCCCTTCATCACTTCGCTTTCGCAGTCCTCAACGTTCTGGAGATAGTGGATGTTCAGTTTCTTTTCCTGTGCTTCGACGGAAATGCCGAGGACGCCGCCGAGGAAATACGAATGGAGGAGAACGACGTCGAGGTCTTTCACTTCAGCGGGCAAGTTCGGCGGCATCAACGTCTTCAAAGCCGAAACATTCTTTACGGTTGCGATCCAGAACTTTGCCGGTCCCTTCGCGATAATTCCGTAGGCATATTTTGCCTGATCTCCCAGCGTTCTGACCATCGCCTCGCGGGAAGGAAACTCAGTCATCGTAAAATATTCTTGGATCGTGGAGGAAAATTCATTCCAATCGAACTTGGGAAGGCTGTGGATCACCCGGTGTGTCGGGTAAATGACGAGCCCTTCGTCATCGAGGTTGGTGAAGAACATCATCACATAATTGTACAATTCTGTCCCGTTATGTCTCGGATTATTGGATTTCATCAGGTCGCGGTAGGCGAGCGCCGTTTCATAACGATGATGGCCGTCGGCGATGAGTACCTGCTTCGGTTCCATTTCCCGTGCGATGTTTTCGATCGCCGCAGCGTCGCTGATCACCCACAGTTGGTTCCGGACATTTTCAAACGTCACATCGACAGCGGCCGGCGTCGACTGCGATCGACCAAGAATGCCGTCGACTTTTTTCGCTGCATCGGAATACAGGCTGAAGATTTGGCTGAAATTCGAGTTCGTCGCCTTAAAAAGCTTGAACCTGTCTTCCTTCGCCTTGGAGAGCGTTTTTTCATGAGGGAGGACGATCCCCTTTTCAAATTCTTCCAGATGGCATAGCGCAATAAATCCTTTTCGCTGGATCACCGCCCCTGCGGCCGTCCTAAAAGTCTGGACAAGAGGATAAAGGGCCGGCGCTGGCTCGCGCATGAGGACGCCATTCCTCTGCCACTCGTCGAACGCTTTCGCAGAGGAGGAATACCTGTCCTCTTCCCGGCCGAGGATCAACCGCACGACGTTATGCGGGTCGATGTCATAGAATTGATCCTGCTGCTCGGGCGAAATAACATCGTACGGCGGCGCGACGACGGTATTGATATTGACTGCGGATTGATTGTATCTGATTCCCCGGAATGGTCTAATGATCGGCATACGCTTTTGTTTTTAGAATAGAGATACTGTTTCAATATTTAATTTTTCATTTTTCATTTTCCTTCATACCCCAGCCGCTTCAGCCACACGTCTTCTCCCCGCCAATTTTCCCGCACCTTTACATGAAGCTCGAGAAAGACCGGGCGCCCCAAAAACCCCTCGATATCCTTTCGGGCTTTCTCGCCGACCGCCTTCAACGCCGACCCTCCCTTGCCGATAAGAATGCCCTTCTGTGACTGGCGCTCAACAAATATTTCCGCGCTGATGAAGTCTTTCTTCTTCTCCCGCTCGTTGAATGCCACGATATCAACGGTCGTGGAATACGGGATCTCCTGAGAAAACAGCTCGAAAATCTTCTCCCGGATGATTTCTGCAACGAAGAATCTCTCCGGAGCCGCGCTGACCATCTCCGGCGGATAGAACGGAGGGTGATCGGGCAAGTACCGGAGGAGCGATGTTGTTAATTCTTCCGTCCCTTCATTGCGAAGAGCGGAGATCAGGAGAATTTCTTCAAACGGAAACGCCTTGCTCAAACCGGCGATCATCGGAAGGAGCTCCGCTTTTTCGATGCGGTCGATCTTATTGATCGCCAGGAGGGTCCTCTTTTTCGCGCCGCGAATCTTCTCGAACGCAATCTCATCGCTCGAAAATGCCTCTTTTCTGATCTTCTCGGCGTCCACAAGCAGAAGAACCACGTCGGCCTCCACGAGCGCCGAGGTCGAATAGTCCATCATCACTTCCTGGAGCCGATATTTCGGGGCGATGATCCCCGGCGTATCGAGAAAAACGATCTGATAATGATCGCCGGATAAAATCCCAAGGATCTTATGCCGCGTCGTCTGGGGTTTATTGGTGACAATGGAGATCTTTTGCCCCAGCAGAGAGTTCATCAGCGTCGACTTGCCGACGTTCGGTTCGCCGACCAAGGCGACGTATCCTGCTTTGTACTTCGTCGATTCCATTCAGTAAGACAATGTACTCAAAACCGGGGGGAGTTTCAACGGAAAGGAGTCTCACGGCGACGGGGGGAATCAGGGGTTGGAGATGATTGAAGACAGAAGAGGGACGCCGGGAACATCATGCTCTGCCGAGCAAAATTTCCAACGGGTTGTTGCCGAAAAATTATTTCGCTATCAATTTCTTGTAGGCCTCGACATCCAGCAATTGGTCGAGTTCGGCAGGTTTCTCAATCTTCACTTTGATCATCCATCCCTGTTCGTACGGGTCTTTATTCACTAATTCGGGAGAATCGTGAATCTTCTTGTTCACTTCGAGCACCTCGCCGGTAACGGGTGAGAAAAGATCCGAAACTGCCTTCACCGCCTCGACGGTCCCAAATGCCTGGCTGTGCTCTACTTTCTTCCCTACGGCGGGGAGCTCGACAAAAACGATGTCGCCCAATTCTCCCTGGGCATATTCGGTGATACCGATGAATCCGGCATCCCCTTCTACGCGGATCCATTCGTGGTCTTTCGTATACTTTAGCTTTTCAGGAAAATTCATATCGGCCTTTCTTTCTCACTTCCGCTGAACGACCTATGCTGCGAACGTTTCTATAAATTTTGTATCGAAGATGCCGCTGCGGAATTTATCGTTCTTCATAACTTTCTGCTGGAATGGTATCGTCGTATGGATCCCCTCGATGATACATTCCTCAAGAGCGTATTCCATTTTTGTAATCGCTTCGTCGCGCGTATTGGCATGCACAATCAACTTGGCAACGAGCGAATCATAATAAGGGGGGATCTGATAGCCGGCATAAATATGCGAATCGATCCGAATCCCAGGCCCGCCCCCAAAATGGAGGCTGGTGATCCTGCCGGGAGACGGACGGAAATCATGATCGGGGTCCTCAGCGTTGATGCGGCATTCGATCGCATGCCCCTGGAACTTGACTTTTTTGCTGCTCAGCTTCTTCCCGGCGGCGACCTCGATCTGGGCTTTGATCAGGTCGATTCCCGTAACATATTCCGTGACCGGATGCTCGACCTGGATCCTCGTGTTCATTTCCATAAAATAAAAATTTCCCGTCTTGTCGAGAAGGAACTCGATCGTTCCCGCGCCGAGGTACTTCACACTCTTGGCCCCCTTAACGGCGGCGGCCCCCATTTTCTCGCGCAGCTCGGCATTGACCGCGGGGGAGGGAGATTCTTCGATGAGCTTTTGGTGGCGGCGCTGGACGGAACAGTCGCGTTCGCCGAGATGCATGACGTTGCCGTGCGAATCCCCCAGCACCTGAATTTCGACATGACGCGGCTCCTCAAGATATTTTTCCATGTAGACGTCGGGGTTGCCGAAGGCGGATTCCGCTTCGTGGCGTGCCGTCTGAAACGCGTTTTCAACGTCGGCCTCCGTGCGCACAATACGCATCCCTCTTCCGCCGCCGCCAGCCGATGCCTTGATAATGACCGGCATACCGATCTCATGCGCAAGCTTTTTTGCCTGTTCAATGTCCTTCACCACTCCGTCGCTTCCGGGAACGACGGGGACCCCTGCTTTTTTCATTGTATCTTTGGCAAGCGATTTATCCCCCATCGCAGTGATCATTTCCGGCTTCGGCCCGATGAACTGCAGACCCGAGGTCAAACAGATCTCCGAGAACTGCGCGTTCTCCGCGAGGAACCCGTATCCCGGGTGGATGGCGTCCGCGTTGGTCACTTCCGCTGCGGCAAGGATGCGCGGGATGTTGAGATAGCTTTCTCTGCTCGGAGGAGGACCGATGCAGATGGCTTCGTCGGCAAATCTCACGTGAAGTGATTCCCGATCCGCTTCGGAGAACACCGCGACCGTTGAGATGCCCATCTCACGGCAAGCGCGAATGACGCGGAGCGCAATTTCGCCCCTGTTCGCGATGAGAATTTTTTTAAACAATCGCATGTTCGGAAATCACCAAAGGGCTTTTGAAAGAAAGTAGCTGTACACCGTGAATAGGATCAAGCGGGATACACGTCAGGCGGTTTCGATGAGGAAAAGCACCTGGTTATATTCGACCGGTTTGCCGTTCTCGACGCAAATCTTCGCAATTCTTCCTGTGCCGTCGGATTCGATCTCGTTCATCAGCTTCATAGCCTCGACGATGCAGAGCACTGTTCCCTCCTGTACTTGCTGCCCCACTTCGACGTAATTGGAGGCGTCGGGAGCCGGCGCGCGGTAGAACGTCCCGACGATCGGAGATTTGACTTCGTGATATTTCTTGTCTGCTGCCGGAGCAGGCTCAGGGGGCGGCGGCGGAGCGGCCGGTGCCGGAAATTGTTGTGGAACAACCGGCTGAGGCATCTGCTGAAGAACGCCCACATTGCCGGCGCTCTTCGTGATCCTCACCCGAATGCCCTCTTCTTCCAGCTCTATTTCGTTGACGCTGCTCTCCTCAACCAGCTTGAGAACTTCCTTAACAAATGCCAGATCCATTATGGCTCCGTCGTGATCGTGATGGATGGGTTGACAGCAACCTACTGCTTCACACGGTCCAGATACTGTCCCGTGCGGGTGTCGACGCGTATCACTTCACCTTCGCTGATAAAAAGAGGAACATTGACTGTCGCCCCGGTCTCGACTTTGGCCGGCTTTGTACCAGGGTTGGCGGTATCGCCGCGGACGCCGGGGACCGTTTCAATCACTTTCAATTCAACGTTGAACGGGAGCTCCGCTCCTACAGGATCGGCGCCATCAAACATCACTTCAACCGTGACCCCTTCCTTCAAGAACCGCGCTCCTCCGCCGAGAATTTTTTCGTCGATCGGAATCTGCTCGTAGGTTTCCTGGTCCATAAAGTGATAGCTCTGCCCGTCGTTGAACAGATATTGGTACTGCTTGTGTTCGACGCGGACAATCTCCACTTCCTCGCCCGAGCGGAAGCGATTTTCCATGATCCTGCCGTTACGAACATTGCGCATTTTCGCCTGGTAGAATGCCCGCAGATTACCGGGCGTCCGGTGCTGATATTCCTCAAGAACATGAAGCTCGCCGTTGAACCGTAAAAAAGTGCCTACCTTCAAATCAGAAGTTGTTGCCATACTTTACCCTAGCTTCTCAAACAAGAAATGAAAATTAGCTGAAAAATTTGTAAAATGGACGCGGTTTCCGTATTTTAGCGGCAAAAATATAGTCAGATTGGCATCGAAAGTCAAGAAGGAACCCCCGGCGTGCGTACCACAATCGATCGACTGCTTTCCATTTTTCCCTTCGTTCTTATCATCCTCGCCGGATGCGGCACACCTGCATCAAAAAAATTTTCTCCCGAGACGGCGCGCACCTATGCGGAGCTGCTCGCATTGCACGAAAAGGAAAAAATCGTCGGTTCAACACCCGATTCGCTCTACCGGCGTGACGTTGCGGATTTCTTTTCAGCGAGAAAAATACACGAAGAAGATTTTCAGAAGGAGATCGCCGACATTTCACACGACGATCTGGCGTGGAAAGAATTTCTTACAAAGTCCCTCATCCTTCTCGACAGCATCAAAGCCGCGCGGGTGCAGCAGCATTGACCGTCGGCATTGCCGCTTAGTTCCCTTTCTTCAGGGTGAACATGAACGAGCTCCCCACCCCGACCTCGCTTTCAACCCAGATTTTTCCTCCGTGAGCCTTGATAATTTCCCTGCTGATCCACAGCCCTAAGCCGGAACCTTTGATGTTGCTCACCTCGGCGGAATCGACGCGGGAGAACTTCTGGAAGAGGCGCTCCATTTGATTTTCGGGAATGCCGATGCCGGTGTCTCTGACGGTCAGCAAGATTTCTTCGCTGCCGTGGTTCACCACCGAAATTTCAATCATGCCGCCTCGGGGAGAATATTTCACCGCGTTCGACACCAGATTCAACAGCACCTGCCGTAGTTTGCTTTGATCCCCTTTCACGAACGATGCATCGAGTTCAATATTGTACTGAAGCTGATGCCTGTTTGAAAACTTCACCATTGAAACGGCCTCTTTGACGAGCGCCTCAATATTCACCAGCTTGAAATAGTAACTGAGCTGCCCGGATTCCATCTTTGTAATGGTGAGCGTGTCTTCGGCGAGCTGGCTCAGCTTCGTCGCCTGGTCGATGATGATGCCGAGGTACTCCTTGAAGTGCTGGTTGGCCGCAACGAAATCTTTTTTGATGAGGGATTTCGCCGCAAGCATGATGCTCGAGAGAGGCGTCCGAAAATCGTGCGAGACGATGCCGACGAAATCCGATTTTAGTTTGTCGAGCTCCAGCAATTTCCTGTTCGACTCCTTGATCTCATTATAGAGCGTTGCGTTGTGAATCGCGCTTCCCAGCTGGTCGCACAATGTCCCCAGGACCATCACGTCCGTTTCATCGAACGCGTGAAGCTTGGTATCTTCGATGTTCAGGACGCCGACCACTTCCGTCCCGACTTTGATCGGGATCGCGAGCTCCGAATTCGTATTATGGTAGGCGAAGGAAAGGTACCGGTTGTCGGTGGAGACGTCGTTGGCCAGGATCTTTTCGCCGTACATTCCAACCCAGCCGACAATGCCGTACCCGGATTTTTGGCGGTAGCCATGGGGGAGAAAATCGACATAATTCCCCGAATGGGCGACGAGGACCTGATCCTTCGTTTCCTGATCTGTCAGAAAGATCGTGACGTCGAAGTAGGAAAAGTTCTTTTGTATTGCATCGGCGGCGAATTCCAGCATCCGGTCGAGGTCGAGCGTCGACGTCAGGCGCCCTGCAATGCGGTTGACGAGCTCAATTTGAGCGAGCCGCTTCTGGGCGTTGTCAAACATCGCCGTATGACGCAACGCCATTGCAACGTGGAAGCTGAGCAATTGGGCGAGCCACATATCGGGCTGGTTATACGCACCTGCTTTAGCACACCCGAATCCGATCGAACCGATCACTTCTGTGCTTGTGCGCAGGGGGACAATAAGCAGTGATTTGATCCCAACCTCGACGAACTTTCCTTCAAGCGCGGGGGTGAAGGCGGGGGCCGATTCAATGTCAACAAATATTCCTGCCTTGTTCTGGATCGTCCAGCCCGGCATCCCCGCATCCACAGCAAACAATTCGTGATTGATATCGAGCGCATCGGCAACGCGGCTCAATGTGTTGACGCTGTAATGCGATTTTGCCCGATTGAGGAGACACATAAATATGCATTCGCCTTCGATGAGCCATGAAAGCTCAGCGCGAAGGACCTCGATAATTCCCTCCCGGGAAGTCGTCTCATCGATCTTTAACGAAATTTCATTGAGGGTGCTGATCTTCTTCGAGAAACTTTGGGCTTCAAGAAGCCTGATTCGCAACTCTTCTTTTGGCAATTCTAAATTATTTGAAGACTGCCAATCGGAGGCCATTTCTTTAACCATTTATCCTTTCACATTCTTCGTCTTCGCCCCCAGTTATCGCGCTTACTTCAATCTTCCCTTCTGTTCCGTGTTATTTATTTTTTAACCACTTGACCCATCAACACCGGCTTTTCTTTTTGCGCCGTCAGCGCGTGAAGCGCTTCTTCCGCATTCCGCCGTGCTACGATGAATATCAATCCTATGCCGAGATTGAACGTTCGCCGCATATCGCCTTCGGGCACGTTTCCGCTTGCTTGAATCATCGAGAATATCGCAGGACGCTTCCATGCCTCCCAATCGACCGCAAGCTGGAGACCCTTCGGTATCACCCGCATCGTGTTACCGACAATCCCGCCTCCTGTGATATGGGACATGCCTTTGACCACCCCTTTCGCCAGCAGCAACCTGATCGGTGAAAGATATGAGCGGTGAACGGCAAGCAGCGCATCGCCGAGAGAGCCGTTCAGTTCTTTATGAAATTGATATAGCGAATGCTTTGGCGTAAGGACCTTGCGGGCAAGCGAAAAGCCGTTCGTGTGAAGCCCCGTCGATGGAAGTCCGATCAATACGTCTCCCGCCTTTATTTTTTTTCCGTCGACTATCCGTTTTTTCTCTGCGACGCCGACGATCGTTCCGGCAATGTCAAAATCCGCTTCCTTATAGATTCCCGGCATCTCGGCTGTTTCTCCCCCGATGATCGAGCAGGAGTTTTCTTTGCACGCTTTGACAAACCCGGAAATCACTTTTTCAGCGACGATCGGTGAAAGTCTCCCGGCGGCAAAATAATCCATGAAATAAAGGGGGCGTGCTCCGCACACCGCAATGTCGTTGACGCAATGATTCACCAAATCCTGACCGACCGTGTCGAACCGCTTCATCTCGATCGCGATCTTCAGTTTCGTCCCAACGCCGTCAACGCTCGATACGAGCACTGGGTCCTTTAGGCCTGGAAAAGATGCTCTGTAGAAAGCTCCGAATGATCCAATGTCGGCCAAGACATTCTTGTTAAATGTAGACCTAAGGTTACGCTTGATCCTCTCAACAACCTCTTCACCCGCCGCGATATTAACGCCAGCTTTTTTATACGTTTGCGCCAATGGTACCCTTTAGTATTTCCAGCACACTAATGTAGAAAATTTTTCCGAAAATTAAAACAGATTTTTCAAGAATTCTCTGTCGTCTTTGCACCGCCTTATGGTGCTTTACTTCAACACTCGCTTGATAAAGTCTCACCTCTTGACTATATTTTTAGGTGCTTACCATTACCATCAACCGTTGATGAAATCAGTAGTATTGCTTCCCGCCCAAAAAAGGCTTGCGGTGGGAAAAATTCTTTGCCTCGGCCAGAATTACGCAAAACATGCTAAGGAGATGGGTTCATCTTCCCCTGCCTCGCCGATTATTTTTCTGAAGCCGTCAACGGCGATCATCGAAAACGGCGAATCTATCGTTTTGCCCAAAATGTCGAACGATGTCCAGCATGAAGTCGAGCTGACGATTCTGCTCGGTGCCCGGGGGAAAAATATACCACAGTCAAAAGCTTTTGACTGTGTCGCAGGATACGGCGTCGGTTTGGACATGACGATGCGCGACCGGCAGAAAGAAGCCAAAGCGGAAGGGAATCCATGGTCAGTCGCCAAAGGGTTTGACACATCTGCTGCGCTTTCTCCGTTCGTCCCGAAGGAAAGCGTGGAAAACCCGGATGATCTGGAGATAAGATTGAGCGTCAACGGGAAAGAGCGGCAGCATTCCAACACGTCGAACATGATCTACAAAATAGATTTCGTCATTGCTTTTCTGTCGACGATCTTCACCCTTGAAGAAGGGGATGTTATTTATACCGGGACTCCGGAAGGCGTGGGAAAGGTCGTGGCCGGAGATCTCATCGAAGCTGAAATCCCGGGAGTTGGAAAGCTTCAGCATGCGGTTATTTCAGGTTAGGAATTCGACGGAGCCTGTGAGTTGATTCATTTGCCCAAAAAATATTCACTTGCTGTCACTGGTACGGCTGTGACGTTGTCGCTGCTGAGTTTCTCATACCGGCCGGCGGCTGACAGCGAAGCATTGAACGCGTCGTCGGTGGAATCGTTCTATGCGCCGTTCGATTCCATCAGAACGGACATCGAAGATTACGCCTGGCCGATCGATGCGCGGCCTAAAATTACTTCGTCATTTGCAGAATTTCGTTCCTCGCATTTTCACGCCGGAATCGACATCGGCACGGGCAACAGAATCGGGCTGGAAGTCTACGCTTCGAGGGACGGATACGTTTCGCGTGTTGAAGTTTCTCCCTACGGGTACGGACGGTATCTTGTCGTGCGCCATCCTGACGGATTTTACACGGCCTATGCCCATCTCAGCGCATTTCAGCATGACCTCGAGCGGGCGGTCCGGGACGAACAATTGAAAAAGGAGAAATTCTCTGTCGAGATGAAATTCCAGCCCGGAGATTATCCGGTCCGGAAAGGCGAGGTCATCGCATACAGCGGCGAAAGCGGAACGGGGGATGCCCATCTGCACTTCGAGATCCGCGACGAGGACTTCAATCCGGTCAATCCCCTTCTTTTCCCGAACATCAGGAGGTTCACCGATACGGAGCCGCCGATCATACGCCGGCTCGCCGTCACTCCGATGGACGAGCATTCTTTCGTCGATTATGAATTTTCTCCGAAAGTGTACCGCGCCCGAGCTCACGGAAGGTCCTCGTTCTCAGTTCCCGAAGTCATCCGGGGAACCGGTTCGCTCGGCTTTTCCATCGATGCCGTGGACAGGGTCAACAATACGCGGTACCATTCGAGCGTGTACGAGTTTGAATTCCAGGTCGACGGGACGACGATCTTCACGTCGCAGAGGAATCGTTTTCCCGAGGACGAAACCCGCCAAATAGGAATCGATTTTGACTGGGCTCTTTTAAAAGAAGGAAGAGGACGATTCCAAAAATTATACGTCGATGAAGGGAACACGCTTCCGTTCTATAACCGCAGGAATAAGTTCGACGGCGTCGTTGCGTTAAAAAACTTCTCCGAGGGGCGGCACGACTTCAAAGTGATCGCTTCAGATTACTCCGGGAATTCCTCCGAACTTACCGGCACGTTTGTTCTGAATCATCCCCCCGACGTGGAGAACTTCAGAGCGACGGCGACGGCGGTGACAGCGTTGATTCCGAACAGAAGAAATGTCTCGACGGTTGAGATAGGCACCAAAACATTTTCATCGAGGCGATGGACCGTCGAGGATTACGATGCTTACGGTCTGGATTGGAAGAACGATTCCTTAACGCTCCCCGCCCGCCTTCAAGGGGCGGATATTGTCAGGATGGTTGCGAAAAATATTTGGGGGACGCGATCGTTCCCCGCTTACTTCTTTCTTACACGACCGTCCGTTTCGGAATCCGCTGAGATTTCCGCTGACGTCGACGGGTCATTCCTGAAGGTCGATCTTCAATCTCAGGGGCCGTTCAGCGAAACGCCCTCGCTGCAGGTGCAGCAGGAGAACTCCGTCTCATCAATTCCCCTCCGTGCCGTGGACTGTAATGAATACACCGGGGTCTATAGACTTTCGTCGACACTGCAGGGGATCGTCTACCTGAAAGCGTTCTACGAATCTGCCGGAAAACGGGCCGAAGCGTTTGATTCTTTTGTGCTGAACACGATCTCGTCAGACCGCGAAGGGACCATACGGTCGGGCGACGGCAATTTTAGCGTAACCTTTGAAAAAGGGGCTGTCTTCGCTCCTCTTCATCCCACGATTGAAAAACTGAGCGAGACGCAGTACGACGTCCAGCCCGGCGACGTTATGCTGCACGGTTCGATCAAAGCGACAATGAAATATCCGGAGGAGTACGAATCAGACGAAAAGGCCGGCCTCTATGTCAGCGACGGCGGAGGCTGGAGGTTCTTGACTGCGGAACGGAACCGTCTCGCGCACACGCTGGAGCTGCACGAGGCGCATACGCTCGGGACCTTCGCGGTGCTGCGGGACGACCGGCCGCCTGTGATCAGCCGGTGGCGGACATCTTCCTTCAACGCCAAGGGGCGGCCGATCTTTTCGTTCCACGTGCGGGACAATCTTTCAGGAATTGACGACGGTGGAATCAATGCATTCCTGAACGGCGACCGGATCATTCCGGAGTATGACCCGGAAAAAAGAATCGTGTACTATATTCCCTTCGATCCGCTTCCGCGGGGACAGTACACGGTGGACATCGAAGTCAAAGACCGCGCCGGCAACGCTGCTCATCTTGCAAAAACGCTGACCGTATACCGATGACAAGGGAGCTTTCGCTGGCGGCCGCTCAAGCCGTCAAGCTATTGAGAAAAAATCAGCTTGCCCAGCTGATCGTCGTGATCGTTGCCGCGGTTCTCTCGACATCGCTCTTTGTTCTGCTGGCGGAGCGCGCTGCGAACGCCCGCCAATTCCAGACCTACGGCGATGCTCTCTGGTGGTCGATCGTTACGATCTCCACGGTCGGCTACGGCGATAAAGTACCGGTCACGACGGCCGGCAGGATTATCGGGGCCATCACCATCGTAAGCGGTCTGATACTCATTTCACTATTCACCGCGACGGTGTCGTCCGTGTTCGTCGCGCGAAAGATTAAGGAGAGCCAAGGATTGCAGGACATTGATTTTTCCGGCCACACGTTGATCTGCGGGTGGAACCCTCACGTCGAGGAAATCCTCCGCATTCTCAACCGCTACAGCAAAACTGCTGCGGCAATGAAAATCGTTCTGGCGAACGAAGCGCAGCCCGAGCTGATGGAGGTCGTCGGTGAAGCATACCCGAACCTCGACATCAAATTCGTGCGCGGAGATTATTCGCGCGAGCCTGTCCTGCACAGGGCAAATATCAAAGGAGCCGAGTCGGCGATCATCGTGCCGGACGTGACGTCGCAGTCGGGACAGATGTCCGACGAGAAAACGCTCCTTTCGCTCCTGACGATGAAATCGATCAATCCAAAGTTGAAAGTATTCGCCCATATCGCCAACCGCGAGAATTACCAGCACATCAAGCGGGCGAACGCCGACGATGTGATCGTCAGCGACCAGCATGTCGGATTCTTCCTGGCGAATCAGATCCTCTCTCCCGGCGCGTCCCAGGTCGCCGCGGAGCTCCTCGATTATGAGCACGGCAACGATATTCATCGGGTGAGAATCCCGGAGGCCTTTGTCGAGAAAACATTTGAGGAGCTGCTCCTCCACTTCAAACGGACAAAAAATTGGACGCTCATCGGCATTGTCACCGAGGAAGAAACCGTCAGCCTCCGCGACATCCTTTCGCACGACATGTCCGCCGTGGATACGTTCATCGAACGGAAATTCAAGGAGGCGGGAATCAGCGTTGCCGAACGGATGGGAATGAAAGTCGAAGTGAACCCTCCGCTCGATTATCAGATCCAGCGGAAGGACCTGGCCGTCATCATCGGCACCCTCGACATCGACAAGACGTAGAAACGACGACCGAATGAAAAAGATCGACATTGGCTACCTGAAGAAAATTCCGATTTTTGTCGGCCTTTCCGACGACAAGCTGGAGCGGGTGAAGCAGGTCATTAAAGAGAAAACCGTCGAGGCCGGGACCATCATCATCAAGGAAGGAACGCAAGGGACCGAAATGTTCATCCTTCTGGAGGGCGAAGTGGAGGTTTCCAAATCGCTCCTGTTGAAGGTGGCCGGCCGCGGCATGGACCAGCGGGACAAATCGCTCATCAAACTGACCGGCGACGATCATGCCTTTTTCGGCGAGATGACGCTTTTCGACACGACAGCCGAGCGCTCGGCGAGCGTCATCGCAAGGACAAAATGCACCATTGCTGAAATTGCCCAGGCCGATTTTTTCAGGCTCACGGAATCCGACCATGAAATCGGATATTACGTCCTCAAGAACATCGTGACAATCATCAGCAACAGGCTCGATAAAACGACGAAAGATGTCCTCAAACTGACGACGGCTTTGAGCCTGGCCCTGGAACGATAACTTCCTTATCCGCGCGTACCGCCCTTGGTTCCCGCGTCTGTCATTCAATAATTTTTCTCACGACCAGAGCGACAATGCAAGAACTTCCGAAATCGTATACTCCGCAAGAAGTCGAAGACAAATGGTATCAGTACTGGGAATCGAACGGCTTTTTCCATGCCGTTCCCAAGAGCGGCAAGAAGCCGTACACGATCGTCATTCCGCCGCCCAACGTCACGGGCATGCTGACCATGGGACATGTGCTCAACAATGCGCTGCAGGATGTCTTCATCCGATGGCGGCGCATGGAAGGATATGAGGCATGCTGGGTTCCGGGCACCGACCATGCCGGCATCGCAACACAGCACGTCGTGGAACGATCTCTTCTGAAAGAAGGAATCTCCCGCCGTGAATTGGGCCGCGAACAATTTGTCCAGCGTGTCTGGCAATGGAAAGAGCTCTACGGCGGCATGATCATTAAACAGCTCCGAAAGCTCGGGACATCCTGTGACTGGGAACGAGAGCGCTTCACTATGGATCCGGGCCTGTCGAACGCCGTCCAGGAGGTCTTTGTCAGGTTGTACGAAAAAGGATTGATCTATAAAGGAAAATATATCGTCAATTGGTGTCCAAAAGACCATACCGCACTGAGCGACGACGAGGTGAACTTCTCCGAAAGCAACGGACATCTTTGGCACATTAAATACCCGATCGAGGGCTCAAAGGAATTCATCACGGTGGCGACCACGCGCCCCGAAACGATGCTCGGCGACACCGCCGTGGCCGTCAACCCAAAAGACGACCGCTACAAAATTCTTATCGGGAAAAAAGTCCTGCTGCCGATCGCAGAGCGTTTGATCCCGATCATCGCCGACGATTTTGTCGATGCGGCGTTCGGCACGGGAGCCGTGAAAGTGACTCCGGCACACGACCCGAATGATTACCAGATCGGCGAACGGCACGGGCTCGAAAAATTGATCGTCATGGATACGTCGGGGAAGATGAACGAACGCGTCCCGAACAAGTACCGCGGACTGGACCGGTACGAATGCCGGAAAGAACTCGTCCGCGAGCTGGAAAAGAGGGGGTTGTTGGAAAAAATTGAGAACCACACCCACAGTGTCGGACACTGCTACCGCTGCGATACGGTCATTGAACCGTACCTCTCCGACCAGTGGTTTGTGCGCATGGCGCCGTTAGCCCAAAAAGCGCTAGAGGTGGTCATGAACGGAGAAATAAAATTCTATCCGGATCGCTGGACAAAGGTCTACGAGCACTGGATGACGAACATCCGCGATTGGTGCATCTCACGCCAGCTCTGGTGGGGCCATAGAATTCCCGTTTATTATCTTCCCGACGGAACGATGATCGTGGCGCGGAATGCTGAAGAGGCGGGACAAAAACTTAAGGCCGAAAATTCACCGTATGGAATCGAGCACTTAAAGCAGGACGATGATGTTCTCGACACGTGGTTTTCGTCGTGGCTCTGGCCCTTCTCTGTTTTTGACTGGCCGAATGAGAACGAGGATGTAAAATATTTCTATCCGACCGACACCCTCGTCACGGCTCCAGATATCATCTTCTTCTGGGTCGCCAGGATGATCATGGCGGGGTTGGAATTCAGGGGAACAATTCCGTTCAAGCATGTTTACTTCACGAGCATCATCAGGGACATGCAGGGACGGAAGATGAGCAAGTCCCTCGGCAATTCCCCCGATCCGCTCGACGTGATCGCGACCTACGGAGCCGACGCACTCCGGTTTACCGTCCTCTATCTTGCGCCGATCGGACAGGATGTTCTCTATTCGAACGAGAAGTGCGAGATGGGGAGAAATTTTGCCAACAAGATCTGGAATGCGGGAAGATTTCTGCTCATGAACCGGGACGCCGTCGCCGCGGAAGCGGCCGCCGAGATTCCGATCGTCGGCGCAACGCCTTCCAGCGATTTGTCGGATGCGTGGATCGTCTCGCGATTCAATGCGACAGTCAAAGAGACGACGGCTGCGCTGGAAAATCTTCGCGTGAACGAAGCGGCAAAATTGCTCTACGACTTTATGTGGCATGACTTCTGCGACTGGTACGTCGAGTTCGCGAAAAACAGGATCGCCGAGACGAGCGACGTCAACATGAAACGGGCGATCGTCAACCGCGCCATCCGCTTGTACGAAGAAACGCTGAAGCTCCTTCACCCCTTCATGCCCTTCGTGACGGAGGAGATCTGGCAACATCTCGCCGAACGCAAAGGCGGCGAGAGTATTATGCAAGCAGCATGGCCGGCGGCGGACGAAGCCCTTATCAATCCGGGCATCGATGGTGAAATGGAATTCCTCCAGAATGTCATCAGCGCCGTTCGAACAATTCGAAGCGAGATGAACCTGCCCCCCACGAAGGAAGTTCCCCTTGTCGTGAATTGCGGCGATACGGCCAAGCTCGGCGTCTTGGAATCGAACCGCCCGTCGCTCGAACGGATGGCAAAGGTCAGATCGCTGACTCTCGGCACCAACCTCTCAAAGCCCGGTTATTCCGCGAGTTCCGTCGTTCAGGGACAGGACGTCTTCGTTCCCCTGGAAGGACTGATCGACATTGCCGTCGAACGGTCCCGGTTAGAAAAGGAAATTGCCCGATTGGAGGGGCAGCTAAAAACCGTTCTGGCAAAATTAGACAACCCAAATTTTGCCGGCAAGGCTCCCGGCGATGTCATTCAAAAGGAAAAAGACAAGCAGGAAAATTTCGAGCGGACACTTGTAAAACTCAAAGCGAACCTGGATCAATTAAAGAATTGACAAGGACGGCTGCGTGCGTCTCATTACAACAGCAGCATTGGTTTTTTGCTTTCACTTGGCCTTAGTTTCCAGCGTGAACTCACGGCCAGCCGGTGAGTTTGCTGCGCTCATTCGTCGTATCGAGACTGAAGTCCCTCCCAACCGCACTTCCATTGTCGACAGCTTTGTGATCGCTCAAAAATCGAAAGGCTTCCCCGTCACCGCCGATTCAATGGCGTACTTTGTGTACTATGGGACGGTGGATTCGGCGATCACCGTAACGGGAGATCATCTGCAGTGGTCGGCACACGGCGAGCCAATGATCCATATCCCCTCAACGGATCTGTACTATCTCGGAAAGAAATTTGAACCCGACGCCCGCATCGATTACAAGTTCATCAAAGATGGAATGTGGATTCTTGACCCATTGAATTCGAACATCGTCGGCAGCGGATTCGGGGAGAATTCAGAGCTGGCGATGCCTTCCTTCCATCAGCCCGCATCGATCATTTATAACGCCGCGATCCCCCACGGGATGCTCTCAACGACTTCCTTCGCAAGCAGATCCACTGGGGATACCCGGAAGATCACCGTATACCTACCGGCCGGTTACAATGCATCCCCTCGACGATATCCAACGCTCTATGTCCACGACGGCCCTGATTATCTATCCCGCGCGTCAATGGCAAACGTCCTCGACAATCTGATCGCCGCTCAACAGATCCGGCCGATAATCGCGGTCTTCGTTCCGTCGGGAAAAGACCGGGAAGGCGAATACCGGCTGGGAAAAATATCGCAATTTGCAAACTTGATGGTGAAGGAATTGGTCCCATACATCGATTCCGTGTATAGCACGGATCCCCGCCCGTCCGAACGAGGAACGATGGGAGCATCAGATGGAGGGCATATCGCCCTGTATCTCGGGACGAATTATCCAAAAATCTTCGGCCTGTCCGGAAGTCAATCCGGGACCATTACCGACCTCATTCGTTCGCCGATCCAAAACCGCAAAAGAATTTCGACCAAATTTTACCTCGACGTCGGTACATACGACATCGCGACTCCTGAATTTCGACTTCTGGAACTGAATCGCGATTTCCATCGCCTGCTTCTCCAGAAGGGGTATGCTGTTTCATATGCGGAATATCACCAAGGACACAGCTGGGGGAATTGGCGTGCCCATCTCGACATACTTTTGAAAACGTTCTATCCTCATGCCGTTCCGGACAATCTTCAACAATGAACTTTCCGGTCGAGTTATTTTTGGGCGCGCAAAATAGGCTGTTTTCACGAGCGAATGACCGCGGATCTTCTCCGTGATCTTCGTCTCACTCCGGTGTTGTTAATTTCCCAATTTCTCCTATATTAACAACGATGTTCTCATCCTGAACTATGCACAGTAGTCAGAGACATTCCTTTCCGGATGTCGGACGCAACGTTAGGCATCTATGAATTCGAAGCAACGCGCCCTACGTTGAAATCTCCAGAAACGAAGCCACTCATTCCATGAATCGGCAACAACTTATCTCTCAGATCGTTGAAGACGTTTTGAAGGACAAAGGCCTTGCGCATATGTGCTGTAAGGACGGCATATGCACCGACGGTTTATGCGTTGTCCATAACAAGGATGGCGTAAAGAACATCGTCTCAAGCGGCGCAACGCGTGTGACCGCCGGCGTCGGTGTGGATGCTGCGGGAGGTGTAGAGTCCGATCTCGCGCGGATGATCGATCACACGTTGCTCAAGCCGGAAGCAACGGTCGAGCAGATCGAAAAATTGACCGCCGAGGCGAAAAAATTTCATTTTGCAAGCGTCTGCATCAATCCGTCATACGTCCCGCTTTGTGCCAAGCTCCTGAAAGACACCGATGTTAAGGTGTGCACCGTCATCGGATTCCCCCTTGGGGCGACGTCGTCAGAAAGCAAGGCGTTCGAGACAGAACGCGCGATCCGGGACGGAGCGAATGAAGTTGATATGGTGATCAATGTCGGAAGACTAAAATCCGGCGATTATGAATATGTAGAAAGCGACATTTTCGCGGTGGTGAGCACCGCACGGCGGTACCGGGTGCTGACGAAGGTGATCATCGAAACAGGGTTATTGACGGACGAGGAAAAAATTAAAGCATGCATGCTGGCGAAGCGAGCGGGAGCCGATTTCGTGAAAACATCGACCGGCTTTTCAAAAGGAGGCGCCACGACGGGGGATATCGCGTTAATGCGTTTTGTTGTCGGAAGTGCGATGGGGGTGAAAGCTTCGGGGGGAGTCAGAAGCCGGGAGGATGCTTTGAAGCTCGTTGCCAGCGGCGCGGATAGAATCGGAGCAAGCGCCAGCGTTGCAATTGCCGGCGGAGCTACGACCGCGGGAGGGGGCTATTGAATAAGGTCGCTCAATTGCCGCTCAAATTTCTCCTCGCGTCGGTGCTTGCAGGAATGGTCGTATTCTGGGGCACGGAGGGATGTTCCTCGTCCAGCTCATCGCAAGGCGGCGCGACTGCTCTCCCCGATAGCACTTCTTATCAAAGCCAGCTGACTCCATCGCAGAAATCAGGGCGCAATCAAAGGTCATCCTCGGCGGGAAACCAGCAAGGGTTTGTCACTCAGGAAGATACGATCGAAGCAGAAGTCGTTACCCACGGGCAGAGCGCGAATCATACGAAGCCGCCGTCGCGCGGTTCGACGAAAAAGAAATACTACAGTGTGCAGGTCGGCGCGTTCAAGGTCTTAAGCAATGCCGACAGATCAAAAAAATCCGCTCAGCAGCGGTACAAAAAGCCCGTCTATCAGTTCTTTGACAAGCCGATAAAAATGTACCGGGTCACGATCGGAAATTTTGCGAGACTCAACGAAGCGCTGAAATTCTTGAAATCCATTCAAAAGGACCGCCCGAAAGAATACAAGGACGCGTGGGTTGCGGAGATGAGGCGATGACCCGGGGAGTTTTTCTGTTCTGCGCAGCCACGATCGTCGCCGCTTTTAGTCCGGGGGTCGCTTTCGCTCAATCGGGCCCCGACACGGCAGCGCCTCCCCGTAAAGAAAAGCTGAGCACGTTCGAAAGATCGTTCAAGCCGTCCGAATACGATTCCGACATCGTGCTTGTGCACAAAAAAGAAAATCAGCCCCGGCCGATCGTCGATGTTCCCGTCGAGACGTTCACCGTCGCGGAACCGGAGACCGTCCAGGGTTACCGGATCCAGGTATTCGCATCGAACAATTACGACGAGGCCGTTTCGGTCCGCAACGCGCTCAATATCGACCTTCCTGCCCAATGGGTCTATATGGTCTACGATGCGCCGACGTACAAAGTGCGCGTCGGAGACTATACGAACCGCGCAGACGCCAACCTTGCCGTGGACGGTTTTATCGAGAAAGGGTACAAAGGAGCCTGGGTTGTTCCCGACCGCGTACTCGCAAACCCCCGTGCAAAACCGCCATCCCAAGCCGACAGCACATCGACGGATAAAAACTAACCGCTGACCGATCAACAGTCATACCGCACCAGAGCATGTTCATCAAACGACGGACGCTATCTGAATTTTATTTTCACACCGTCGACAGGCCAGCGTGCGCGAACCTTTATTGAATCCGGATAGAGGGCAAATCGTTCGGCGGGAATAAATGGGTACGGTTTCCCCGAGAAGTATACACCGCTGCGGTCGTCATCCTGAAAAGCTTTCAATCGATACTCCCCCGGGTCAAGCTGCGGAAACAGGAATTTCTTTCCGCGTTCCGCTCGCGCGCGAATCACCTTCTTCATTTTTTTTGCGGTATTCTCAGCGACGACAACATAGTTGTCGATATGGGAAGAATCGGGGTCGAGCAGAACTCCCTCGATGCTGCTCAACTGTTCCGGGTCGATCGTGCGAATGGTGATCTTCCGGGTGCTGTCTTTCCAGTGATTTCCTGATCCATCGCGGAGCGAATCAAAACGGAGCAAAAAAAAGTAAGGGGTGTCCTCGCGCAGCGCTTCGCGCGGTATCACCGTGAAGCTCGCCGGAGAATTCCATGCGAACGAGACGGGGACATCGGTGGAATCCTTTCTCCGCAGCGTTATGGCGTGCTCCGCGGACGGCCGCTGAAGGGCGTCGTCAAAATCAAACTGAAATCGCTGGCCGACCGAAACGCGCGTTGTGGAATCCATCACCGTTGCAAAGATAAGTCCGGGCGGGGTCGTATCTGCTCCAGCCGAGGGGGTAAACTGTTTGGACGACGCCAGCGGATTGATCAAATGGCCGGCCAGATCTTTCACTCCAGTGACAGCGACTCTATAGAGACTGTCTTCACGCCTCGGCTCAACGATCAACATCACACGCGAAGGGTTCTGAGCGGGGGAAAAGAAATCGACAATGCTGACGCTCCGCGTCTGCGTCGTATCCGATATTGAAAACGCACTTCTATTCAGGGATGACAAATCGATATTCTCGCTGAACTCGAGCTCAACATGGCGGGAATCCTTCGCCGTCGCCGATACGAGGCGGGGCGGTGTCGTATCTTCCAACGAGAGCTGGAAGTTCATTTCGGTACGGAGGGAATCGTCTTCGGTCAACCGAATGTCTTCCGGGGCAGTGCTCATCGCATCGGTCTCAGGGTCGTACAGCAGATTGCGGAACTCATCCCGGACCGCCAGGACTCTAAAATTGCCGAACGAAAGATGCATCAATGCATAGTCACCGTTGTTCCCCGTTTGCGATATGTAATCCGGCTTCGTCGTCATCGGGTTGAGGGTATCGGGCTTCAGGCCGTCGAGCCGGTAAGCGAAAATCATCACACCGACCGGTTTATCATCAACGACTCTTCCGCGAATTTCACCCCGATCGATCTGTTGGCCTGTGGAGAACGCAAATGTAAACGCATGCGCCATCCTGTTCCGGTTGTTCACGTCGACGACATCGGTGCCGATCGTCACGACGTAGGTGGTATTCTTTTTCAGCGAGTCTTTGAAATCCAGCTCGACCTCCCTTCCGCTCCAATCGAACTCAATATCCTTGATGTACGGCGAAATGAAGATCGACTCTTCAACGGAGCGGCGCTCGACATACTTACTGAATTCCATTGAAATATGTTTGGAAGAATATTCCGTGGTGTTCGGGGGCGGGTCCACCGCGATGATCTCAGGAGGCGTTGTGTCGATCGGACCTCCACCGGGGGGACGCTCCCCCGCGCACCCGGCCACCGCCACAAGAGCTGCAACGAGGACAGATCCCAAGATGCTCTTGGTCGCAAATACGTTACGGCAGATAGCCGCGGAGAAGAATGTCGTCATCGCTTGGATGGGGAAAAATAGAAATTTTTTACCTCAGATGAAAGGCAGAAAGAGCGGGTCGGCATAACACTTGCCTTTACATTGCAGTTTTCTTACTTTGCATGCACAACCCTGCCATCACCAACAACGTGAAGAATCAAGTTTGAACGTTCGTTTACCGCAGTGTAATTTCAGCTCTCCGTCAATTCGTTCACGTCATCGTGAGAATCCTATGAATATTCGGTTGCTTTCAAAGCGAAACAGTCTGCGGCTGTTCCTCGCGCTGGGCTTGTTCCTGCTTGCGCAGGGATCGGTCTATCCCCAGGATGCGACATATTCATTCCTCCTCAGCGACGTCAGCGCCCGGTCGGCGGGAATGGCAGGCAGTTTTGTTTCGATGCAGAACGACGTCAATACGATATTCTACAACCCGGCAGGACTTGCTACGGTCACACAGGCAGAAGCTTCTTTCGGTTACCTCAAAAACCTGCTTGACATCAATTCAGGGTATGCCTCATATGCGCAGGATTTTTCAGGCATCGGAAAGATCGGCTTCGGCGTCAATTATGTCAATTATGGAACGTTCGACGAAACGGACGAATTGGCGAACAAAATAGGAACGTTCAGCGCCGGCGATCTCGCCGTCTCAGTCGGATATGCCGGAGAGTTCGAGGAGAACTTTTATTACGGCGTCGCCGGTAAATTTATCTATTCCTCAATTGCCGATGCGGCATCGTCGGCGATCGCAGCCGATTTCGGAATTCTCTACTATATTCCCGGGGCGAATCCGGTATCGCTCGGAGCGAGTCTTCAAAATGTCGGGACTCAGCTCAATCCGTATCTCACGACGCGCGAGAATCTTCCGCTTGATCTGACGATCGGCGGGACGATCAAGCCGCAGCATCTTCCTCTTCTCCTGAATCTCGATTTTCACCGGCTCACAGAAACGCAAAACAATCTTGCATCCCATTTCAGCATGTATTCGATCGGGGGAGAATTCACCCTGAGCAAAGAACTTCGCTTCCGTTTCGGGTTTGATAACGAACGGCGGAGGGATCTATCGCTCGGGGCGTCGCCGGGCCTGGCGGGATTTTCATTCGGCGGCGGGATCGCGCTGGAAAAGCTTCATTTCGATTATGCGTTCACGTCCCTCGGCAAGATCGGCAGTTTGAACAGCATTACTGTCGGCATGAATCTCTGAGCGTCCGGGGGCGATGCGTGCTCATCCCCCGAGAATGCTCGAAACAATTCTGGAACTGCAATAAAATAATATCATCCCCCCAAACACGGCGATCGGCACGGAGCGGTTCTCCGACCGATTGATCTCAGGGATCAGGTCGCTCGCACCCACATACATCCCGGCTCCTGCGGAAAAGGCGAATGCATAGCCAACGACTCCGCTGCCGATATCCTTCAAAAAGAACATCGCGATAATCCCAAGCATCGTTCCCGCCCCGGCTCCCGCCGATGCCCAGAATGCATTTTTGCGCGGATGGTCTGCTGCCAGCATGACGGAAGCGATCGTCAACCCTTCGGGAAATTTGTGAAGCAGGATCGCGACGAAGATCATGATTCCCAGCGAAACATTGTACTGCATCCCGGCAGAAATCGATACTCCATCAAAGAAGGCATGTGTAAACAACCCCCAAAATGCAGAATAGCTTGCAACCTTCGAGAGCATGACATCGGCATGCACTTCTTCGCCAAAATGCAGGTGGCCGACAATCGTGTGCTCGGCAAAATGCATGACGCTGAACCCCGCAAGAATGAGCAGCGGCGCTGCCTGACCGATGCTCGTGATGCTAACGGGAATCAGGTCCAAAATAACAAGGGCAAGAATAAATCCCGCCCCCAACGCCAGGAAATATTCTTGTATCCTTTGCGGCCAGCCGCGCCGCATCAACACGACGGCGCCGCCAAGAATTTCCGCGCACACCGTCACCAGGCCGAACAATAGAATGGTCAACGAAATGTTCATTTTGCGGGATACCGAGTTTTGAGGTACTGCTCAGCCTGGTCGTAGGAGTTTTCGAATTTTTTCATGGAGAGGACCTTGTTATACTGTTGAACCGCCAGATCACGCTTCATCTCGATATCATAGACGAAGCCGATGCGAAGATTGGCCATGACCATGAAACCGGATTCGCCGTTCTTATCGAGGGTTTTGCTCAATTCATCGCACCGGAAGAAATCATGCAACGCTTCATCAAATTTACCTGCATTCAACGCATAAACGCCGAGGTAGTAGACGGCTTCGCGTTCCGTAGAAGGCGTATACCCTTCCATCGCTTTTCCCGATGTGTCGCACCGCGACGCTATTTCACGAAACACCGCGCGGGCATTCTCCCATCTGCCGAGACTCACGTAGCACCTGCCGAGATAGCGATGGAAGACGACGTTCTTCGGATAGCGGTCGAACAGCTTCTGCGCGATTTCCAACGCCTTCTCGTACTGCCGTTCATGGGTATAGTTCAGCTGAAGGAGAAAATAGTCAGCTTCAACATCGGCGTACTTCGCTTTCGCGGCGGCGGCGGTGAGCTGCTCGATCCCCTTTTTCTTATCGCCGCTGGGAAAGAAGAGCATGAGGGGCTTGACGATCGGATATTGTTCGGGTATGGCCTCGGCATAGTAGTTGTAGATGCCCATGCCGAGGAGAATGTCGTAATTCTCAGGCGCGATGCTGTACGCGCGCCTCACGATCGGTAGCGCAAGCCGGCCGTCGTTCGCGGCTTTGATCCAGCTTCCGCGGTTGGCCCGGAGCCGTCCCCGGAATCCAAGAGCTCCCCCCTTAAAGAAGAGGGCCGTGATATCATCCGAGCGAACGTCCAGAATGCTGTCGCATTTGTCGATCACGACATCAAGTTTCGCCAAGAATTGATCGTCGAGAGACTCGTCGTCGAAGTCGAGCGAGATCTTCCACCAGTCGATCATCGCAAGGAAAAAATATCCAGCCGGATGTTCCGGGTGCGTAGCAATGATGTAATGGAATTCCTTTTCCGCCTGGTCAAACTCAAGGTTGTAGACGTGGTCGATCCCTTTCCGAGTATGCGAGTCAAAATCTGCATCCGTCAACCATTGAGAAAAGCTGATCCGTGGAAGAAAAAAGAGGACCAACAACGACGCTGCGATCTGCCGCAAAAAGAGGCAACAAAGTTTGTGTTCCACACGTTGAAAATTCGGGCGCTCGGTCACGGCGGGATGGCTATAAAGGTTGAGTGTTCGGTTCTGCCCCTGCTCCGGCCGCCGACACCTCGTTCATTTCGGCTTTCCACTTCTCGAGCGTCCATGCACCATCGGAGAGCCTGACCCAACCGGAGAAATAAATGAAGATCCCCGAAAGGACCAACATGACCGTTGCAAGCGCTCCCCCTTCAGGACCGAATGATCCCCCGGTCAGCCAAACGGGCCCGGTTTGTTTCAGGACTCCAAGTTGATATTTTTCAAACTGAATTCCGCTGACCGGAAAAGAAAAAATATGATTCTGAAAGAAATTCCATGAGAAATGCAGGGCGACGGGGAACCAAAGCGTCCTCGACTTGAAATAGGCCAAGGAGAGCCACACCCCTGCCAGGGCAACATTAACAAGCGAAAAAAAAGTGACGTTGGGATTGCCCAGGTGAGCGGCTCCGAAAAAACCTGCGAAGGCGCAGACGGCGATCGTTTTCCCCGTTCCTTCCACCATCGTTTGGAACAGATAGCCGCGAAAAAGCAATTCTTCGCCGAACGCGCCAAGGACAAAGATCATGGTACTTTCGCCGAAGATCCGGACGGCATGGAACAAAGTCAGCGGCTTAAACGAAAGCGCCGCCATGCCCAGACTCGACTCTGTTATAAAGATCACCGTCATCATCCCCCCTCCGATGACCACCCCCTGTCCCAACTCGCGGAGGATATTCCCGTGCGCGGGAAAACCGACCGACGCGAACGGAGGCCTTCCTTCAAGGTACTTCGCGACACCCCATGTCGTAACAAGAAGCGCCCCGTAAAAAACGACCTCGCCCGAGGCAAAAGACGGAATGAAACGGAGATACGGCAATATCAGTTTCGCGGGAAAGTTGAGGAGCACTGTCACGCCGGAAAGGACCGCGGCAAAGATCCCCATTCGCCATCCCGCACGGATGTTCCTCTCAGTCTCGTTGTAGAAGATCGATTTCATCATGCTTCGAGTTTTTCAAGAAGAAAAGTTTTTGCCGAGGAGAGCGCTATCCGCTCCTGGTTCATCGAATCCCGTTCGCGCACCGTAACGGTCTGGTCCTGAAGCGTTTGCGAGTCGATGGTGAAGCAAAACGGCGTCCCGATCTCATCCTGCCTGCGGTACCTCCTGCCGACCGCGCCGCTGTCGTCATAAAATACGCGAAACGATCTCTGCAGGTCCACCGTCATTTTGCGCGCGATCTCATCCATGCCATCCCGGTTGACCAGGGGAAGGATCGCGGCCTTGAGAGGCGCAAGCCGCGGATGAAAATGGAGCACCGTCCGCATTTCTTCTTTCCCCTCCGCCGTCGGCGCCGATTCTTCGTCATACGCAGCGACAAGAAATGCCATGAACGAACGGCTCGCCCCCGCGGAGGTCTCGATGACAAACGGCGTGAATTTCTCCTTCGTCTGGTCGTCAAAGTATTTCATGCTCTTGCCCGAATATTCCTCGTGCCGCGAAAGGTCGAAATTCGTCCGGCTGTGAATCCCTTCGATCTCTCCCCATCCAAAGGGGAATTCAAACTCGATGTCGTATGCGGCTTTCGCATAATGCGCGAGCTTCTCGTGTTTGTGCCATTGCAGCTGCCCGCGTTTCATGCCCAGGCTGAGAAACCATTGCAGGCGCTGCTCGCGCCAATACTCGAACCAACGGTCCTCTTCTCCCGGCTTGACGAAATACTGCATTTCCATCTGTTCGAACTCGCGCGTCCGAAAAAGAAAATTCTTCGTGTTGATCTCGTTCCGGAACGCCTTGCCTATCTGGGCGATGCCGAACGGGAGCTTTTGCCGCGACGCGCTTTGGATGTTCAAAAAATTCACAAAAATTCCTTGCGCAGTTTCGGGGCGGAGGTACACGACGTTGTTCGTGTCTTCCACCGGGCCGACAAACGTCTTGAACATGAGATTAAACTGACGGGCCTCGGTAAACGTTCCCTTATTGCCGCAATTGGGGCACGTCACCAGCGTCTGCATGACCCTCGCGGCGGTCTCATCGGATGAAACGCGCGCGGCAAACTCATCCGCCACTTTTTTATCGTCGAGCTGGCCGGCGAAGGCTGCCGGGTCGAGAGCACGGAGAATCTCTTTTTTCCGTTTCAGCGAAAGTTCTTCGAACAGAACGTCAACCCTGTAGCGTGCTTTGCATTGCTTGCAATCGACCATCGGGTCGGTGAAATTCGCCACGTGCCCGGACGCTTCCCACACGCGAGGGTGCATTAGGATGGATGCGTCAACTCCTTCGACGTCATCGCGCAGCGTCATCGAGCGCCACCATGCCTGTTTGAGGTTGTTCAGCAGCTCGACCCCCATCGGGCCGTAATCCCAGCAACCGTTCAGTCCGCCATAAATCTCGCTCGATTGAAAAACGAAACCGCGCCGCTTGGCGAGCGAGACGACTTTTTCCATTACCGCCGGGGTTTGCGCGGCATTCCCTTTTGATTCTTCCTTAGCGATGACCGTGCTCCTTTCTGTGGCTCTTCTCGTGCGATGATAATGCTTTCGAAGATGTGTTTATCGAATGAACAATGTATGGTGGATGTCTTTTCTTTAAGGTTCTCCGTGGAGGCCAGGGTGACGTTGAATCGCCGCAGCGAGTCCGTCAGTGCGGCAAGCGCGCGGAGCACTTCGAAGTTCGGCGCGACGCGTATCCGTACTTCTTCCCGCACGCCCGGCACGCCGCCGATGGAAATAGCTGCGTGTTTGATCTTCTCCGATGGGAGCATCATCCTTTTCAACGTGGTGTCAACGATCGACGAAATTTCACCGAGCGGCAGACGCTGCTCCGGTGCAGTGATATCCGCCGCCGGCTCCGGCGTTGACAGACGTTCGCGAATGAAGGTGAGAACAACGGCGGCAAACGTCAGCGCGATGAGCAGTACTGTTTTTCTATCGATCTTGTTCTGCATGCCAGGAATCGTCAAGCTACTTCGACTCTGCTCTGGTCGCCGATCATGAACCGGTGGACCCTCGGTTTTCCCCCCGCCTCCAGGATCTCGACATCGTTGCCGAGAATACTCCCTTCAATGCGGATGCCGACGTTCAGGATTTTGCATTCCCGCAAGATAATGCTGAATTCAACCTCGCTTTTTTTGATGAACGTATTGTTACCCACAGCGGTGAAGGGTCCGATATAGCTCTCTTCAATGACGCAATTCTTCCCGATGATCACCGGGCCTCGAACGACGCTGTCAATAATTTTCGCCCCTTCTTCAATAATTACTTTCCCTACAACCGATGACGTCGCGTCGACCTTCCCCCGGTTCGACGAGACGATATTGTCGAGCACCAGCCGGTTTGCTTCAAGTAGATCGAGCGGTTTTCCGGTATCCTTCCACCATCCCGTGATCTCGCTGAACCCGATGTTGAACTTCTTGTCGATGAGATATTGATGAGCGTCCGAAATTTCCAGTTCCCCTCTTTTGCTCGGCTTGATCGCTTTACATGCTTCAAAGATATGCTTGTCGTAAATATAGATCCCGGCGACGGCATACTGGCTCTTCGGCTTTCGCGGCTTTTCCTGGATGCCGACGATCCGATGGTCTTTGATTTCCGGGACGCCGAAGCGTTCCGGGTCTTTCACTTTCGCAAGGGTGAGCCAGCAATGGCAGCGCGTCTTCTCGAATTCTTCGATATAGCGTTTGATCCCGCCGACCACCATGTTATCGCCGAGGTAAAAAACGAAATTTTCTCCGTTCACAAATTTTTCGGCGAGCATGACCACCTGGGCCAGACCTCCCGGCTTTTCCTGGGGGATGTAGGTGATCGATATCCCCCATTTGCTCCCGTCCCCGACGTATTCAGGGACCTCCCTGCTGTCGGCGTTGTGTACAATGCCCACCTCTTTGATGCCGGCATCGACTGCCGCTTCGATCGCATAATAGAGGATCGGCTTGTTAGCGATCGGAATAAGATGTTTATTCTGCGTGTGCGTAATAGGACGAAGTCTGGTGCCTCGCCCGCCGGATGCGATAAGGGCCTTCATAGTGATAAGGAAAAATTAAAGATGAAAAAGGAAAAATGACAATTAACAGTCAAGGATGAAGAACTAATTCACCTGCAATTCGGACCGCTGTCTTCTTGTAAATACCGAGATCTTGCCGTTGCCGTATTTTTCGATCAGCTGTTTGGCGACGGCAAAATCCTTTCCGACGTCGGCGGGTGAGTGGGCATCGGACCCCAGGGCAAGCGGGATATGGTACTCGCGAAGGATGTTGAGGATTTGCTCGCTAGGGTAGACTTCTTTCACCGGTTTTCGCAGCCCGGAGGTGTTGATCTCAACCGCGATATCCGCCGATTTCACCACCTTGAACACTTCGCGCAGCACGTCTTCCATGTCTCTTGAGGGACGGTGGCCGAATTTCTTGACGAGGTCACAATGCCCGATGATGTCGAACAATTTCGCGGCCGCTGACCTTTTGATATGGTCGTAATACTGGCTGTACACTTCGTCGACATTCCGTTCCTCGTATTTATGAACGAACGTGGGGTTATCGAATCCCCATTCTCCAAGGTAATGCACGGAACCGATAATATAATCAAACTCATGTTGAGAATTAAAATCGCGGACCCACGATTCAGTCCCCGGGAAAAAATCCCCCTCGACGGCAAATTTGACCTGGATCTTGTCGCGGTATTTTTCTCTCAACGCCAAGACGGCAGGCTTGTATGTCTGATGAAACTGGTCGATCGTCATTCGATGCTGAAGATCGAAGTCGTTCGGCATCGGAGAGTGGTCGGAGCAGCCGATTTCCTTAAGATTCGCCGCGACCGCCCGGACGATATATTCTTCGAGAGATCCGTCCGCGTGTTTGCAGAGCGCATTATGCGTATGATAGTCAACGAGCATCAGATATCCTTCTTCAATGCAAGCCTGTGTGTTTCTTTGGCAAGAGCTGAATAAAGAAAAGCGATATGGCGTAATCCCCTTTTGTGCAGCTCGCCGCGGTGCCGCCGCACTGTTTTCAGGTCTCCCCGTGCAACCGGACCGGTGAGCGCCGAAGCCGCGGAATACTTTTTTACATTGGCAAGGGTCTGAAGCGCAAGCGGTTCGAACATGGCAACGATCTTCTTTCTCGGCAAACGGATCCGCCTTCCCAACGTTTCCACAACAGCAAGGAGGGTCACAAAATAATTGGAACTGAATACCGCCGCAATGTGGTAGAGCGTCTTTTGTTCGGGGGACAGGACGAACGGCCGCGCGCCAAGACGGATTGCGATCCGTTTTCCCGTTTCAACCGCCTTTTTATCCCCTTCAAGCCCGACCCAAATATTCCGGAAGCGCTTTGATGACGAGGCGGATTTGGGAAACGTCTGAAGCGGATGAAAAGATCCGATCGCCGCCCCTTTCCGCTTCAACGACAGAAGGACGCCGGAGGTTAATGTTCCCGACGTATGGAAAACGACGGTTCCCGAAAAATCTCTCTGGCGATGCGAGAGGACGCGTGCGACGCCTTCAATTGCATCATCGGGAACAGCGACAAAGACAATCCCGGAAAGGTCGAACCGGCGTGCTTCGGTCATTCTTGCGTTACGAGCACGGACCTTTCTGCCAAGGGCCTTTGCGGAACGACCGTGCTTGCTGAGAATCAGCCGAAGCGGGTATTGCTTTTCTTTCAGAGCTGTCGCAAGGGCGCTTCCGACGGCGCCTGCCCCGATGACCGTCACCGGGGATTTGCCCTTTGCTCTTAATGGACTTTCCACAAAGCCGCCGAAACATATCCTACGACGCGGCCGGTATCGCCCGAGACATCCCCTGAATTACACGCGTCCAATATTTCACAGGAATCAGCTCCCAGTTTTCTTGCGGCGGATAACACCGCAACGATCGGTCCGCCGCCGCACGCCTCCGTCCGCTCCGATTCCAAATCCGACATCAGCGTCTCATGGTCCATTTTCCGGATCGATGCTATTGCGACTGCGTCGAGTTTCCGCGCATCGTCCGAAGCATAGTAATGGGACAAGTCGGAGCTGGCAACAAAAAGGATATCGCGCCCTTTTGCCACCTCGGCCAGGGCAACTCCCAGCCCTTCACAATATTTGCGCTGCTGGTCTCCCATAACGATCGGGAGGATTCGCGGGTGTTCAACAGCGAGCTGCAAAAACGGAAGCTGCACTTCAAGCGAATGTTCGGTTCTATGTCCGGCGAGAGAGTTTTGCAGCGCCGGATATTTTTTTAATAGCTCACTCCGTAAACCTGCATCGACGGCGACCGCCCCGAGGGGCGTCTTGAAACTCGTTCCGGAAAAAACCGATACACCGTCGAAGTATTCCCTATGGCTGGGACCAACGAGCACCACAGTTCCGACGGCCCTGTTCTTCAACAACGCAAACGCTTTCGCCGCAGTATGCCCCGAGTAGCTGTAGCCCGCATGCGGGACAATAAGGCCGAGAAGCGTTCCCTTGCCGGCCGAAGGCGATGGTTCGGCCAAATACGATTCAACGGTCTGCCTGAGTTCGCCTTCATGATCGGGGTAGAACATGCCGGCAACTGCGGGAGGGCGAACGTACGGTTCCTCGTTCATTTTGTCTCTTGTTCAATTATTTCGGCCGTAAAAGTATAAATAGCCGTCTCGGCGTGTTTCCACTGGTCGGGGGGCAAGCCTGCTTTGATGCACGTCTCTTCGAGAAACCGGGTCACGTTCCAACGATGCTTTACCGCAACCTGGGGAAGAAGCAGACCGCGGTACATCCCTGCAACGATAAAGAGTCCATGCTTCCCGACCTGAATCTCCTCGATCGCCGATATTTCTTTGAGGGGAGAGAGAATTGAAATCTCGATCCGGAGGCCGTCCAATTCACCCGGTGTGACGGCAGGAAACCGGGGATCCTCGGTTGCCGTCCGCCCTGCTAACTGCGAGACAGTTTCAGCGAGGGGCGCCTCCGAAACAATGAGTCCGAGGCACCCCCGCAGCTCGCCGTGCCGGTACAGCGAAACAAACGCACCGGCCGGCTGCCACAACATACTTTCGGTGTTGATACTCTGGCGCGGTGCCTTTATCGGCCCGTGGGCATTCCCCTGCACCGTCCGACGAACCGATTTCCATGCAATGTCCAACAACTCTCTTTTCTCGGCCGGACTTAGCATGAGAAGCATCCTCAAAAATTTCTAACCGAAAATAACGATTTAATACGTGAGTTTCAACAAACGCGATGCGGCAAAAAAAGCCCCGAACTCTTCGTTGAATTCGGGGCTTGTGGCAGGCAAATGAGGTCTGCTTACTTGAGCTTCAGGCTCGCAATAGCCTTTTCAAACACGGGGAGATACAAATCGGCCATCGGTTTATACCAGGTGACGACCAGGCGGTAGACCTTATCGTTCTTCACGGTGAAGTACGCGCGGCCGTCGACTTTTGACTCCGGTGAATACGTCAGGTATTTGGCGTCGAGCCCGTCGATCTTGGTGTCTTTGGTCGACTTAGGATTGAATTTGCCTTTGTTCTGGTCGAACACCTTATCCACGGTTAATTTCTTCGCGGGGAGCATGTCGATCTGAATGGCGCAGTCCTGGCGCAATTTGTGGTGAACATTCATGGAGAAAGTAATTTCACCCTTCTTCGGCGGGAATGAATATTCAAAGTTATCGGGATATTGCAGCTCGAAAAACTCGCCGAGATATTTCGTCCACTCGGTGGACGGTTTGTCTTCGTCCCCCTTCGCCACCGGAACTTTCGGTTTCGGAAGTTTGACAGAGCTCAACACGGTGTCGAAGACGCCCGCGTACAATGTATAGTCATCGTTGAAGCCGGCGAGGTTCACGTAGTAGAAAACGCTGTCGCGCATCGTGATAATTCTCCGGCCGAAGATCGTCACGCTTTTGCTGATCTTCGACGTATAGGAAATTTCCTGGGCTGAATCTTTTCCGAGGGTTGATGGCTGGCCGCCGCTGATCACTCCGATGCCCGACAGCTTCTCCTTCGTTTGGGCGATGTAGGCGTCGAGCGTCGTTACGCCCGCGGTAGCAAAGTTCTCAAAGCCGAAAAGGATCTCGACACCGTTCTTCCCGCCGCTCGACGGGTCGAAGAACCAGGTCGCGGCTTCCTGCGACGAATAGATCTTGATCTGATTCGTTTCCGCATTCACTAACCATCCTTTCGGGTATTGCAATTCGAACCCGTAAAATGGGTCCTGGTACAAATCCCATTCCTTGACCACCGGAGGCTGCGGTTTACTGCACGACGACAGGACGAATGCAAGGGCGACAAGCACAGCAGCAAGCAGATTCATCAACAGAATCGAATGCTTAGAGAATTGCATAATTCACCTTTACTGTAATTGTTTGAAATGAGAACGGGATAATCTCACGAGTGTTCGAACCAGTGTTACCCCCCTTCAAGCTGTTTCAGCTCCTTATTCGCGGCCGCGTTCTTTGGGTCGATCTTCAACACAACCTTGTATTCCTCGATGGCTTTATCTTTGAGCGCCTGAGCAGCGTCGACGGTGATCGTTTTATCGCCGAGTGAAAGAGCGTACGACTGCGCGAGCCAAAGATGGGCCTCCGAGTCTTTCTTCTCTTTCGATTCGTACGTGATCGCCTTTTTCAGGTTTTCGATGGCAGACGGATAGTGTTTTGAAAGGAGCTCGATCAAGCCTATGAATTTGTTCGCCTCAAGCAATTGCGGGCCGTATTTTTCATCCTTGGCTTTGGCATCGCTCCCTTCGACCTTAATGGTATCGATAATCGAAATGACAAGCTGATACTGTTTCTCGGCGAGTTCGTACGAGTCGAGGAGGTAGTAACATTTGGCGAGGTACAAATAGGCCTGGAAGAAGTCGGGGCGCAGTTCGATCACCTTCTGCATCATCGTCTTCGCCGTATCGTATTTGCCGATGACCATGTAGCAGACGCCGCCGTTCACGAGCGCGCCGACGTTCTTCGGGTCCGACTTCAGTTTCCGGTCGTATTGGTCCGCCGCCTTATCATACATCTTCTTTCCCATATAGAGCGGAGCGAGGTCGGCGGCAAATTCCGTGGACGCCGTGTCCAGCATACCCGCTTTCTCAAAATTCGCGATCGCGCTGTCCGGCATTTTCAACCTCGCATATGAACGGCCGATGCGGACAAAATCCTCGGCGCCGAGAGAATCTCTCGGGATAACTTTATAGTTGTCAACTGCCTTCTGATAGTCTCCCGTTTCGTACTCGGACCGCGCGAGCATTGGTTTCAAATCGAACGCCTTGGGGTTAAGAGTGATCGCCTGTTCGAGCACCGGAAGGGCATCTTTATAGTATTTTCCCGAGAAAAGTGCTTTGCCATATTCGTCGTAGGCGACGGGATTGTCCTTTTTCAACGCAACATACTTGGCGAAGAACAACGCCGATTCCCGCCAGAGCTTTGCGCGATAAAAGATGTCTGCAACATCGAACACATAAACGTCGTTCTTCGGGTCGAGATTGATCGCCGCCTCGAATTCTTTGACGCAATCGTTGTACTGACGATTCTTGTAGTATGCTTTCCCCAGCTTATAGCGAATCACCGCGGACGTCGAATCGAGTTCAGCCGCTTTTTGAAAATTCGAGATCGCGAGAACGGCGATGTTTTGCCTGCCGTACGATTCTGCGAGGCCGACGTACACTTCGGGGAGATTTTCATCAAGTTCTTTGGCTTTCGAGAAGTAAACGATGGCCTTATCGAGCGAATCGATGTCGAGGTAGGCATTGGCGTATGCCAAAGAAACGGCGGGGCTTTTCTTATCCGCCTTCGTCGCGGCCGCGAAAACCTTCGCCGCCTTGTCCCACTGCCCCGTCTTGATCATCAATGTACCGAGTGACGACCATGCCGGAAGATACGTTTCGTTGATATCGACGGCCCGCTGCAAAAAATACTCGGCTGAATCCTTCACTCCCTTCAATCGAAACGCTTCGCCAAGATAGAAATTGGTCTCCAGCACACGCGGAGCGGCCTTCTGAGCCCTCGACAGCACCACGATCGCCGTGTCGTACGACTTTCGCTGCAGTGCATCTCTCCCGAGCGAAAGGTCGTCCTGACCGTACGCGCATTCAGACAGGGCGACAAGAAATAAGAAGGCTGCGGTGTGCTTACATAGATAGTACATTGATGCTTCCTCGGTTACTGGGATTGAAGTTGGATAAGACGGACCGGCATCGTCGCTGGCACGAGTCCTTTATTAAGAAAAAGCTTTTGCCCCTCGGCCCCCGTCACGAAGGCCGTGAACCCGACGCCGACGCCGGTCCCCGCGTTCCGGGAAAAAATATAGAGCGTCCGCGACAGGGGATAATATCCGCGGTAGACATGGGCCTGCAGCGGCGGAAAATACTCCAGCGTTTTCGACGTCGAATCTCTTGAGAAATTCGGGTCGCCGATGTCCAGAATTCTTGTTTTGGCAGGAGTTTCGGAAACCCAGCTCTGACTGACAAAGCCGATGGCATTGGCATGAGCGGCGACATACTCGATCACCTGGGTCGTTGTCGAACACGGAACGACAACGCCAGCGAGCGGCTGGGAATTCGTAATGCGGCCTTTCACGTATTCGTACATCCCGCTGTTCGGTCCGCCGAGAGCGACCACGATCTCTCCTCCAGCCTTTTTCTCGCCGAGGTCTCGCCACATTTTCGCTTTCCCCAACAAAATGTCTTTCAATTGCTCAACCGTGATGCGGGTGAGAGCATTGCGTTCGTTGACGATCACCAGGGCGGCGTCGTACGCGATCTTAAAGGTATCGACGTCGAGCTTGTATTTCCTGATGACCGCTCTTTCTTCATCGTTGAACTGGCGGGGGCTGGTGATCAGCTTCACGCTGTCGTTGAGCAGCTGCACCACCGCATCGCGGGTCGTCGATTGGAGGTGCGTGATATGCGCCTGCTCGTACAGAGACTCAAACTCTTTCACCTCCGCATCGATCGCGGGGAAAATATCCTCCGAGGAAATAACAACAAGCTTTCCCCGCGTCGGCAGGTCTTGGGTATCTTTTTGACAGCCCGTCCAAGTGAGAACAAGCGAAAGGAATACAACTAACCTATGGAAGGAAGCGGTCTTCATGTCTTTGGTGCTGTTGCATCCGGATATTCACAAACCGGTAAATGCCGTATAACAGCATCACAACGCCGAACATGATCCGGAACTTCTCGGGCATTGTGGGGGGCATGAACAGCCCCGTCGCGATAACGATGCCGCAGAGAAATAGAAATCCCGACATCACATAGCCGACATACACCATCGGCTTGAATGAATCCATCGTCTTCTTAGTGTCCCTGGTTCAACTTAAATTTGAACGGAATGGAAACCCATACCGCGACCGGGCCGTTGTTCATCACCGCAGGGGTGAAGACCCACTGCATAGCGGCGTCGATGGCAGCCTGGTTGAACAGCTCGGCATCCGACTTCAGGATCTGGGCCTTCTTCGCTTTTCCTTCTTTGTCGACCCAAATCTTGACCCAAACGGTTCCTTCGACCCCCGCACGACGGGCGATCTCCGGGTAGATGGGAGATGGATTCTTGACGGGCGTGGGCTGCTTTTCCACCGGCACGAAATCGGGCGGAGGACCGTCGTCCTCAATCTTGACGTCGTTCTGGATGGACACCGGGCCACCGCTCCCCGCTGCGTTGGGGTCGCCGACGGGGCCGATCTGCTGCAATTCGGTCTGGGAAGCGATCGTTGCTTCCGGACTGATTTCAGCGTCGGGAACCGGTACCGGCGTTCCGACCGTGGGCTTTGCGGCAGCGGCCGAAACCGAGACTGCGGGAGCCGCCTGAGAATTTGTGATGGAGGGGGGCGGACCGAGGTCGCTGTATTTCATGATGCGGACGGTATACACCGGCTCGTCCTCGGTCGTCAGATAGACGACGCCATAGTATGCACCAATGCCGACCAGGTGGAAAACAGCGGCAAAGATCAACGCGCGAATTGCGTACTTCTGATACAATCCGCGCAACTCATACGCACCATATTTTGCACTAACGATTGGTGCTGTTGCTGACATACGTTTTCAACTCCTTCCTAAAAACTTCTTCGTGCAAACAACGGCGCTTGACATGCCGTTAAATTTTCTCGATGAGCTGTTTGTCCTTGTCGTCAAACGGCGCCAGACTGAACCGCGTAATATCCGAGACGTTCAACTCATCCATGATGTTGACCATCATGATATATTTTCCCTTGCGGTCGACCTTGATCAGCGTGATCAGTTTCGGGTTCGCGCTGTTCTTTTCCTTCAGGACCTTCCGCAGTTCCGCCGGCGTGACCTTCTCCGGCTTTTCGGTGCCGAGGTTCCAATAGATGGTCCCGTTTTCGGACACGCGCAGCGTCAACAGATTCGACGCCGGCACATCGACTTTCGAATCGCCCGGGGGGAGATTGATTTCCATCGCCTGCGGCTTGTTCATCGTCGTGGTCAACATGAAGAAGGTCAATAAGAGAAACGCAATATCGACCATCGGCGTCATGTCGATGCGAACGCCGACACGCCGTCGTTTCTTCTTCGAGTGTTTCTGCTTGCCTCGAGACTCTTTGACATCTACTTCAGCCATTGCAGTGTTCCTTCGTGTTAATTCTTGTCTAATTCAGTAACGAGGTTAAAGCGCGTAATGTTCACTTTTTGAAGAATGTTCATTACGTCCTCAATCACCCCGTAATCGACGTCTTTGTCGGCTTTAATGACTGTCTTCAATCTTGGATTCCTCGTACGCGCCTGGATGAGCAGGTTCGCCAGTTCGCTTGTCTGCACCAAAACGCCTCCCTTGAGCTTGGCCGCCTGGCCGAAAAGCGCTTCCCGAAGGAGCTCGGAATCTACGCCGAGCATGATCTGCCCCTCTTTTCCTATCGACAGCGTAATGACATCGGCCCCGGGGATCTTGAAGACCGAGTGGGACGAAGGGAGGGTGATCTGGAGGTCTTCGGACGGCTTGAACTGCGTCGTCAGCATGAAAAATGTCAGCAAGAGAAATCCAACATCAACCATCGGCGTCATATCCAGCTTAAAGCCAACGCGTTTTCTGTGAATTTTTGGCATAACGGGTTCTTTCTACTTGCTGTTAAAGTTTGGATTTCAGATTCTGAATGACATCGTAGCTTGCTTCGTCGATCATGTACGTCATGCCGTCGATCTTCGTCGTGAAAAAATTGTAGCAGACAATCGACGTGATGGCGATCGAAATTCCGCCGGCGGTGTTGATCAACGCCTCGGAGATACCTTGCGAGAGCTGGACGGCGTCCGCGGAACCGGCATGTGCCAGAGCGGCGAACGAACGGATCATCCCGATGACCGTTCCGAGCAGCCCCACCATCGTCGCGATGGAGGCGATCGTCGACAGAGCTATCAGGTTCTTCTCCAGAATCGGCATCTCGAGCATCGTGGCTTCTTCGATCACCCGCTGGACCTCGCCCATCTTATCTTTGGCTTCCATCGCCTTATCGCCGCGGATCTCGCTGAACCTCTCCAGACCCGATTTGATGATGTTTGCAAGCGAGCCTCGCTGGCCGTCGCAGGCAGAAATTGCGGCCTCAAGGTCGCCGGCCGAGACATGTTTGATCAGCGTCGACAGGAATTTTTCAAGAGCGGCCTTTCCCTGGGCTTTTCGAAGGGAGAGAATTCTTTCAATAACGTACGTCACGACCATGATCGAAAGAGCGAGCAGCGCAACCACCAGCGGACCGCCCTTCTGGATGAACTCGGGGAGCAAGAATTCAAAGATACAGAACCCGATCACAAACGCCGCTGTTATCAGGATTGTGTTGAACATTCCTTGTTTCATAAAAAATACTCCTTAAAAAAGTAGATGGTAGATGGTAAAATTTTACACTCGCAGAAACATTATGTAAATGCCAGCACGGCATCGGGCCGGGTGTCAACAACCTGGAAAATCATCGAAAGCTTTGTGACGATAAAAATGTTCTTGATGCTTTTATTCACATTGCAGAGAACGATCTTTCCTTTTCGGTTTGTGTAGGAGGTATGAGCCGATACCAACGCGCCGATTGCCGTCGAATTCATGTACGTCACTTTTCCCAGATCGACGATAAGTTTTTTATTCCCTTTCTCGATGGATTCCGCGACAGCCTCACGCAGCTCATCGGTCTCTTCTCCGCCGACAAGCGCCCCTTTGGGCTCAATTATAAGAACCTCACCATTGTGTTCCGTGGCGACTTTTAACTTCATTTACTGGATCCTCCATTGAGATTGTGACAACAAGGATTATACAACTCTTAGCCTATTCCTGAGAACGAGGTTCGTCTGTTTCGACGAAATAACGAGGGCCAACGGACATGATAGGTCCGGCAGTCTCGCTGCCGGATCGATATTCACGCGTTAAATAAGATAAAAAGTTACAATTCAATTTGCAATAAGAAATTTGCAGTATTTTTTGGAGGCCAGCGGGGAAGATGCCCCGGAAGGGACGCCATCCAAACGGTAAAGATCATTTTTCAGGATCAAGGCTACTTCGGTGAACAAAAGAGGCGGCCGAGCCAGGTGAGCAATACCTGTCAGAACCGATAGGACAGAAGAACGGCCGGACCTTCCTGAGCGAACCCTAAGGAGACACGCAAAACACCCTTCCCCTGCTTTGATTCCTCTTCTTCCTTACGGATCAACTCTGCAGGGTCGTTATTCCAGACATTCAGGATGCTATAAAGATAAAAAGCTCCGGTAACACCGAAGGCTGCAAATCTATAATAATTCGCGTTATTCTTTTTCGTTCGGTTGCTTGTGACTTGCTCCAAAAGTTTCACAGAATCGGCCTGGTTCTGAGCTCCGCTGTAGTTGCGCACGCTTGTCATGTAATTGGAATTCGCTTTCGCATACGCGAGCTGCAGGTCAACTGAGGCGGCTGCGCAAAGAATAAAAATGCCGCTGTAGACGATCCCGTGCCTGCCGCTGTACGATTGCCCCCATCCCGGAAACACTGCAGACCGCACCAACGCTCCCGCCAGCGTCGGACGGGACATCGGGTAATTGAGCACGACCTTCTCCGTGTCGTGTACGATCACGGCATGCTCTTCCGAGCTGTACCCAATTCCGGAAAGCCCGATCGTGTAAGAACCCGGGAGGACTTCTTTCTTCAAAACGCTCTCCGTGCCGATTTCCGTACCGTTGAGAGTGATGACGACTTCTTTGCTTGCATGAACCGTAATGAATCCATTGCGCGGAATAAGTTTCAGAAAAACAACATACTGGACCGGCTTCTCGATGACGACGGAAGCTGAGTCGGAAAAGTATCCCTCGAGGTCGGCGCGGACGGTGTGCTTTCCATTTTCGATTTTGGCGAGAAACAGGCTCGCATCCGGCATGCCGACAAATTTCCCGTCTACCGAAATTTTAGCATCGGGAGCCGAAACCTTCACCAGCAACCCCGTCGGCGGGATCTGCTCAAGGTCGATGTCCGCCCGGACTGACACTCTTCCATTGACAAAAAAATCGGCAACAAAGGGATTGTATCCTTCATGGGTGACCCGAAGCGTATGAACTCCTGTCGTCGGCGAGACAACAGGGATCCCCCCGTCCGCCTCTTTCACTTCCTTATTGTCGATGAAGAGCTGCGCACCGGACGGAGCGACCAAGACCGAGACATGCGACGTATCGGCAGCGTTTGGAAGAATGAAAGGAAAGTCCCCTTCGCTTGCGCCGATGAACCCGAACTGCGGGTGAAGTCTGCGCTGCGCCGCAGCCATAATATCGATGGATGTCCGCGCAGCCATCTCCGTGCCGGTGATGATCCCGTCGTCGTTGACATCGGCCGTCTCGGAAGAAAGCGTTTCGATCAATTTCGAGGTGAAGTAGCTTAGTCCGGAAGACGGGTCCTCAAGCTGCGACTCCGTCGTCCCTCCCGCAGCAAATATTTCTTTCGACGGCAAGCTCAAAATACGCTGGAAGCCGACGCGCGGCGGCGGCACGCCGGTGAATTTCCGGTCAACAGGAAGGCCTCCGACCGTAAAATCCATTAACGTGAGCACCGACTTCGCAGCGGTCGCTCTCATGAGATTTCCTATCGCGTCAAGAGGAATGCAGGTTGCGACGGCCCGTCCCGGCGATCGGACATCTCCGTCAACAGGTACAAAAAAGCCATACTCTTTTTTCGTTTCATCAATCGCCGTATACCCTCTGCCGGAGAGAAAGATCAGCAGCCGATCGTCCGCATGCAAATGTCGAAATTTTTCGAGCGCTTCACTGATGTCGGTTTTTTTTGCCCCATCGTTGAGCAGAAAGGCGATGTTCTCCGCGCGGAACCCAAACCGCGACATCAGCAATTCCCTGAAGGCCGTCGCGGAAGAGACCGCTGACGTCCGGACATCGGCATGGGTGTATGCGTCAATCCCGACGACCAGCGCGTAGCTTTCATCATAAGCGTGATATTCTTTCCCGGAAGAAGGGTCGGTCATCAATGTGCTGATTGAGTTTTGCCGTTGGCAGAAGGTCAGCGATGATAAAAACAGCGCTGTCACAAGAAAGGCCGAAGGGCGAAAAGGCACATGAGTCATGATGAGTTTGGCGGTCGTGAGATTTCGGATGCTGAAACGATCCGCGCCGAGCGGGCCGACGAGAATTTTGCGAGAATATAGAGAAATGAAGAGGCGGAGTCAAGTAACTCCGGCGACCGGTTGTTGGCAAATTTCGATCACGTCCACCCCGAACCTGCCCCCCCGGTGCACGATGCCGTTCAACGCCATTTTGGATTCTGAACTTCCGTTGCAACTCTGCGGACTGAGAAGAAACAGGGGGTAACGAAACGGCTACTCTTTATTGAGAAGGAGAGACAGTTGATCAACATCTGTTGCGGGGAGCTCGCAAGTGTAATTTTCGCAGACATAGGCGGAGACGAGGCCGTTCTTCGGAGTCATTGAGGCGACGGCGGGAAGAAATTCCCCGAGGAATTTCTGACCTTCGGCTCCGTCCGCGCAAAGTACTACGGCGTTCGGGAGAAAATGCCTCGCAGCTTCTGTTGCGAATTCAGCGGTGCGCGGTGAATCTGCGGGGCCGGAAATGACAATTTGCCTCGGAGTAGCGAGGAAAAAAATTGCGGCCGACATCATCTGTGGCATTGCGTGGGGGGATTGCTGCAGCGTTCCGGCAAAAAATCTCATCGCGGCTTCGGTGTACTTTTTCAAAAGACCATCGCCGGTGACCTGCGATAAGCGCATACCATTCAAGACTGCTACGGAATTTCCCGATGGTTCAGCACCGTCATATGCCTCTTTTGTCCGAAGCAGAACGGATTTGTCCTTTCCCGAAAAATCAAAAAATCCTCCCGACGATGAATCCCAGAATAAAGAAATCTGAACGCCATGAAGCTCCAGCGCCAGCGTGAGCCACTTGATTTCAAAGGTCGCTTCATAGAGGTCGATCAGCCCCTGGATGAGAAAGGCAAAATCATCGAGCTGCGCTTCGAATTTTGCTTCTCCGTCCCGGTAGCGCCGGCGGAGTGTCTTCGTTTGCGGATCATAGAGCGTATGCGCCGCAAATTCGGCCGCATCCCGTGCTGCCTTAACAAAGCTCTCTTCATTCAGTATTCGCGAAGCCCTGGCGCATGCACTGATCATCAATCCATTCCATGCGGTGATGATCTTATCGTCGCGCTGCGGCCTGGGACGCTGTGAGCGGATGTCAAACAAGATCCTCTTCCCTTCTTCCAGCATTTTTTGAACGGCAGACTCGTCGATCGAAAAGAAGTTCGCCGTCTGCGCAACCGTGAACGGCGCAAACAAAATATTCTTTCCACGGAATTCTTGCTGAGGATCCGACAGGGCATTCCCGAATTCATCGACCCCAAAATGATGACAGAATACTTTTGCATGTCCGGCAGGCAAAGCATTTTCTATCTCCTTCTTCGTCCAAAGATAAAAGGCCCCTTCGGAAGAATGTGCCGGATTTTGAGGATCAGGACTGTCGGCATCTTCGGCTGAATAGAATCCTCCTTCACGTCCGGTCATTTCACGCAAAACATAGCCGAGGGTTTCACGGGCCACGCGGGCGAATGCTTCATCGTGCGTGATCTGAAAGGCGTCGAGATATGCATGAATCAGCTGCGCCTGGTCATACAGCATTTTTTCAAAATGGGGAACGCGCCATTGGCCGTCGACCGAATAGCGATGGAACCCCCCGCCGACCTGATCATTCATCCCTCCGCGGGCCATTGCCTGAAGGGTCACAAGCGCCATCGTCAATGCCTCTTCGTCCTTCGAACGCCAATAATACCGGAATAGAAAATTCAACACGGCCGGGCGGGGGAATTTCGGTCCGCTTCCAAAGCCGCCGTACTTCGGGTCATATTGAGCCGCAAGCTGGTGGTACGTTTTGTTCAACAGCGCTTCGTCGACGGCAGCGTGCTCATCGGAGACTGCTCTTTCTTGTTGAAGAAGAGAAATAAGGCGGTCTCCCGACTCGACGATCTTCTCGTGCTCGGTTTCCCATACTTCGTGGATCCGACCCAGCACTGTGGGAAAACCCGGCCGGCCGTGCGCATCTCTTGGCGGGAAATAGGTCCCGCCGTAAAACGGCTTGAGGTCCTGCGTGAGAAAAACTGAGAGAGGCCATCCGCCGCTTCCCGTCATCGCCTGCACGGCGCTCATGTAGACCTTGTCGACGTCAGGGCGTTCTTCTCGGTCGACCTTGATGCACACGAAATAGTTGTTCATGAGTCCGGCAATGGCATCGCTTTCAAACGACTCATGTTCCATCACGTGGCACCAATGGCAGGTCGAATAGCCGATCGACAAAAAAATCGGCTTGTGTTCCTTTTCCGCTTTTTGAAACGCCTCGTCCCCCCACGGGTACCAATCGACGGGGTTGAACGCATGCTGGAGCAGGTAGGGACTTTTTTCTCGGCTAAGCCGGTTCGGTTTTTTATCGTTTGTTTCCATTGCTCGTGTCAGCCCGCTTCGGCAATCTAAAATTTCTTGAGCCGCTGCCCGGCTTGTTCAATTCTTCCTCTTTTCATTTTGCTTTTTCATGCATCAATTGTATCCGCTGTTCAGGCTTTGCTTCGTCAGTTTGATGTCCTGGAGTTGCGGCGCTTTCACTTTCAGCTCGAACCTGTAGCCGGCCAGCGCGCCGGTCGGGACCCAGCTGAAGTTCATCGTCCAGCAGTGCAAATCCCGGTCGATCGTGATGCGCGGCGCGGCGACCTGGCGCGTGACAAAATCGTAGCTCCCGGTCGCCGAAAATTTCCAGTTTTCCGTCAAGTTGAAGCCGAGGTTTCCGTTGACGCTTGCAGACCGGGTCTTGGCGGCAGGGTTCTCCTCATTCTCGGCGTAACTGAAACTTAGGCCGAGATTCCACGGAATGCTGAAGTCAGGAGGCTCCTCGTCATACAGTCCGCGGTAGCCGCTCTGCCGGAATGCAGCGGGGAGGCTTTGTGCGTTCGCGGTGGTGTCGACCGGACGGGTGTCATACTCTCTTTTTTTCTTGTCCCCGTGGAGCGACGTCGAAAGATTAATGTTGAAGTTGGTCATCGTCGCGAGCCCTTTTCCCTCATCGATGAGCAGCCTGTTGACGCGCTCGTTGAGCTGGTTGTCATAGTCGTAGAAACGATAGTTGTTACTCCCGCTGATCCCAAGATATTGACCGATATCGGTGCGATAGGTGAGCGCAAGGTCGGAGACTTTGAACTGCGATGCTGCAAAGTTGTACGACATCGAAGCGCCGAGGTTCAGTAATTGGTACTTTGTCCCTTTGTTCAGCGAATCTCTGTCTTCGGTCTTCATTTCGAACAGGTTGCCGACGTTGAAACCGATCGCCTGCGACTCGCCCGCCGGAGCGCCGCCGTACACCTCCCTTTGAAAGCGGTTGTAGGACACAGCCTTGCCGAGCGTATCCCGGTACGTTCCGTAATATCCCCATGAGGGTTTCGAAAAATCAGGCTGGTAGCTGTACGATATGCTCGGCGTGATCGTGTGACGGAATCCGGCAATGCCGGGGATCGGCGGCTGAAACATGCCGTAGAGTTTTGTCGATGCCGCGAGTCCCATATTGAAATACCGCACCGCTCCAAACCCGTCGACGTCCCGGAGGACCGGAGCGTCGGTCTTGGAGTTGACGCTGTCGACCGTGACGCTTTTATCGTACCATCGCTCGTAATAGTTGAAGAACGGCGAAACAGTAAAATACCCCGCCTTGGGAGACGCGTTCAAGGTGAAGCTGTGCGAAACGCCCTGCCGGTTAACGCGGTTGAACCCGTCCGGATAATCCAGCGTATCGGCAGTTTTGGTCTTGTTGTCCTCATTCATGAACTGGCCGTTGTACCCGAGGCCGATCAGTTCGTACCATGCATAATTCGACCCCGAATTATCCGAAAGCCCGCGCGATGCCGTCGCGACGCGAAACGGAAAGCTCTGCGAATGCGAGAACGAAATTGTCGGGATGGTCGATGTGATACTGCCCTGCAGCAGATCCTGCGTCCTGGAAATATTCATCGTCATGCTGTTGTTCGTCCCCTCCCACGATTTACTCAGCGTTGCGTTGGAATAAATTTCCTGCATTAAGTAATCATCGTAGTTGTTGCTTGTCTTGTACGAATTATTGCTCGCGAAGGTAAAATTTACGTCGAGGTGCGTCGTCGGGTCGATCGTTTGGTTATGGATAAGGTTGACCCGGTAGTTCGCCTCATCCTGCCGGTTGTAGTCGGTCGGTTCGCCGGTGATGAGGCGGGAATATTGTCCCGTCAGCGCGCCGCTGAAATCGTATCGCTTCGCATACCGAAAGTCGGACAACGCCTGCCAGCCGCCTTCCGGGTACCAATCGCCCGCCACCGCCAGGTCCATGTAATCGCTGATCGCATCGTAATAACCGAGGTGGCTGATATATTTTCCGCGCGTTGCATCCTCGCCGTAGGCGGGGGCGATGATGCCGGAGCGCCGCCCCCCCTGACTCGGGAAAACTCCGAACGGGAGAGCGAAGACCGGAACATCGGCGACGTAAAGATAGATCGGCTCGGCGACAATTTTGTCCTGGATCGTCACTCGCATGCGCGGGCTGAAAAAAAAGTAATGTGGATGGTCGAGGTCGCACGAGGTGAACACTCCGTTGGAGATGAACATCATATCCTTATCCACCTTCTTGATCTGCTCCCCGTGATAATAGCTTTGGTCCATCTCCGTTTCGCCGAGGGTCACAAGCCCTTTCTGCGACTTAAAATTGTAGCCGATCTTCCATCCCTCGTACGTCTCGCTCCCGTCGACCATGACCGGCGTGCCGCGGTACAATTTCTTCAGCGAATCGGTCTTGCCGATCTTCGAGGAGTCGAGAACGCCGTACGATTCAAGATTATTGTCGTTCCAGTTGACCTCGATGCGCTCCGATTTCAGTCCGAGGTCGCGGTACTTGACGTCCCCTTTTCCGTACATCTTCATGACCTTTTGGGGATAGGAATAGACGATCGAGTCGACGGCGGAGTAGACGACGCTCGTGTCGATCCCCGAGGCTTTTTTCTTCGTCGTATCCTGTTTGACGGTTGAATCCGGCTTCGCGGCAAGAAGGGTATCCGCCGGATAGGCGTGAGAGGTCTGCGCAAGGAACAGCTGCAGGAAGGCAAACGCTAAAAGGATTCGGCGCGGTCGATATCGATAGGAGAAATGCAGAACCGGCGTTGTCAATAGTTTTTGGATTTCATGTGCCATTACCGCACGACCGTGAATTCCGCGGTTACAGAACGAGTCCTGCAGCGCCGAGAATTCCGGCGGAATTTCCGAGCTTCGCGGGAAGCACAGTAATGTCGTCGCGCATCGGTTTCATCACATGCGACTGTACCGACTTTTTCACGGCGTCGAAAACAAATCCGCCGGCTGCCGAAATGCCTCCGCCGATGATGACGACACGGAAGTCGATCGTGTTCAAGACGGAACCGAGGGCGACACCGAGCAGCGTTCCCGCCTCGGTGAAAATTTCCCGGGCCAGGACATCGCCTTTCAGGGCCGCCTCCGAAATGTATTTCGGTTCTACTTTGGACACGTCTCCGCCGACAAGGTTCAGGATCAATGACGCCGGCTCGCTTTTCAACCGTTCAACCGTGCGTTGCGAAAGATACCGCTGGCCGATATATGCTTCTACGCAGCCCCGCGCGCCGCAGTTGCACTGCAATCCCTGGTAATCGACGCAGACATGCCCGATTTCGCCAGCCCCGCCGAACGGGCCGCGATAGATACTGCCGTCCAAAATAATTCCCCCGCCGACGCCCGTCCCCCAAATAACAAAAAGAAAATTCGGGTGGCGTTTCCCCGCTCCGAATTTTGCTTCGGCGATCGCCGCGACATTCGCATCGTTTTCCACCCTCGTGTTCAGTTTGAATATTTTTTTAACGGCATTGCCGAGTGCTACGCTGTGCCAATCGGCAAAATTCGGAGGGTCTTTGACCACCCCGCCTTTCTCATCGACGATGCCGGGGGAGCCGATGCCGATCCCCCCGATCTTTTTTCCCTTTGCGTGAACCAACACCTCATCGATCGACCTGCGTATTTGAGCAATGACCGCTTTCGGTCCTTGTTCGCCGAGCGTGGGAAATTTTGATTGAGCGAAAATTTTCCCGGCGGAGCTGACAATACCGGTTTTAATAGTCGTGCCGCCTAAATCGACACCGATCGCGTACCTGACATGAGACATGCTTTTTTCTTATTCGTTATGCGTTTTGATCGTCTCTCTATCCATTTTACGTTTTACAGTTTGCCCCTTCTTATCTTCCACCATCCCTCCAGCCGTTCCCGTATTGATTTCTCCTTCCCGCTATCCGACGGGCGGTAGTACAGCCTGTCTTTCAGATTATCGGGAAGATACTGCTGCTCGACAAAATGATTCTCAAAATTGTGCCCGTATTTGTATTCGTTCCCGTAACCGAGATCTTTCATCAGCGGCGTCGGCGCATTGCGGAGGTGAAGCGGCACCGGAATGTTTGGGAGCGATCTGACATCGGCAAGCGCTTCTTCGATGGCTGCGTACGCAGCATTGCTTTTCGGAGCTGAAGCGAGATACGCCGCGGCCTGAGCCAGAATGATCCTCGCCTCCGGCATCCCGACGTAATCCACCGCCGTAAAGCAATTCGTCGCAACGACAGAGGCGAACGGATCGGCATTGCCGATATCCTCGGATGCCAGAACGATCATTCGCCGAGCGATAAATTTCGGGTCTTCTCCTCCGTCAAGCATGCGCGCCATCCAGTAAATCGCCGCGTCGGGATCGCACCCTCTCATGCTTTTGATGAAGGCAGAGATCGTGTCGTAGTGCTGTTCCCCTTTCTTGTCGTAGATGGTGTACTTCCGCTGGAAAGCGTCCTCGAGCACCTGCTTGGAAATTTTTCGAACCCCGGCCCCGTCCGGCTTGACAAAATAAAATGCGCTCTCGAGCCCGTTCAACATCATTCGCGCATCTCCGCCCGACATGAGGAAAAGAAAATCCCTGTCGGTGATGTTCACCTTGTCCTTCTTGATGATGGAATCGGTTGCCAGCGCATGGTCAAGAATTTTTCCGAGCTCCGCCTGTCTTAGGGATTCGAGGACGTACACTCGGGCTCTTGAAAGAAGGGGGGAGATGACTTCAAACGACGGATTCTCAGTTGTTGCGCCGATGAGAATAATGACCCCGTCCTCCACCGAATGCAGGAGCGCGTCCTGCTGGGCCTTGTTGAAGCGGTGAATCTCATCGATGAAAAGGACCGTTTTCTTTCCTGCCCCCTTTTGAAGTTTCTCCGCTTTGGCAATCACGTCGCGGACCTCTTTGACTCCCGCGGCGACGGCGTTCAACGAAAAGAATTCCGCGTTCGTGTGATGCGCAACGATGCGCGCCAACGTTGTTTTTCCCGTCCCCGGCGGCCCCCAGAGAATGATCGATCGAAGTTCGTCGCTTTCGATCATCAACCGTAACGGTTTCCCCTCTCCGAGCAAATGCGACTGACCGACAAACTCCGAAAGAGTTCTCGGACGGACGCGTTCCGCGAGAGGAGCGTTGGCTCCCGGCTTGGGTTCCGCCTTTGTAACTTCGAACAATTCCATGGCTTTCAGCAATGCAATTACTTCTTCGGAGCTACTTTGTATACTTTTTCCCCCTCGCGCACCATGCCGTATTTCTCGCGTGCAACTTTTTCTATGGCTTTCTTGTCTCCGTCGAGCGCTTTCGATTGGTCCTGAAGCTGCTTCTGCTCCTGTTCCGCCTGCTGGATCTTTTGCAGCATCTCTTTTTTCTGTCGTTCAAGCCTGATCCGCTGGAGAACCCCTTGATTGTTGAAGAGGACATAGAGCAGGATGATAAACGCTGCGGCGAGCAATCCACTAAGCTTCTTATTCGACCAAAGCTTGGCAAGAAGGGAACGCACGTCCCCCTTCTTTTTTATCTTTCGTAGGAAATCGGCGCTCATTGAAAAGAAATGTAGCAAGAATTGGCGTAAGTTGAAAGTGTGAAAATACGGGAGCGGCCTGGTTCGATTCGCAACGGACAAATAATGAGAGGCTCTCTCAAAAATGAATTCAGGCGGCCCCCCCAGGAAATGGGTCGACCTTTCAAATTGGCGGCTTTTGGGCGAGGGTTCCCTTATTCCCTCTCTCCGATTCGGGACTGAGTGAATCCAGTTCTCGACGTCTTCACCCAGTTGATACGTCAACGACGCCGCTCCCGTACTGAGTTCTGAGCAAGTGGGGAAATTTTTTAGCTCTGACTCTGCCGAAGATACGCCTTCATTGATTCTGCGCCGGTTATTGCCTACTTTCTTAAGATGGAATCAGAAATTTCCCCGACATCAAAGCCGTCATTCAGAACACTCCTTGCCAACGCCGTTTCTCCTCTGCCGCAGCGCCGTTTGAAACACGGCGAGTGCCGCGCCCAAGGGGGGAAACTATGCACGCTGTGCAGCGCCCATAAGATAGAGTATGATATCGAGTTTCAGATAAAGAATTCAGTGCTGGAGGCGTTCTGGACAGCACAAGGATTATCCCCCGCCATTGAACCGCTCGTGGCCTCCCCTTTCGGAAGAAACTATCGGGTGGTGACAAAAAGAAAAGCTTTTTTTTCCGGCGGAACAGTAAAGTTAGGATTGATCGGGATCGAAGAAGATCCGTCAGAAGTAAATCCGATCACCGTCGACCTCTGCATGATCGAACCCGTAAAGCATTCAGAGATCTATCAGTGCCTTCAGGCATACATCAACAGAAAAGAACTCCGGAATGTTGCCGAATTCATAAACTACGTAGTGGTCAAGGGAAATTATGATGAGCTTGCGGTGATCCTGAATCTGGCAGCGTTCAACTCGAACGTCCGTCCGTTCGTCAACCGGCTTTCGAAGCATCTGACCGCGACTGTCCAGGGAATTGCGAGCGTTTTTGTCGTGGTGGATGAGAAGAAATCACGGTATTACATGCCCCAGCGCTCCAAGAATCAGAAAATACCCTTTCAGAAAGTTTTCGGAAAGGGGGAGCTATACCAGAGGATCGGAGGGAAAAAATTCCTTTTTTCACCTCTTTCTTTTTCGCAGACAAATCTCTCGATTCTGGGGGTTTTCGTCCGAACGGTCCACGAACTTCTGGACTTACGGCCGGATGACCGCCTTCTCGACCTTTATTGCGGATACGGCATTTTTTCGCTGAGCGCTGCGAAGGCCCTTAAGAGCGCTGTCGGCGTCGAGCTTTCTTGGGATGCGGTCGGCGACGCAAAGCGCAATGCGGAACGGTTGAAGATCCCGAACTGCAAGTATCTTCAAGGCGACATCGACGAAGAAAACCTCGAACGGATCCTCTCAACCAACAACAAGACGACGAAGGTCATCCTCGATCCCCCGCGAAACGGAACCAAGCCGGGAATCGTCGAACTCATTGCCGCGCACAAAATCCAACGAGCGCTTCATATCATATGCAATATCGACCTCCTGCCGGCGGAGATAGCGCGATGGAAGCAGTGCGGCTACAACATTTCGCGTGCGGTGCCTTTCGACATGTTTCCGGGGACGAGCGAGGTAGAAATTGCGATTTGCCTTGAAAGGAAACGGGCGGGGATTTTTCTGCCGACAAAAGGCTGAGCTACTTCTTCGACGGCCACGGTTTCAACACGTCAACAACGACCTTCCATTCACCCTCGTTTCTCCACACCCTGATGTAGCTACTCGTATCGGAATCGCCGCCGACGGCAATTCCATACGTACACCCCAGGTCGCCGGCCGCAGAGATCCTGCCGCCATAACAGGCGAAGCGGGAGAACTTTTCGTCATGCACCAGACCCTCAGCACGATTTTTCGATTGCGAAGGGAAAAACCCTTTTCGATAAACACGAACATCGTCCGCGTAGAATTCCCGCGCGGCATCGGCATTTCCGTTCGCCGTTGCGAGGAGAGACAACAGGCTGTCCGCAGTCATCATCCCTGATCGATCAGAGCCGGAAGAATCGTGCTTTTTTTTCTCACGGGCGGAATTTCTTCTCGCGGTAAACTCTTCATCTCTCTTGTCTTCTTTAGGATATCCGCTTCCGACGTCGAGAACGACCTTCCACTGACCTTCAGGATTTTTCTTCCAGACAGAAACAAAATGCCCGTAGTAAACGGTCGTGTCCGTTTTCCCCCCGGGCCGGTACTCGGACGGTCCGGTAGTAAACCCAAAATCGCCGGACGCGGAGACCTCGACAACAACGGGAAACCAGCTGAGTGCGGCCCCTGACTCCGGCTCATCGATAAGCGATTTTTTGGCGTTCGCCGGCTGCGGATAAAAGGCGACGCAATCATCGTCAAAAAATGAAAGGAAGGCTGCCTTGATCCCTCGTTCGCCCGCTGCATGTGAAAACTCACGTTCCACCTGCGCCAGCTGATTCGCGATAGGATCCGACTCTGCACGAACGCAAACATATCCGGCACCGAATATGACGACGAACTGCACCAGCAATGTGAGCCGAATTCTCACTCTTTGTACCAATCTTTCTTCGGGGTATAGGTCGTTTTCAAGACCGACCTCGCCCGGTGACGTTCAAGCGCTAACCGGATGACCTTGTCAAGAAGGTCGGGGTACGCAAGTCCGGAAGCCTCCCATAGTTTCGGAAACATGCTGATCGATGTAAAACCGGGGATCGTGTTGATCTCATTCAAATAGATTTTCGAACCGTTCCCCTGCACAAGAAAATCGACACGGGCTAACCCGGAACAATCGAGCGCTTTGAATGCCTTGCAAGCGATGTATTGAATCTTCCTTACCGCCCACTTCGGAATGTCGGCGGGAATAACCGATGTTGATTTTCCATCAACATATTTGGCATCGTAATCATAGAATTCGTTCGACGGGATGACCTCACCAAGCACCGATGCCGCCGGCTTGTCATTGCCGATCACCGCGCATTCGATCTCCCGCGCTTTTTCGATGGACCGTTCAACAATGATCTTCCTGTCGTACTGCCCCGCGAGAGCGACGGCGGCGATCAGTTCCTTCCGGCCGTGCGCCTTGCTGATCCCGATGCTCGAACCGGTGTTCGACGGTTTCACGAAACAGGGATACTCAAGTTCTTCCTCAACCCGTTGAATGATCTTCTTCTGCTCTTCCTCAAACTCCGAAATCAAAAAAGAGAGCCCCTGGGCAACACGGATTTTCGCGGCTTCCAGGACCTGTTTCTGGATCATCTTATCCATCCCGACCGCCGATCCAAGAACACCCGCGCCGACATACGGCACTCCGGCAAGTTCGAGCAAACCCTGCACCGTGCCGTCCTCGCCGAAGGTGCCATGGAGCACCGGGAACACCACGTCGATATTCTGGATCGCCCCGACGCCGGCAGTATTGATTTCAACGAGCCCCTGTTTGCGCGGGTCGGGAAGGATCAGGTGTTCGGGAAGGTTTTCGACGGAGGATTTTTCTTTCAATAATTTCACGGCGTTCGCTGCGCTGAGCCATCGTCCTTCGGGAGTGATGCCGATCGGAATAACGTCATATTTTTTCCTGTCGAGCGCCTCAATGACCGAAGCAGCAGAGACGAGAGAAACCTCGTGCTCCCCCGATCGCCCGCCGAAGAGAACGCCGACCCTAATTTTATCTGCCATGTTCCGCTTGCGTTTTTCTTATGCTGATTGATGCAATCGCTTCTTTACCTCTTCAACGATCGCGTGAAATTCTTCTTCCGTAATCTCAATCTCCCGGGATGGCGTGACGGCTGCAACGGCCGAAGCATTTCTCCGGTAGGACGATTCAGCGATCCTAAGAAGTCTCGACACTTCGTCGGATGATAGCTCCTTCGCTCCCCCCAGCGCTCTTGCCGCAAATTCGATCTGGGCCATCTGCTCGACTTTCTCCATCTTGAAATATGCGTCCCAGAGGTCGTTTCCGTAGGTCACCACACCGTGGTTTGTCAGCAGAACGGCGTCCGCAGAGTTCACGTACGGGGCTATCGACTCTCCGACCTCCTCGGTCGACGGCGTCGCATAACGGGCGAGCGGAACGGCGCCGAGGCCGATGATGACCTCCGGAAACAACCGTTCCGACAACGGAATGCGTGCCGCGGCAAACGCCGTCGCGTATACAGGATGACAATGAACGACGGCATTCACGTCCGGGCGGTGTTTATAGATGAATAGATGCATCGCCTTTTCGGACGACGGCGTTGCTTTGCCCGCAACGCGCTCGCCGTGCAGAGAGATCTCGACAAGATCGTCCGGCATGACGAATCCTTTGTTCAGGGATGACGGGGTGATCAGGATATTTCCGTTCGGCAGGCGTGCGCTGATGTTACCGTCGGCCGCGGCAACAAACCCCTTCGCGTCAACGCGATGACACACCGCAACAAGTTCTTCGATGATCCGTCCGGCATTGAGCATGTTACCGCTGTGAAAATCCTTCTTCCACTATGACGCCTGAATTATTTGAATGCGCTCAAATTTGTTATCTGCGTTTTGAAGCTGTCCGAAGTCCTCACGCCGAGCGTTTCGTAAATTTTCAGGGTCGCCTTGGATTTATTGAGCGTATAAAAATGGACGCCGCGAACATTGTGGTCGATAAGGTCACGGACCTGTTCAGTCGCCCAGTGAACGCCGACCTTCTCGACATAGTCGTCGTCTTCGGCGCGGGAGAGCGCTCTCAAGAGCTTCGCCGGGAAATGAACGCCGAGAGCAAGGTCGGCCATCCGGGCGAGCCCTTTCCGCGACGTCACCGGCATGATCCCGGCAATGATCGGAACGCGGACGCCGGCAAGATGAGCCCGTTCGCAGAAATCATAAAAGTCGTTGTTGTCGAAAAAAAGCTGCGTGCAGATGTAGTCGGCCCCCTGGTCGACCTTCATCTTGAGATACTCCATCTCCAGCAGCCTGTTGGGCGTGTCCGGATGCCCCTCGGTAAAGGCGGCGACGCCGATCCCGAGAGCGGGAAAATGCTTCTTGATGAACGCCACCAATTCTCCGGCGTGCGCAAATCCATTTTCGACAGGAACGAACTTCCCTTCCCCCTTCGGCGGATCGCCCCTGAGCGCCATGACGTTCTCGATTCCGCTGGCCTGGTACTTTGTTAGGATCTTCAGGGTCTCATCCTTCGTCGAACCGACGCATGTAAGATGGGAAACGATCGTGAGGTTTGTTTCCTGCTGAAGTTTTACGACGAGTTCGTGAGTCAGCTGGCGCGTCGACCCGCCGGCGCCGTACGTAACGCTGACATACGAAGGCTTCAGCGGGGTGAGATCTTTGATTGAGGAAAAGAGGCTCTTCGATGCCTCTTCGTTCTTTGGGGGAAAGAATTCGAAGCTCAGCGATGGGTGGTTTTCTTCCAGCACCTTCGAGATGTGCATTCACAGACTCCGATGGAGAATAAAAAAATCCTGCCGCGGGGACAGGATTATTATACTCAATAAGTTGCTATTTTTCAAGGAAGACTTTCGACCGCCGCCACGCCGCCCCCTTCTGTCCTTTCATTCCCCCAGGATTCCCTTTACCGTTTTCTCGGTGAGGATCAACTCATTCTCGAATTCCACCAATTGAATCAGATCGTAAATGAGGGGAGCAAAAGTCTTCTCGTGCATCATCACGGTGTCCAAATGCTTGCGGCACAGGGTGACGCCGTTTTGATAGCGTTCGCCGTTCTCCTCGTTCCTGCCGTTCTCCATGATGAACAAAATCTCGGGGGCGTTCACTGCGCCGCAGCCGGGCCACTGGCACCGCTGATGATCGCGCTCTAAAATATACGCACGGAGCAATTCGCTCTGGTTGGGGGTATGTGCGTTCGGAGGTGGCATGGATTTCGGGTTCTCTCTAAATTCACGCACAATGTATACTTTTTCTCTTCGGAGTCAAGAGACACTGAGCACATTGCAGCTTTTTGTCATTCGTACCGCAATGCATCGATGGGGTTCAACATCGCCGCCTTTCGGGCTGGATAGAATCCAAAGAAGATGCCAACCCCGGCAGCAAACAGAAATGCAAGGCCCACCGAGGACGCGGCGACAAGCGTCGACCAGCCGGCGAGCTTGGAAATCAAATTCGACAACGCGACGCCCAGGATAACGCCGATAAGTCCTCCCGACATGCTCAGGACGACCGCTTCGACGAGAAATTGAAGCAGGATATCCCGGCCGCGGGCGCCGATCGACATTCGAATGCCGATCTCGCGCGTCCGCTCGGTAACGGATACGAGCATGATATTCATGATGCCGATGCCGCCGACGAGGAGCGAGATCGACGCGATAGAGGCAAGGAGCACGGTAAGGACCTTTGTCGTCGCCGACGCGGCATTGGCGATCTCGGTCTGGTTTCTGATCGTGAAATCGTTGTCCTCCCATGGCTGGATCTTATGACGCACCCTCAATAGGTCAGTCACCTGATTTTGCGCATCCTCCATTGCTGTCTCGCTGACCGCCGATACCATGATAATGCCAAGATAGGTCACTCCCATCATTTTCTTTTGGACCGTCGAATACGGTGCGACCACGATATCATCCTGATCCTGCCCCTGTGCCGATTGTCCTTTCGGCGATAAGACTCCGACGACCTTGAACGGCATGTTTTTTATCCGAATAATGGCGCCGATGGCATTCGAGCCCTTGAACAAATTATCCACGACCGTCTGGCCGAGCACGCACACTTTGGTCGCGCTCCGGACATCGGCGTCCGTGAACGGGACACCGCTCGATAAGGGCCAGCTCCGGATCTCGAAATAATCCGGGTTCGAGCCGGTGATGCGCGTTCCCCAATTCTGCTCGCCGTAAACCAACTGTCCCGATGTCATGATGACCGGCGAGGCCATCCCGACCGAAGGACATTGAGTTTGAATTGCCGCAAGGTCGTCTGCATTCAGCGTCGTGACCGAGCCGGTGCCGCTTCTCACTCCCCCCTGGTTCAACGAGCCCGGGAAAATAAGAAGGACGTTCGTGCCGAGGGAAGCGATCTGCTGCTGGATGCTCACCTGAGCTCCCGTGCCGACGGCCATCGTAGCAATGACCGCGCCGACACCGATGATGATGCCGAGCATCGTAAGAAACGAGCGCATCTTATTCCGTCCGAGCGATCGTGTCGACACTTTCATAATATTCAGAAAATTCATGCGGCTTGCTCCCCTTCCTCATCGATGCCGACCGGCATCAATTTCAGCTGTTCTTCGGCGACCCTCCGGCTTCCGACCGAAAAATCCTTTTTCACTTTACCGTCCTTGAACACGACATTCCGCTTCGCAAATTCCGCGATGTCCATTTCATGCGTGACGAGCATGATAGTAATTCCCTTGTCGTTGAGGTGCTGGAAAATTTCCATCACCTCGACGCTTGTCCTGCTGTCGAGGTTGCCCGTCGGTTCGTCGGCAAGGATGATCGACGGGTCGTTGACGAGCGCGCGGGCGATCGCAACGCGCTGCTGCTGCCCGCCGGAGAGCTGGTTCGGCATGTGGTGCCAACGGTCCTCGAGCCCGACAATGCGGAGCGACTCCATCGCTTTCTCACGCCGGGCCTTATTCGACAGCGAGCGGTAGAACATGGGGAGCTCGACATTTTCCAGCGCCGAGGTACGGGACAGCAGGTTGAATCCCTGAAAGACAAACCCTATTTTCTCATTGCGGATACGGGCGAGGCTGTCCCTGTTCAGTTTGCTGACATTGACATTGTCGAGAAGGTATTCACCTTTGGTGGGAACGTCGAGACATCCCATAATATTCATGAACGTCGATTTGCCGGACCCCGAGGCCCCCATGATCGCCACGAACTCGCCGCGATCGACATCGAGCGTGACCCCGCGGAGCGCATGAACCTCGACGTCGCCCATCTCGTAGGTCTTGATAATGTGACTAACGTGAATGAGAGAATTATTCTCTGGCATGTTAAAATCTCCGCATTCCGCCGCCACCGCTGAAGGGTGTTGCCGACGCACTCGGACGCTGTGACATCGAACCCACAATGACCTCCTGCCCCTCTTCCACTTTGCCGAACATGATCTCGGTAAAGGTTCCGTCCGCGATTCCAGGACGGACAAAAATAGGGATGAGTTTTTTGTTCTTGCCCATCACCCAGAGTTTTGACGGGCGCCCGCCTTGTCCCTGTCCCGGAGCTCCGCCTCCCTGCATCTGGGCAAATTGCTTTCTCCGTTCAGCACGCGCTGAATCATCTGCGGCGCTCGCTGTATCCTTCCGCGTCTCGATCTGGTCGGCCTGGGGTTGAAAACGAAAAGCGATCGTAGGGATCTTCAGCACGTTTTCCTTCTTTGTCACAAGAATAGTTGCGGTCGCCGTCATCCCGGGCATAAGCTTCAGATCGGGATTCGGAACATCGATGACGACGGTATACGTGATGACGTTCTGAACCGTCACCGGCGCGAGGCGGATCTGCGTGACCGTTCCGTGAAACGTTTGTTCGGGATAGGCATCGACGGTGAATAAAACCTCCTGTCCGTTTTGGACTCTGCCGATATCGGCTTCATCGACCGAGGCCTGCACCTGCATTTTAGTAAGGTCGTTCGCGATGCTGAAAAGCGTCGGCGTGGAGAAACTCGCCGCGACGGTTTGTCCGACATCCACGGCTCGGGATAGCACGACACCGTCGATCGGCGACGTGATCGTCGCATACTTTAGATTGATGATGGCGCGGTCAAGCGCCGACTGGGCTGATTTCTGTGCGGCAACATTCGACTCGTATGTCGTGATGGCTGCATCATAATCTGCCTGCGCCGCAAGTCCTTTCGCCAGAAGTTCTTTCTCACGAAGATAGATCCGTTTTGAATCATCGGTCTGGGCTTTTGCCCTTTCCAAACTTGCCTGAGCGTCTTCGACGGCCGATTGTAGGAAGGTCGGATCGATCTGTGCGATCACCTGACCTCTTTTGACTCTGCTGTTGAAGTCGACATACAGTTTCGAGATGACGCCGGAGACCTGGGTTCCGACCGCAACAGTCGTGTCAGCGCTCACCGTTCCGGTCGCGGTCACGACCACTTGAATGTCGCCGCGCGTGATTTTTTCCGTTCTATACAGTACGTCGGGAGCCGATCCGTTGGAAAAGTAGAAAAATCCTCCCGCGCCGATGACGGCGACCGAGAGAATAGCGACAAGAATGACTCTGTTTTTCATTGTACTCCACTAAGGTATTTTATTGTCCTCAAGTCTGGATATGTTGGACACACAACCGGTTACGAGGTTTAACACGCCGTTCCGCTTCCTTCCTTCGCCCCAAAAAGAAACTGCGGTACAAAATACAACTTGTACCGCAATTTTCAAAAAGGCGCCGGCATTATTTCTCATGCTGGGATGCAAACACGGCCATCGCCGTAATGTTGACGATGTCGTTCACTTCGACTCCCGGCGTGAGGAGATAGACCGGTTTGCGGATGCCGATCAAGATAGGACCGATCGCCGACGCACCGCCGAGGCGCGACAGCAGCTTGTAGGCGATGTTCGCGGAGGTCAGGTCGGGGCAGATGAGGATATTTGCCGGCTCTTTGAGCGCGCTGAACGGATACAGCTCGTTCAGCATCTCGGAACTCATCGCCGTATCCGCCATCATCTCGCCGTCGACGATGAGATTCGGGGCGCGCTGCTTTAAGATCTCCGTTGCCTTGCGCACTTTCTCTGTCAACGGATGCTGCGTGCTTCCAAAGTTGCTGAACGACAGCATCGCGACCCGCGGCACAATGTCCAGCCGTTTCACTCTCTCCGCTGTCAACAGGGCGATCTCTGCCAGGTCTTCCGCCGTCGGCTCGATGTTCACTGTCGCGTCGGCGATGAAGATGGTCTGATTCTTGAAGACCATCATATACAAACCAGCAATCCGCCGCACGCCGTCCTTCGTCCCGATTATTTGGAGCGCCGGGCGAACCGTATCCGGATAATGCTGCGTGAGGCCGGAGATCAACCCGTCCGCGTCGCCGTTCTTTACCATCATCATGCCGAAAACGTTGTTGGTCCTCATGTGCCGTTCGGCAACGTCTCTCGTCGTTCCTTTCCGTTTCCGGAGCTCAAAATATTGAGAGACGTACTCGTCGAACTTCGTCGTTTTCTTCGGGTTGACCACTTCGACGTCCCCGAGGTCCAATCCCAGCTCCGAGATCTTTTCGCCGATCACCGTCCGGCTGCCGAGAAGTATCGGCCTGGCGATCTTTTCCTCTATAATGATATTCGCCGCCCGAAGGATCTTCTCCTCCTGTCCTTCCGGGAAGACGATCCGTTTCGGGTCTTTCTGCGCCCGATGAATGAAGAACCGCATGATCTCACGCGTCTTCCCCAGCCGCGCTTCCAGGCTGTCCTTGTACGCTTCGATGTCGGCGATGGGGGTCCGCGCAACTCCGGTCTTCATCGCAGCTTCCGCGACGGCGACAGTTTCCCACAAGAGAACGCGCGGGTCGAACGGCTTCGGAATAATGTACTCTCGTCCGAACTCGATCCGCTTCCCGCCGTACGCCCTGATCACCGAATCGGGGACGTCCTCTTTTGCCAGCTTTGCCAGCGCGTGGGACGCGGCGATCTTCATTTCATCGTTGATGGCAGTCGCACGGACGTCGAGAGCCCCGCGGAAGATGAACGGAAATCCGAGCACATTGTTCACCTGGTTCGGATAGTCGGAGCGTCCCGTAGCCATGATAATGTCGTCGCGCGCGCTTACGGCGTCTTCGTACGCAATTTCCGGGTCCGGGTTCGCCATCGCGAAGACGATCGGGTTGTCGGCCATCGACTTCACCATTTCCTTCGTGACGATTCCTTTTGCCGATACGCCGCAGAACACGTCGGCCCCTTTCATCGCTTCGGCGAAGGTGCGCGCCTTCGTTTCGGCCGCAAAATATTCCTTATACTTGTTCATCCCTTCCGTCCGCCCCTTAAAGAGCACGCCTTTCGTGTCGACGAACAGAATATTTTCGTGCCGCACGCCAAGGCTTTCGTACAACCGGGCACAGGCCATCCCCGCCGCCCCGGCACCGCTGAAGACAACCTTTACTTCGCTGATCTTTTTCCCGACGACCTCCAGCGCGTTGACGAGTGCTGCCCCGCTGATGATCGCCGTCCCGTGCTGGTCGTCGTGAAAGACGGGAATGTTCATCACTTTTTTCAGCTCCTCTTCGATGTAGAAGCATTCAGGAGCCTTGATGTCCTCGAGGTTGATTCCGCCGAAGGTCGGTTCGAGCATTTGAACCGCTTTAATAATATCGTCCGGATTGTGGGAATTCAATTCGATGTCGAAGACATCGATATCGGCGAACCGTTTGAAGAGCACTCCCTTCCCCTCCATCACCGGTTTACCGGCGAGGGGGCCGATATCGCCGAGGCCGAGTACGGCGGTGCCGTTGGAAACGACGGCAACGAGATTTCCTTTTGCCGTGTAAAGATACGCATCATCGGGATTGGCCGCGATGTCGCGGCACGGTTCGGCAACGCCGGGAGTATACGCGAGCGACAGATCCCGCTGCGTTGCGCACGGCTTCGTCGAAACAACTTCGATCTTTCCCCTTCGTCCTTGAGAATGAAAATCTAGAGCGTCTTGTTTTCGTATCATGGTAATACCTCCTTAACAACATAGAACAGAGTTTCCGGGTAAGTGAACCTTGAGTCGCTGGGACCTATAACGGAATGCGCAGACTCGCGCGCATTTCGGCCGTCGGCTGGAGATTCGGGCTGACTTCAAAATTATAGAGGCTCGCATCGACATATGCGTCGAGCAAGTTGATGATATATTCGATCGCGAGGTACCAACCGAATGTGTCGCGCTGCTTGTGGTAAAAATCGCGCAGCTGCATGACGTTCGGATCGCCCGCAGGGCTGGTTGAATCGACCGTGGCCAGATATGCGGTGCGATACTGTTTGTATAACTTGTTCTGTTGATTGTACACTGAAATAAAATAATATCCAACCCCCCAAATGATCGGCGCCTTCCAGTATGAGCCGTTGTAGATCTGTCCCGCCCCCGGCGCGACCATCGAAGCAAGGAGGGCCACCGTCGTGGATTTCCCCGGGCGCCGCACTGTGTCGGTGCTGAATCCGAGCTTGGCGACGGCAGAATCCTCGTTAAAGACGTGGACGACCGTATCCGAGAGGAAGGCAATCCGCAGAGGGGTTGCGATCGGTTGTTCATAACGAGGAGAGACCTGTGCCATTCCGGCGGGGACGGAAGAAAGCGAGAGGAGAGCAAAAAAAACGAGCGGTCTCAAAAAGAATCCCGATCCATAGAAATGAGTGGGAAAAGGCAGGACCTTTTCTGTCCTTTGATCGATGGTCAATAGATCGCCGCGATCACTTCAATTTCCACCGCGACGTCTTTCGGCAGGCGGGCGACCTCAACGGTACTTCGGGCCGGAGAAGCATCGCCAAAATATTTTCCATAGACCTCGTTCATTGCAGCAAAGTCGTTCATGTTCTTCAGGAAGACCGTCGTCTTTACGACATGAGCAAAATCGGAGTGGCTGGCGGTAAGAATCGCTCTGATATTTTCGCAGACCTGTTTTGTCTGCTCGGCAACTGTCGTGCCGACAATGCTCCCGGTTTTCGGGTCGATGGCGATTTGCCCTGCTGTGAACAGCAACTGTCCCTGCACCGCGACTGCCTGATTGTACGGTCCGATCGGCGCCGGTGCATTTTCAGTTTTGATGATCGTTTTCATTGTCCTCACCCGTCTGTGATGATGCTGACCCTGCCGCGTTATTGCTCCAACAGTTCCAACAGCCGGTCCAGATCGCCGGCATTGTAGTATTCGATGACGATCTCTCCGCCGCCGGCCGGCTGCTTGCGAATCGTCACTTTGGTCCCGAATCTCTGGCGCAGGCGCGTCTCCACGCTCTGGAATCCGGCATCCGTTCGTCCCGCCGGTGCGTGGGGCTTCTTCACAGGTTTCTTTCCCAGATCCCTCACCAGCGATTCAACATTGCGAACAGACAAGCCTTGTTTGAGAATTCTGTCGTGCATCCGCAGCTGAATTTTCTCTTCCGGGATCGCGATGAGGGCCCGCGCATGTCCCATCGAAATCTCGTCGTTCCGGAGCGAAGCTTTGATCTTCTCCGGCAGTTTCAAAAGCCGAAGAAAGTTCGTGACCGTCGTTCGGTCTTTTCCGATCTTCTGGGCAACTTCTTCCTGCGTCAGCCGGCATTCGTCGATAAGCCGCTGGTAAGAGACCGCGACCTCGAGGGGATTCAAATGCTCGCGCTGCAGATTTTCCACCAGCGCAAGCTCCAGCATCTCTTCATCCGACGAGACTTTGATGACGTATGCCGGAATCAATTTCAATCCGGCCTCCTGCGATGCGCGCACCCGGCGTTCGCCGGAGATCAGTTCGTAGAACCCGTCGGCTGCGCGGCGCACCGTGACAGGCTGGATCACTCCCTTCTCCATGATCGAGCGTTTCAGCTCATCCAGCGATTGCGAGTCGAAATTTTGCCGCGGTTGGTACGGGTTGGGGCGGATCTTCGGGAGTTCGACGGCAACGATGACGTTATCGAGGCCATCGTCCCGCGGGAGAGCGGATGGAGAAATCGGCTCTTCGCGAAGCGGGGCACGCGGAATGAGCGCGCTGAGGCCTTTGCCCAACACAGATTTCGTTTTGTGACTATCGGCCATGGCGCAAGGGAGAGATTACGATTGTGAAGAAGTGCCGTTTGAGATTTCTGACGGAGAGATCGTTTGCATCACTGGAGGAGCCGGTGAGGCCGCAAAGGCCGGGCGAGCGGGAGACGAGGCGGCGGAACGCTGATTGCGCTTCAACACCTCTTGCGCAAGATCGATGTAGTTCCGCGTGCCGGACGACAACGCGTCGTAAAGAAGGATCGGCTTGCCGAAGCTCGGCGCCTCGCTCAATCTCACGTTCCTTGAGATGATCGTTGTAAAGACCTTCTCGCCAAAATATTTTTTCACCTCGTCGACGATCTGATTCGAGAGGCGGAGGCGTGAATCGAACATCGTCATCAACACCCCTTCGATGTCGAGCGGCGGGTTGAGATTTTTCTTCACCATAGTGATGGTGTTCAGCAATTGACCGAGCCCTTCAAGCGCGTAGTACTCGCACTGCACCGGTATCAGGATGGCATCGGCCGCGGTCAGCGCATTCAGGGTAATAAGGCCCAGCGACGGAGGGCAATCGATAATGATGTATTCATACATCGAACGCACAGATTCAAGCGCACCTCTCATCTTCTTTTCACGGTGTGGCTCGTTCACCATTTCGATCTCTGACCCGACAAGATTGATGTGCGACGGGAGAAGCGAGAGAAACGGCATCGAGGTCTTCATAATGGCCTCGGTGGCATCAATGCCGCCGATCAACACCTCATACATCGTCTTCTCCAGCGATTTGCTCTCAACGCCGACGCCGCTCGTCGCGTTCGCCTGGGGATCGGTGTCGACAAGCAATGTTTCATGCTCCGCCGCAGCGATCGACGCGGCGAGGTTCACCGCCGTGGTCGTTTTCCCGACGCCTCCTTTTTGATTCGCTATTGCAATGATCTTTCCCATTAAACCATGACCATCCTGACGGCGACCAGCAGCGCAATAATGCCGAAGGCAAGGTTCGCCCGCCGTCCTTTCAGCATTTTCTGATGCTGGATCGAGAGGTCGCGCTTCGTCTCTTCCGTCGAAGGAAAAGCGGCGATCGATTCCATTTCCTTTACGATGCTCGTGCCCGCCATTGCGGTTCCAATCATCAAAACGTAGATAATTTCCTTAGCAAGAAGAAGGAAATCCCACTCATTATGATAACGACCAAAAACGAACCGGGGGGTGAAAAGCACCAAGAATGCGCCGGTAATTGCCGTGGTCCATACGCACATCCAAACGAAACCGGTGAATCGTCGTTCTATCCGGATATAGGCTGAGGACGCTGTCATTTCTTCGTAACGGATCACCGGATAGAAAATTCCCCCCATATACAAGAGCCCGCCAAGCCAGACGACCGCAGAAAAAACGTGCATGCTGCGGACGGCCCACATCATAAATTCCATAAAATGAACGGCTGCGTAAATACATCCCCCCTTTCAGCACATCTTTAAGTGCCAAGGGTAACTCAATATAAATCTTTTTGAAAACTGATGCAATGAAATTGAGCGGCAGCCGCCGAATTCTGATCATATTCAGCAAAATTCCTGGAGCAGAATGGGAAAATACTAATACATCGGCTTCGGAGGGTTCACCGGGAGCGTCGGTGTTCAGCAGCGCGGAAGGATTCGGAGCGCAATGCAGGATTCGAGAGTCGGCGACTGAGGACCTTTCGGGGGACTGCCCGGTCCTCATCAAAACTGAAGGCACGGGTGAAAAAGTCAAAGTGCGAAAATACTCGGCGGGAAAGTAGTTCGGTCAGCGCAGTGTGTCGCGGCTGTCAAATTTATATCCCCTCAAAAATTCCGCGGCCGCCATCCTCTTCTTTCCTTCCTGCTGAATTTCGAGAATTGACAGCATTCCATCCTTCGCAGCAACGAGCAGCCTCTCCCCGTCGACCTTGATGAGCCCCGGCGCTGCCTCCTGTCCCATGTCTCCTGTCTTCTCGCTTCGATAAACCTTCAGCAACGTACCGCCGTGCATCGTCCATGCCGCGGGATACGGCGAAAGTCCCCGGATAAAATTATGAATATCTTCCGCGGATTTGCCCCAATTGATCCGGCAATCATCTTTGAAAATTTTTGGCGCGGGAGAGGAAGTCGCATCATCCTGGTTGCGCGGGTGTGTTTTTCCCATTTCGATCAAGCGAACGGTTTGCAGGACAATTTCGGCTCCCACCTCCGCAAGCGTATCATGAAGCTCTCCGGCATTCATCGATTCGGGAATTGCAACGCGGGCTTGCAGAATGATGTTCCCCGTATCAACCTTCTCTTGCAGGAAAAACGTCGTGACCCCCGATTCCTTTTCGCCGTTGATGATCGCCCAGTTGATCGGTGCCGCCCCGCGGTACTTCGGGAGAAGGGAGGCGTGCAGGTTAAACGCTCCCTTTGCGGGCATTGAGAACACTTTCGCCGGCAAGATTCTGAAAGCGACGACGATGAAGAGATCAGGATGGAATGACGCCAGAGAGGAAATGAATGCCGGGTCGTGTAACGATGCCGGTTGAAGCACTGTCAGAGAATTTTTTACCGCACAATCTTTGACCGGCGTGAATGAAACCTGCTGTCCTCTGCCGCGCGGTTTATCGGGGGCGGTCACAACGGCGACGGGGGAATAACCGTTCTTCAGCAAGATCTCAAGGCTTGGAACGGCGAAGTCCGGAGTCCCCATGAACACAATATTCATCTTTTCGATTTCGGCTTTTCGTCCTTCGGCAGAACAACTTCATATTTATGCTCAAATTCCCCTTTGGAGATTTTCTTCAGCTTGCTCCGCAGCAGTGTCCGTTTCGTGGCGCTCAGGTGGTCGGTGATCAGTACGCCGTTCAGGTGGTCGATTTCATGCTGAAGGACGCGCCCCAGCATACCCGTCGCGACAATTTTTTGATCCCGAAGGTTAGCATCCTGAAACTTCACGGTGACCGTCTCGGCGCGATTGATGACGTCGCGGATCTCGGGAATGCTCAGGCAGCCCTCCTCCATTTCCCATTCGCCTTCTTCATCGACGATTTCGGGATTGATGAATGCCATCGGTTTCGTTTCTTTGTATTCCTCGGTGTCTGAAAGGTCGACCACGAGGACCTGTTCCAGGACGCCGACCTGATTTGCTGCAAGCCCGACGCCGTTCGAGGAATGCATCGTCTCGAACATATCCTGGATCAACTGGATGGTCTTGTTGGAAATTTCCTTGACCGGTCTGGCCTTTTTCTTCAAAACCTCAGTGCCGTACACATAAATGGGGAGTGCTGCCATGCGTTTTTATCTCACCTATATTACCCGCTGATCCATGTATTCTGTGTTGTGAATTCTGTCTCCTGCCGTCTTCCTTCATTCAACCACCCTTCTCGCCTCCGTATATCTCTTTTTATAGTACGAACTTTCTATGGAAGAGATCGTCACTCCGAACGCCTCGCTCGCGTGTGCGAACAGATCGTCGCCGATGTAAATGCCGACATGCGAGGGGTTCGCGCCGGTCGTATTAAAGAACATCAGGTCGCCGAACCTCAGGTCTTCGAACGCCACCGGTGTCCCAACCTTCACCTGCTCTGCCGCAGATCGGGGCAATTGCACACTCACCGACTGGTTGTAGACCGCGCCGGTAAATGCCGAGCAGTCAATTCCGGATTTCGAGTCGCCGCCGTAAACGTACGGGGTGCCAAGGTATCCAAGAATGACATCCATCATTTTCTGGTCGTCGATCTTTCCCGCCGGGGCTTTTGGAGTCGTCCGCGACGTCCCCGCGCGAGAATCATTCGATTGCTGCGAAACTGACGGTGACGGCTTCGCGCTCGAGAAACGGGCCGTCACCTGCTTCACGTCCACCTTGCGGTCGTCCTCTTTCTTTTCTTCCTCAATGTGCCTCGAACTAAACCGCGGTCCGCTGTTCTTTTTTTCGGGCTTCTCGCTTTTCTCCGTAGAATCATGGCTGACGAATCGCGGCGACGACGAGCCGCAGCCGGCGGCAAAGAGGCAGACGAGAGAAAAAACGAGAACTTTCATTCGCTTACAAATGTACGTGATTCAGATTTATTTGCAACCGAGTTTTAGTTCCGCAATAAAAAAGCTCCTCAATAAAGGAGCTTTTTCACTATTGTCCAACGCTGCGGCCGGTCATTAGCCAAGATAGGCACGCAGGTTTTTACTCCGCGAGGCGTGCCGCAGCCGGCGGATCGCCTTCTCCTTGATCTGGCGCACGCGCTCACGCGTGAGGTTGAACTTTTCGCCGATCTCTTCAAGCGTCAACGAATGTTCCCGCTGGAGACCGAAATAGAGACGGATCACTTCAGCCTCGCGGTCGCTCAGTGTCGCAAGCGCCCGTTGCACCTCTTCTTTTAAGGATTCATCCATCAGGATGCTGTCGGGAGCCGGCTGGCGTTCGTCCTGAATAACATCGAGGAGGCGGTTGTCTTCGCCCTGCGCGAACGGCGCGTCCATCGAGAGATGACGGCCGGAGATCTTCAGCGTGTCGGCGACTTCGAAGAGCGACATGTCGAGCTCCTCCGCAAGCTCGCTAGCGCTCGGCTCTCGCTCGAATTCCTGCTCGAGGCTGCTGAAGGCCTTGCCGATCTTGTTCAAGGCCCCGACGCGGTTCAACGGAAGGCGCACGATGCGGGATTGTTCTGCAAGCGCTTGGAGAATCGACTGGCGTATCCACCAGACCGCGTACGAAATAAACTTAAACCCGCGCGTTTCGTCGAAACGCTTTGCAGCCTTGATGAGTCCCAGATTCCCTTCGTTGATCAGATCGCCGAGCGACAAGCCCTGATTCTGGTATTGCTTCGCCACGCTCACCACGAATCGGAGGTTCGCCTTCGTCAGTTTCTCAAGGGATTTTTGGTCCCCCTTTTTGATCCGTTGGGCGAGGTCGATCTCCTGCTCGGGAGTCAGCAAATCTACTTTGCCGATCTCCTGCAAATATTTGTCGAGGGATTGGCTCTCCCGGTTCGTATATTGTTTTGTAATCTTAACCATCCTGCATTCACCTCATTTTCAAAAAGCTATTTCTGAAGGTCGATCCTGTCGACGATGCCGACAATGCTGGCATCGACGGGGGCCATATCAACCGGAAGCGGAATGACCGCTTCGGCGGCCGTTATATAGAACACCGTTTCTCCTGCTCCCGCTCCCACCGTATCGACCGCGACGATCGGCGAGCCGACGTTCTTCCGCTCAGCGGAGATCGGCTGGATGAACTGAAGCTTGAAGCTTTTCAAGTGTTCATCCTTCCGCGTCGCCCAGATTGTCCCGATGACCTTTGCTAGGAACATACGAGTTGATCCGACTAAAAGTTCGCTACTTCTCGGTCACGTCGAGCTTATCGACGACCGCCATTATAACGGCGTCGACCGGCTTGTTTTTGGTGACCGCCGTTTGGCGCGCCGAGCTTCCGGTGGCGACGAGCACAATATCTCCTACTCCTGCCTGAACGGTATCGACCGCCACAACGATCGTCTCCTTCAATTTGTAGTCGAGGTCGACATGGCGGACGATCTGCAGAGAAACTCCAACCAGGGCCTCGTCCTTCCGAGTTGCCCAGACCGTACCGATCACTTTTCCAAGTATCATGACGAAGAGTCCCGAGAATTATTTGACGTTGACATCGAGCTTCCCACTGTTCCGGTCGAGCATGAGCGCCGGAACGACCCGCAGTTGTTTGACGCCTGCAAACCGCCGGGGGTTCAACGTCACGATCGGCAGTTTGCTCTCGATGCAGAGACCGGCGATCAATGCCGGCATCTCATTGAGTTTTCCCGACCCCACAACGGAAAAAAATCTTCCTGCTGCCTTGGCGCTTTTGGAATTGAGTCCGAGCACCTTCAACGCGCTCATTGCATCGTCGACTGCCTGAATTTCCTTTTTCGACCGTGCAACCGAAAAAGCTTCGATCGCGTTAAAGACTGTTGTATAGCAAAAAAACACGTTCATCGCTTTCCGCAAATACGACGTCCCTTCACGATGAAGAAGGTGCTCAAGCAGAACGTCTGTGTCGAGAACGACCTTCTGAACGCTCACCGGACATAGCCTTTCGCCCGCCTTCTGAAACCCTGGTTCCTTGAAAGCACTCCCTCGCTCGACAGGAAACGGACGACGTGTTCTCTGTCTTCAAACTGGATCGTCCCGATGCGTTCAATTTCCTCGTCAGAGACGTTCCTCGCAGCCAACCCTTTTGACAGGACGCCTCCGACGATTCGAACTGTCACTCTATCGCCGGGCCTGAGAGAAAGCTCGCCGCCGACCGCGCGGGAAAAATGGACGTTCCCATCGCTTCCAATTTCCGCTTCGAATTCAACACTGTGTTTCGCCTTCTCCATGGTCCCTTCACTGAATCGCGCTGAGGAAGCTTGTTCCAGCGATCTTCCCGCCGTTAACGCTGAAATATTCCGCAATCGTTTTTCCCGCATCGGCAAAAGTCTTCCTGACGCCGAGGTTCACGCCTTTCTTTCCCGTCTTAGAAAAGGTGAGCAGAGGAACGTATTCGCGGGAATGGTCCGTGCTGTTGTCCGTCGGGTCGTTGCCGTGGTCGGCGGTGATCATCAGAATGTCGTTGCCCTTCACCGTCTCAAAGATTCTCGGCAGGTGACCATCGAAATATTCGATCGCTTTTGCCATTCCTTCGGCGTCCTGACGATGCCCGTAGAGCATGTCGAAATCGACAAGGTTCGTCATGATGAAGCCATGATCCATTCCCGATGATCGCCTGACAATTTCCTCGATCCCTTCGGCATTCGAATGCGTATGAATTTTCTCTCGCAGCCCGCGTCCCGAAAAGAGGTCGTCAATCTTGCCGATGGAAACCGTCGGGATGCCGTTCCTGGAAAGCAGGTCGAGGACCGTCGTGCCGGGCGCTTGGAGCGAAAAATCTCTCCTGTTTGCCGTCCTTACGTAATTGCCGCTCGTTCCGATGAAGGGGCGGGCGATCACGCGTCCCACGGCATGGTTGCCGACGAGCACGTTGTCCCGTGCTGCCTGGCAGATCCGGTACAGATCCTTCAGCGGAATCACATCCTCGTGTGCTGCTATTTGAAAGACAGAATCTCCGGACGTGTACACGATCGGAAACCCGGTGCGTACGTGTTCATCGCCAAGCTCTTCAATGATCTGCGTTCCGGAGGCGGGCCTGTTTCCCAGAACGCCGCGCAGGTTCGCTGCCGAGAGGAATTTTTCGATCACCTCGGCGGGGAAGCCATGAGGATAGTATGGAAAATCTTGCGTAACGATAATTCCTGAAATCTCCCAATGCCCGGTGGTGCTGTCCTTCCCTTTCGAGACCTCCTGCATTTTGCCGAAACATCCTTCCGGCTCCGGAACCGGCGGCACCCCCAAAATCGGAGCGATATTACCGAGGCCGAGTCTCTGCATATTGGGAAGGGCGAGTCCGCCGACCGCGTCGGCGGTGTGTCCTATCGTGTTCGAGCCCGCATCTCCGTACGCTGCGGCGTCAGGCGCTTCACCGATGCCGAGACTGTCGAGAACGATGAAAACGATTTTGCCGGGCGCATTCAATTATGCGTAAACTTCCTTTTCATTGCATTTGCAGACCTGCACGAGCGCACGGTTGAACCGGTAAGATCCGACATCGGTCTTTACCGATTGAATGACCGCCGTCGGCACTTTCAACGCACCGCATTTCGGGCATTTTATCCCTCGTTCTGCTCCTGCTTTCTTTGCCTTCTCCGCGAAATCTTGCTGTTTTGCCATTGTATCCTCAGTGCTGTATAGTTAATTATGCTTTGATGAAAAATTCTCTAGAACACCCGGACGATATTCCCGCCAGCCTCTTTGGCCTTTTCCAGAACCTGCGATGCGTTCGCAACGCATTCGCCGGCGTCCATGCCTTCTGCCGCGCCGCAGACTCCGACCGTTACGGCGACTGAAAACGTTTTTTGCTCAAACGATACTACCGAACTCGCAATCGCCGAACGGAGCTTTTCCGCCCACAGGTACGCTTCTTTCGACGTCGTCTTGACCAGCAGCACCCCGAACATCAGCTGGTCGAACCTTCCGATAAGATCATACCCACGGATACTCGACCGAAGAACGGACGCCACACGGGCAACCGCAGCGTCGCTTCCCGCCTTCCCGTACCGAGAAGCAATGTCGCCGGGCGAAGTCACGGCAAACAAGAGAAAAGAAACATCGGAACCGTCGTCGTCTGCCCGCCGTAATTCCTCGGACAACCGCTGGAGAAAATATTTTTTGGACGCGGTCCCCGTGCCCTCATCGACGACGACAAACTCTCTGATGATCTCGTTCGCTTCATGCAATTCGAGGGCCGTCCCAGCAACAGAGGTCAGCAACGAGGCCGAAGAGATTTCCTTTTCCCCGTAGACGTTCTTCTCCCGGCATTCCAAGGTCAACACACCGTAGCACTTGTTCGTCGAGGCGATGGGAACCGCGGCGAACGAACCGACCCTCGCCATCCCGAGCGACGCCTCGTTGATCAGAAACCTCGGCTCCGACGTTTTCGACAAATCGTCGATGTTCTGCACGGCGTTGCTTCTGATCGCCTTACCGGCAATGCTCGAATGAAAATCGAGAAGCTGTTTCGCCACGACGTAACGGTGATTGTGTCTGGTCCGCACGTTGGCGATCACCCACTGCTTTTGGGCGCTGTCGAACAGCACCAGCGCCAGCGCGTCCCACGGAACGAGCGCAGAAACTTCCTCCGCGAGCGCGTTCGCAATGACAGGAACCTCCGACTCGCCGAATGCTTTTGTGCGAAAGCGCATCTCTGCCTTCAATACTCCGCTCTCGCTCATCAGATCATACTTTTCGGTAGAGCTCTTCAGCACCGCCGAAAGCATCTTGGTAAATTTCGCGAGAAGCGCAATCGTTTCGGGGCCGAATGCATCGTCCGCCTTGCTGTCAACGGCAAGCACCGCGATCGGCGTCTGATCTCCGTCTCTTCGAGGATAAAAAACCGGTACGCCGACAAACGATCGTATTTCCTCGAGGCTCGTGTAATACGGAACAATGTCTCGTTCCGCGTTGGCGGCAATGCCGTTCAGAATCTCCGGAGTTCCCGAAAGGGCGATCCGGCTGACAACATCACTCCCGATGGACAGTTTCCTCGTTGAGGAAAATGACCGACTTTCCGTCAACTTGCTTTCAAGCACAAGCTGACGCGATTCGCGGTTCACCCAAAAAAAGGAGACGGTATTGCCAAACGCAACCTCCTTCACAACGGCCAACATCTTTTGCAAAAAGAGACCAAATTCTGCCTTCGGCTCCTGCCTGCTCCCGTCTGCCGCATCTCCTTCTTCGTCTACGAAATCAGCAGGCGAGTACACTATCGTTTCACGAGGCTCCTCCGCGGGGGCTTCAAAACGAACTTCTTTTTCGTCAAATTCAGCTTTCGGCCCGGCGGCGACGAACGGAGATGGCTCCGAACTCATGGATTCATCGTCGGCGGCATCATTTGCTTCTTCTTCGTTCAGCCTCATCTCGCCGACCGAATCTTCGGTTTCTTCTTTCGCGCCGTGAACGGGATCGGCGTCACCGGCGCTCTGACCAGACCGCCTGCCGCGCACGGAATCGATGACATAATAAACCGCGAGACCTGCGATCATGAAACAGAAAATCTTTGTAAGGATTCCCCCAGCCCACAATCCCAAAAAAAATAATAGGACCCCAATGCCAGCAACTACGCCCTCCTGAAGTGAAATCTCAAACAACCCGCTCCGTAGGGCGATTCCCCGCATTTTTTCCGGCATTCTGAGTCCTAGGGTTTACAGAAATCGCGTAAAGTGTGTAAATTTATGCAATTCCGGCGCAAAAGTCAAGATAAATAGGCGCCCGGGCCGTCGATTGCTTGTTGAGGTTGAGATCACAAACACCGGCAAACATCTCCGGATCACGGCTGTTTTTTTTGTCAGACGGGAATACGGAGGCGAATAGATCCTCGTTCAGCCCGGGATTTTCGCCGGAAGATTATCCGCCTCTGATCGGCGATCTTATGGAAACTGGATGCCGCATCAGGTCCTTGTCGAGATCTGGATGAGCTCCGGCACGGTTGAAGCCGAAGGTTTTTTTTTGTACAATTTGCAAAAGGCGTTTCATCCCTCTTTTCACTTAACCTCTCTCTCCTATGAAAGCAGTCATCATGTCCGGCGGATTTGGTACCAGGCTCCGCCCTCTTACCTGCAATATTCCGAAACCGATGGTGCCGATGATGAACAAACCGATGATGGAGCACATCGTCAGTTTGCTGAAGAAACACGGCATTACCGAAATCATGTCCACTCTTTTTTACCAACCGGAGAGCATCACCTCCTTTTTCGGCGATGGATCACAGTTCGGCATTTCGATGCAATACCGGAAGGCAGACGCCGACTACGGAACGGCAGGCAGCGTCCGCAACGCTGCGGACTTTCTTGACGAGCGGTTCATCGTCATCAGCGGCGATGTGCTGACGGACTTTGACCTCACCAAGGCCGTAGCGTTTCATGAAAAAAAGAAGGCAAAAGCAACCCTGGTCCTCACGCGCACGAAAAATCCGCTTCAATTCGGCGTCGTCCTCACGAACGCCGAGGGAAAAATCACACGCTTCCTCGAAAAGCCGTCGTGGGGAGAAGTTTTCAGCGACACGATCAACACCGGAATCTACATTATTGAAGCGGACGTGCTTCAGCGGGTTCCATTCCAGGAGGATTTTGATTTCAGCAAGAATCTCTTTCCCATGCTGCTTGAAGAGGATGCCGGTCTCTATGGCTACATCTCGGAAGGCTACTGGAGAGACGTCGGCAACTTGAACGAATACCAGGAAGCCCACCTCGACGCGCTGGACGGCAAAGTCCAGCTCGATTTTGAGGGGACGAAAAAAGCGAATTGCTACGTCGGCGACCTTTCCACGGTGCTGACGTCGCCGGAAAACATCCAGGGGACGGTCCTCATCGGAAAAAATTGCAGAGTCGGCGCCCACGTGAAGATCATCAGGTCGGTGATCGGCGATGACTGCGTTATTGAGGATGGTGCGGTCATCCGCGATTCGATCATATGGGAGAAAAGCAGGATCGGCGGGCGGGCAGAGCTGTCATCGTGCGTCCTCGGAAAGCAATCCGAGATCGGCGAGTTTGCCCGGATCGACGACAACGTTTTCATCGGCGACAGGTGCGTGATCGGAAAGGAAAGCCGCCTGGCTTCGAACATCAAGCTCTGGCCCGAAAAGGAAGTGGAAGACGGCGCGATCCTCACGAGAAGCCTCGTGTGGGAGGACAAATGGCTGCGCGAACTTTTCAGCGATTCGCGCATCACGGGACTTTCGAACATCGAAATGAACCCCGAGTTCGGCGCGAAGCTCGGAACGGCCTTCGGGGCATTTGTCGGAAAAGGAAAAGCTGTGTTGACGAGCCGCGATTCGGATAACGTTTCCCGAATGATCAACCGTTCGATCATGTGCGGACTGATGTCCGCCGGGGTCGACACCAACGACTTGCGGGCAACGTCGATCCCCATCCTCCGCCATGAGCTGCGGGGGGAAAAATACGCCGGCGGAATCCATGTGCGAAAATCCCCGTTCGACAAAAATCTGACGGACATCATCTTCTTCGACCACAACGGAAAAGACCTCCCGTCGAACAAGACGAAAGCCGTTGAGCGGCTCTTCTTCGGAGAGGATTTTCCGCGCGCAAACTTCACGAGCGTGGGGGGAATCAGCTTCCCCGAACGGGCCCAGGAAAGCTACATCGAAAAATTTCTCTCCACCGTGAACACCGCGGCGATCTCGCAGGCAAAGTTCAGGCTCGTGATCGACTATTCCAACGGCGTCGCCTCGACGATCTTCCCGAACATCCTCGGCTCGCTTCAATGCCAGACGCTTGCGTTGAACGCCTATCTCGACCCTAAAAAACTGACGCGTGAAAAGGCAGAGTTCGACGGGGCCGTTGCACAACTTTCTCACATCGTGACCTCGCTCGGTTACGATGTCGGTTTTCTCATCGATGCCGGGGCTGAAAAGATCTTTGTCGTGGACGAGAACGGAAACTGCATCAAGAACGACCGGCTTCTCTCGCTGATCACTTCGCTATACCTCAGCGTCCATCCGGAGACCAAAAAGATCGCCGTCCCGATCACGGCGTCTGCGGAGATCGACCTGATCGTCAAAGGGAAAGGGGTCGAAGTCGTCAAGACCCGTGACAGTCATCTTTCGCTCATGGAGGCATCGACGTCGAAAGACGTTCAGTTCGTCGGGGGGACCAAAGGAGGCTTCATCTTCCCGAGCTTCCTTTTCGCCAGCGACGGCATGTACAGCGTAGCAAAGATCCTCGAAATGATGGCGCTGGCCGGCAAGCGTTTCGGCGCGCTGGAAAAAGAGGTCCCTGCGCTTCATCTCATGAAACGGAGCGTGTATTGCCCGTGGGACCGGAAAGGGAAAGTCATGCGCCATATGATGCACGAGACCGAAGGAATGCAGCGCGTCCTCGTCGACGGAATAAAGATCCTCTTTGAAAACGACGCAGCATCGACCTCGGTCCTGATGCGGCCGGACAAAGCGGAACCGCTCTTCCATGTCAGCGCGGAGTCGACCGTCGAGCAGACCGCCGTCTCGCTCCTGAACACGTACGAAGAAAAGATTCTGAGCTGGCGCGACATGAGCGAGGCGTGATGCCGGAGTCGTTCCCCGAAAGGAACAGAGCCGATACTGCCCGCGGACCTTTCGTCAAATCTCCCGTCGTCACTTTACATTTCGGCGCCAAAAGCGTATATTGGCATTCAAGTTTTATCAGCAGGAGAACCTCTCGGACATGAAAATCAGCGACATCCTCGATGAAGCCTCGATCAGGACGCGGCTCTCGGGAAACTCAAAGGAAGAAATCATTCAGGGAATGATCGACATCGTCGCTCTCTCGAAGAAGGTCCTCGACAAAGATAAAGTGCGGGAGGCCATTTTCGAGCGGGAAAAGATCATGTCGACCGGCGTCGGGAACGGGTTTGCAATTCCCCACGGCAAAACGGATGCTGTCTCCGATATCGTCGCGGCGTTCGCGGTGACCGCCGCGCCGATCGATTACCAATCGCTCGACGAGCAGCCGGTTCGCCTGGTGTTTCTCCTCGTCGGAAAAGACAGCATGGTCGGGCCGCATATCAAACTGCTCAGCCGCATCTCCAGGCTGATGAACAAAGAAGAGTTTCGGAAAAAATTGTTGGCCGCTGCTTCCCCGAAGGACGTTCTGGAAGTTTTTCGAACGGAGGAAGCGACGTACTTCGATAATTGATTCCCTTGAGCAGAGTATTGTCAGTCCAGCCACACATCCGCCGGCCGCTCTTCACCCTTACAGCACGCTCATGTTCACGAATCGCGGAATAACGCCGTGACTTTTAGATCGATCCGGGGTACAAAAGACATCCTTCCGGCAGAAACGGCGCGATGGCAATTTGTCGAATCGACGATCCGGACGGTCTTCCATCGTTTCAACTACAAAGAAATCCGCACTCCCATTTTTGAGCAGACCTCGCTTTTCGCGCGAAGCATTGGCGAGCTGACCGACATCGTCGGGAAGGAAATGTACACTTTCACCGACAGAAGCGATGACAGTCTCACCCTCAGGCCGGAGGGAACCGCGTCCGTCATTCGCGCGTACATCCAGAATAATCTCGGGGAGGCTCAGCCGCTGGTGAAGGTTTATTACATCGGACCGATGTTCCGCCAGGAACGCCCGCAGGCGGGAAGGCTACGGCAATTCCATCAGTTCGGCGCAGAAGCGATCGGCTCGCCTCAGCCGGAAGTCGATGCTGAAATCATCGCGATGACCATTCAAATCTATAGGGAGCTCTCGCTCACAGAATTTTCTCTCAAGATCAATTCGGTCGGATGCGAAAAGTGCCGTCCTCACTACAAAGAAGTCCTGCGATCCGAGCTCCGAAAGATCGCTTCGCAGCTTTCTCCCGACAGTCAGCGGCGCATCGAGGAAAATCCGATGCGCGTTCTCGATTCCAAAGACGAGAACGACCAGAAGGCGACGGCATCCATGCCGTTGATCACCGAGCATCTTTGCCCGGAATGCTCGCAGCATTTTGACGACGTAAAAAAATATCTGAAAAACCTCGGCATCCCTTTTTTGGTGGATGGACGGTTGGTGCGCGGGCTGGACTATTACACAAAGACCGCTTTCGAACTGACAAGCACGGCGCTCGGATCGCAGGATGCGCTGGCCGGAGGCGGCAGATACGACCTGCTCACCCGCGAGCTCGGCGGGAAGGAAACGCCCGGCGTCGGGTTTGCGGCCGGCGTCGAACGGCTGATGATGGTCCTCGATAAAAAAGGAATGACACGCGAGGTCGATATCAAACCAACGCTTTTCATTGCTGCTGCCGATGAAGCCTCAAGGGACTGGACCATCACGGCAATTACGAACCTCCGCGCAAAAGGAATTGCCGCAGAATCGGATTCACTCAGGCGGAGCCTGAAAGCTCAAATGCGGGAGGCGGACCGGCAACAAGCAGCCTACGTCATCGTCGTCGGCCAGCACGAGCTTGAAACCGGCAAGGCAAGCATGAAAAACATGCGAACCGGTCAACAGCAGGAAGTTGTCCTCAACGATATCGCGGCTCACTTCCCCACATCCGGCACTTAATGGCGAAGAAAACGCATAAAGGGGGAGAATACCGCATGCTCATTCAGCCGACGTTTGACGAGACGCTGAAGAAAGAGGGGACACTCTTTTTGATTGAGACCGTCAAGCAGTTCAGCAGTTTCAGCTATGAGGTGGTGGTGGAAGAGACACGGGAAGAGAAACGGCTCACATGGGCATTGCACGGACTCCGCGCCCCCGAGCTCCTCATGCCTTCGTTCGGAGGCGCTCAGTTCAAGAAAGTCTATTTCGACCTCAAGGGGACGGTGACGTTCATCCTGAAAAAGATCGACGGCGAGGCGAATGAATTCAAAGTGAAACTTTCTCCTTCTTCTGCTGCCGTGCAGAGCGTTTCCGGCAAACCGTTCGTCACCGTCTACACATCCCAGAAGTTATTCGAAGAGCAGCGCCCGAAGGAAATGGAAATGCCCAAGCGGAAGCCGGATATCAAGCGGCTGCCGGAGCGCCTGCCGTTAAGGAAAAAACCGTAATGCATCCGAAACTTTTTGAGATCTTCGGCTTCACCGTATACAGCTTCGGCCTGATGCTGGGGACGTCGTTCATCATCGCCAGCCTCCTCCTGACAAGCGAACTGAAGAGAAAAAAATTGGACCCGGAGCTCGGAAGCACCATCACCCTGCTCGCTCTTTTCGGGGGGGTTGCAGGTTCTAAAATTTTGTACCTCTTCGAGAACTGGACGTTCTTTATCGCCGACCCCATCGGCATGACCTTCTCCCCCGGCGGGCTTACATGGTACGGCGGATTCCTGCTTGCCGCATTTCTCATCTATCTTCTTGCGAAGAGGAAGAAAATAAAATTTCTCACGATCGCGGACGCCACCTCTCCCGGACTGCTGTGGGCGTACGGCATAGCGCGCATCGGCTGCCATCTTTCGGGGGACGGAGATTACGGATTTCCCACTACGCTGCCGTGGGGAACCGATTATTCGAACGGTACCTATCCCCCCTCGCTTGCGTTCAAAGGATTTCCGGAAATCACTTCTCATTTTCCCGGCGGCATCGTCCCGGACAATACATTGTGCCAGCCGACGCCGATCTACGAATTTATCATCTGTACGATTCTGTTCGCATTGCTCTGGAGGAACCGGGCAAAGATCACCGGCAACGGCAGAATGTTCATGTGGTATCTTATCGCCGCCGGCGCAGAACGTTTCTCGGTCGAATTTCTCCGCATCAACCCGAGAATTTTTCTCGGGCTTTCGGAGGCGCAGCTGATCGCGGCTGTCCTGATACTCTTCGGAGCGTATGGGCTCAAGGTCATTCCGCCGGATGAAAAGACGAAGACATGAAAACGGTCACGCTCATCTCAAAGGAGCATTGCCATTTGTGCGACGTGGCGAAGGACGTTCTTCTGAAGACGCGAAAGAAAATTTCCTTCGACTTCAAAGAAATCAAGATCCTCCCCGGCTCCCAGGAATTCGAAGGATATCATGAACGGATTCCGGTGATACTCATCGATGAAGAATTCGCTTTCCAGTATAAAGTTTCGGAGAAGCAGCTGCTGGACCGTTTGGCTGACTAACGAGAAGGGCCCACCGACGCAATGAAAATTCTCGCCAAGACGCTCGAAGCTCTCGGAATCGCATGCGTGATGATCGGCCTTATTGACGGCATCAACGGAAGCATGTGGCTTGAGCTTTATCTGCTGATCATCGGCCTGGCCCTCTTTTTTGCCGGATGGGCGATTGAGAAGGCGCTGAAAAAGAACGCACAGTCCGGAAACGCCTCATGAACATCATCGGTGGCAGGAAACCGGTCTTCGAAGCACTCACCGCGGGCACGCCGATCGAGAGAATTTACATTCTCCGCGGAACCCGGGGAGAGCCGGTCGACGAGATCCGTCAGATGGCCCGGCAAAAAAATATTCTCTGCACAGAAGCCGATAAGCATCTCATCGAAAAGCTTTCGCGGAACGCCAATTCGCAGGGGATCGTCGCGATCGCCGGAACCAAGGAGTACACCGACGTTGATGAAATCCTCTCCATCGCTGCCGCGAAGAGCGAAAAAGCTTTTATCCTCCTTTTTGACGAAATCGAAGACCCCCACAACCTCGGCGCTCTTATCCGGACAGCGGTATGTCTCGGCGTGCATGGAGGGATCATCCCGAAGCACAATGCTGCGCCGGTGAATGAAACCGTCGCCAAAACATCGGCGGGAGCAAGCGCCCATTTCCCGGTAGCGAAAGTGACGAACATTGCCGCGACGATCGATGAGCTTAAAACAAAAGGAGTCTGGATCGTCGGCACCGACGCGGCGGCGCAAAAGAGTTTTGCCGATATCGACTATTCAATGCCGGTTGCGCTCGTCATCGGAAACGAGGGGAAAGGAATCAGGCGGCTGGTAAGAGAAAAATGCGATTTTCTCGTGAACGTTCCGATGGCCGGGACGTTCGATTCCCTCAACGCTTCGGTCGCGGGAGCGCTGGCGATGTACGAGGTCTTCCGAAAACGGAGGGGCATATAACATTCTCCATTGACCATCCAACACGAACATGCGGCGGCTTAATCATCGAACAATACAAGCGGTCCTCGAACGGAGCGTCGAATGCTATCCGCAGAGGCCCGCGCTCTCGTACGCCGACGGAAAACCGCTGACGTACGCAGAGTTCAAGAATCACGTCGACTGGCTTTCAGCGTTTTTACAGGATCAAGGGATTGCGGAAAAGGACAGGGTCGGCATCATCGGCGAAAACAGCCCGAACTGGGGAATCACATTTTTTGCCGTAACGACGACGGGGGCCGTTGCCGTTCCAATTCTTCCGGATTTTCACACCTCCGAAATCCATCACATCCTCCGGCATTCCGAATGCAAGGCGGTATTCATCTCCGAGCGTTATTTCCAAAAGATCGAAGACCTGAACCTTGACGATTTCTCTGTGGTGGTGCTGATGGATGACTTCTCGGTCATCGGCGCTGAAACTTCGAAAGCCCGGCTGAAAAAACTCCTCGCGGAAGGAAGCAAAGAGCTCAAGAAGATCAAGACCATGGTTCTGCGAATCGCCGGGATCCTTCCGGCGCATATTCACGAGGATGCGCTCGCTTCGATCGTGTATACATCGGGAACGACGGGGCACTCCAAAGGAGTCATGCTGTCGCACAAGAATCTCGTTTCCGACGCTCTCGCCACGACGGACATCGTTACCGTGACCGAAGAAGATCGGCTCCTCTCAATCCTTCCTCTCGCCCACGTCTACGAATGCACGCTTGGGTTGATCCTGCCGTTAATGATGGGAGCTTCCGTGTTTTACCTGCGCAAACCGCCGACGGCGACGGTGATGGTTCCTGCACTTGCAGGCGTGAGACCAACGATCATCCTCTCGGTTCCGCTCATCATCGAAAAAATGTATAAATCGCGGATCGCACCGGAGATAGCAAAGAAAAAAATGGTCAGATTCTTCTACAAATTTCCTCTCGTGCGAAAGCGCGTCAACAGAATGGCGGGGAAAAAACTGCTCTCGGTGTTCGGAGGCGCCTTAAAATTATTCTGCATCGGCGGTGCGGCGCTGGCGCCCGAGGTGGAGGAATTTTTGCGCGAGGCCGGCTTTCCGTACGCCGTCGGTTACGGACTGACGGAAACGGCATCCCTGATCGCCGGAACCAACGCCCGCCTGACAAAATTCCGCTCGACCGGTCGTGCGATTCCTGGAGTAGAAATCAAGATCGACAACGCCGATGCGCGGACCGGCGCCGGCGAGATCCTTGTCCGCGGCGACAACATCATGCAGGGATACTATCGCGACCAGGAACGGACGGACGAAGCGTTCACGAACGGGTGGCTTAAGACCGGCGACCTCGGCTTGATCGACTCCGAAGGATACCTCTTCATCAAGGGGCGCCTTAAAAACGTGATCGTGGGACCAAGCGGGGAGAATATTTATCTCGAGGCGATCGAATCGATCGTCAACCGGTCCGATGTCGTGCTTGAATCGCTTGTCTTTGAAGACCAGGGAGCCCTGGCGGCTCGAATCCACCTCGATTACGAAAAATTGGACCTTGAATTCGCGGAGAAGCATCTGAGCGAAACAGAGATCCATGAGCACATTCAGACGCTTCTTGAGGGCGTTCGAAAGCAGGTGAACGATCAGGTGTCGTCCTTTTCCAGATTAGCAAGGGTGATTGAGCAAACGGAGCCCTTCGAAAAAACACCGACGCAGAAGATAAAACGCTATCTTTACGTGAATTAGAAGCTATTCATTTTTGTCGGCCGAGCAGTCCAGTTTTTGCATGAACTTTGCGCTTCATGAGGGAATATTCGGACCATCCTGCTTGTCAAACATTCAGGATGGGGCGTTTTCGGTCCCGACCCAGCTTCGGCATTCGAATCCATTGCCAAGTGTCGAAGCTCTTCTCCCCTTAATTCCTAAAGGAGCGGCATACTAGTCTCAGTTGATACTACATTAGACCGGATACTTTCAGCAGAGACGATTGTCCCTTTGGGAATTTTCCTTCTCCATTAATATTCATCCGTGCATCACGGCAGGGGGTTCTCCGGCCGATGAATAGGATTTTTTCCTTCGCAAAGAACAACATATCAAACAGGGCCATTGCACAACATTGAATTAATCTCTTGCAGCTCCCGCGCCTCTCGCAGAGGAACTTCACTCTTCTCTGCAACGTTGCATCCATGCATGAAACCATCTGTGTGCTTCCTCCTGTGCATCTGCATCTCTTTTCTTTCGATCCCAAGCTCAGCCGCCGGCCAGGTCAGCCACTCGTTCAGCGGAACAATCAAGAGCGCCGAAACCGGAGAGGCGCTCATAGGAGCTTCCATCATCGTGCGAGAGCTAAAGACCGTCGGCGCTTCCACGAACGCGTACGGCTTTTACTCGCTCACCATTCCGGAAGGAACTTACACCCTCGTTGTCCAGTTCGTCGGCTATAAATCGAGGATCGATACGATCGTCCTGGATAAGGATCAAACGATGAACTTCTCGCTTTCGCAGGAGTTGATCAAAGTCGGCGAGGTGGTTGTGACCGCGGAGAGATCCAACAAGAACGTGACCTCGACAGAAATGGGGGCGAACAATCTCGAGGTCCACGAAGTAAAATCGATCCCCGTCCTTCTGGGGGAAAAGGACATTTTGAAAACGATCCAGCTTCTTCCCGGCATTCAGGCGGCGGGAGAAGGAAGCACCGGATTCTACGCGCGCGGCGGCGGGATCGATCAAAATCTGATCGTGCTTGACGAGGCGACCGTCTACAATTCATCCCATTTGCTCGGCTTTCTTTCCATCTTCAACTCGGACGCAGTGAAAGACGTCAAAGTGATCACGGGGGGTATGCCGGCGGAGTACGGCGGGCGGCTTTCATCGGTGCTCGATATTCGCACAAACGACGGGAGCACGAAGGAGTTCGAGGGAACGGGGGGCATCGGGCTTCTGGCATCCAGGCTCACGGTCGACGGACCGATCGTGAAGGATGAAGGCTCTTTCATTATTTCTGCGCGGAGGACCTACGCCGACCTCTTTCTGAGGCTGTCGAGCGACACGACGATCAATCGGGCGAGCCTGTATTTCTACGACCTGAATGCGAAGGCGAATTACGCGCTGGGAGAAAAAGACAAGATGTTCATCTCCGGATATTTTGGCAGGGATAATTTCGATTACCCGAACGTTTTCGGCTTCAACTGGGGGAACACTGCGGCGACGTGGCGGTGGAATCATATTTTCGCTGACAATCTTTTTTCCAACGTCTCTCTTATTTACAGCAACTATGAGTACAGCAACAATGTCACGTCGGGAACGTCGCAGGCGATCATCACTTCCGGCATTCGCGACTATGATTTCAAAACAGATCTCCAGTATTTTATCAACTCCTCGAATACGTTGAAATTCGGCATCAGTTCTATCTACCATACCTTTTTGCCCGGAAGCGTTACGGCAACATCGGCGGGGTCGTTCAACTCCTTCAGCATTGAAAACAGATATGCTTCGGAAAACGCCGCGTATGTCGCCGACGAGGTCAGCATTCTCACCGGACTGAAATTGAACTACGGTCTGCGATTCTCCGCCTTTACGCTCTTCGGGCCGGCGCACATTTATACGTACGACAACAGCGGCAACACGCTCGACACAGCGACATACGGCTCCGGCCAGGTGATCAAAACATACGCGAGCCCCGAGCCGCGGATCGCGGCAAACCTAAGCATTGACGAAACGAGTTCAATTAAAGCTTCGTACGCGCGAACGGCGCAGTACCTCCACCTGCTTTCAAATTCGACAGTCTCGAACCCGAGCGATGTCTGGGTACCGAGCAGCAACAATGTAAAGCCGCAGTATGCCGACCAGACTTCGCTGGGGTATTTCAGGAATTTTGACGACAACGAGTACGAAGCGTCTCTCGAGCTGTACTATAAGAACATGCAGAACCTGATCGATTACGCGAACGGCGCGGACCTTCAGCTCAACCCGAACGTTGAAGCCCTGCTCAGGTACGGCAAAGGATGGAGCTACGGAGTTGAAATGCTGATACGGAAAAAATACGGCAAATTCAGCGGCTGGGTCGCCTACACGTTGGCGAGAACGCGGCAGCAGTTCCCCGATATCAACAACGGACAGCCGTATCCTGCGACGCAGGACCGGACTCACGACATTTCGATCGTGGCGATCTATGATTACAGCACCGCGTGGACCTTCTCAGCCACGTGGGTGTATTATACGGGCAACGCTGTCACATTCCCAAGTGGAATCTATAACGTGGACAACAGAGCCATTCCCCTTTACACCGAACGGAATGGATACCGCATGCCCCCCTACAGCCGTCTCGACCTGTCCGCCACATGGACGCTCGGACCGCATTCGAACCTCAATTTCTCGCTCTACAACGCGTATGACAGATGGAATGCATACGCGATCAATTTCATCGTGAACCCGAACAACCCGAATCAAACTGAAGCCGTGCAGACGACCTTTTTCCCCATCATTCCATCGGTAACGTATAACTTCAATTTTTAGGACGGAGAGCGCCATTCCCATGAAGATGTCAATGATCACCGTAAAAAAAGGAGCGCTTGCAGCATATGCCGCGACAACCTTGTTTTTCGGATGCCAGAAGGTTGTATCGATCGACCTGAATAACGCCAACCCGCGGCTCGTCATTGAAGGAGTTGTGACCGACCAAGCCGGGCCCTACTCGGTGAAGCTGAGCAAGTCGGCCGACTATTTTGCCCCGACGCTCTATTATCCTCCCGTGTCCGGCGCCGTCGTCGTTCTTGCCGACAATTTCGGCCAGGTTGATACGCTGAAGGAATCGATAAGCGGAACCTATTTATCGTCGACCTTGCTTGGCGTTGGAGGAAGTTCGTATTCGATGTTCGTCAGCGTTGACGGGGATCAATACAACGCAGCCTCTTCCATGCCCAAAAAAGTATTTATCGACACGTTGTATGCGTTGGCAAGAAATGCATCGCGCGGTGAAGGTCCCGGGTACGACATTTATGTCGGGTTCAAGGACCCCCCCGAGCCGGGCAACTATTACCGAATCAACGCAACTTCGAGCGTTGTTATCCCGACCGATTCGATCGACGGAAGGAGATACCGTCTCTTTACCGATAAATTCACGAACGGCAATGAAATGGTGGAACGGATCAGAGCGGGAACATTAGTCACAGCCGGCGATACCATAACCGTATCGCTCTGCTCGATAGACGAAGCGGCGTATAATTATTTCAACACCCTCAATGATATTCTCATGTCGGACAGAGCTCCGACATCCCTCTCGCCGGCAAACCCGACAACCAACATCAGCAACGGCTCGCTCGGATATTTTGCAGCGTATACCGTGGATACAAAGCAGATCGTGCTCCATTAATTATTCTATCAGATCATGACGCGGTCCGGGAACTGAGTGACCCCCTCCCGCGTTATCAATATTGTTTCAGGAGACAGTTAAAAAATATTTTTCACGTCTGTTTAACTTCAGGGAGTAAAAATGAAAATCGGCGTACTCGGGACCGGCATGGTAGGAAAAGTCATCGCCACGAAATTGGTCCAGCTTAATCATCAGGTCAAAATGGGCTCGCGCACCGCGAACAACGAGAAAGCGGCGGAATGGGTCAAAGCGAACGGCATGAAAGCTTCGCAGGGGACCTTCGCGGATGCCGCCGAGTTCGGCGAGATTCTCTTCAACTGCACCTCGGGCATGGCATCCCTTGAGGCGCTGAAAATGGCGGGGGAAAAAAATATGAACGGAAAAGTTCTGGTCGATGTCGCCAATGCCCTCGATTTTTCCAAGGGAATGCCCCCGACCCTTTTTGTCTGCAACACCGATTCGTTGGCAGAGCAGATCCAGCGGACGTTCCCGCAGGTCAAGGTCGTGAAAAGCCTGAATACCCTGAACTGCAATTTGATGGTCAACCCTTCGCTCGTGCCGGGGAATCATGACGTTTTTGTGAGCGGCAACGACATTGTCGCCAAAGCGAAAGTCACGGATATCTTGAAGAATTGGTTCGGCTGGAAAAGCGTCATCGACCTTGGAGACCTTACCGCTGCCCGCGGAATGGAAATGCTGATGCCCTTCTGGATTCGCCTGATGGGAACATTCCAGACCCCGAATTTCAACTACAAGATAGTGCGGTGATCAAAAGAAGTGCGGGCCTCGATAAAATCGGCTTGCACATTCCAAAAGGAATCTCAAAAATAGTGCCCACGAAGAATGCTCATGCAATTGTCAACCTGAGCCAGCGAAAGAAGTTCAAAGCTGCATTGACATGGATTCTTCACTCCGCCCCCCTAATGCGGGACTCCGTTCAGAATGACAATGATCTGGCTGCTCTTCTTCAGAATAGCGCCATGAGGAATTTTTGAGATAGCTTCTACTTCTTCCATAAAACATCGGACGGCATCACCTCTTCGCCGTCGAGCAGACGCATGCCGAATTCCTGACCGAGATGATTTGCGTATTTATCCCGGTCATCATAGTCCCCTCCCACGACAAACAGGGGTTCCCCCCACTCGACAAAATCGCCGAAAAAATTCGCGATCGTTCTTGAGTTGAAAACATAGGTAAGGTACGCCGAGCCGAAAAAATGCTGAAGTTTGTCCCTGTCCCTCCTGAGCCGTCCGGCCGAATCGGGGAGCACACGCCTCGGCAAATGCATGTAGCGGTCGGAAAACTCCTTCCGCGATTCGACGACTGTCAGGGGCAAATACAGCGGCCCGACGAGAGGGATTTTTAATCCCAGCCGGAAATGGTCGAACGTCGCGAGCGTTGCAACGAGCAAGGCATGGCTCATCGTCCCGTCGGCTATTTCAAACGCCCGGGCGAAGATCGCATCGACTGCAAGCGTGTCGCTGCATGATCGCCGGAGCTGCTGGAAGCGGGGATCGCGGATATATCTCTTGAGCGTCCCCTCGTCCCTCAAGACTGGCGGAAGAAAATACTGAAAACTGATGAGAGAGGAATCTTCGGTCGAATATTCCGGGATGCAGAGTGAATCGGCTGAATTCTGCCGGAAAGAATTGCCGGAAGTTTGAGCAGCGGAATTCCCCCCAAACACACCTTCTTGAACAACAAATAAAACGAGCAGCGATACTCTGCTAATGGTCATATTTCTGTATGATACAGAACCCGAGGTGCAGGATCTTGCGGGACGATAGTACGATGTTCAAAGAAGCTATCTCAGAAATATATCACTTCATCCTTCCCAACGGGATCCCTTTGGGGATCAAGTCCCTCAAAGGTCGCCGAACAAAAGCGACTCTTTGAGGGGGCGCCTCGAAAGGTCAATCTAATTTCATTTTCAAGATAGGTTCTACAAAGAATTGATCAATTCTTGGGCAAGTTCATAGGGGGACTGCCGAAGTTTCATGACGGCATCGAGACTCGCCGTAAGCTTCCGTTTCCGCTCGTCATTCCAGAACTCCACTTTCAACTGATCCTGCACGATCTCTTCAATCCGATTTTTCATTCTCTCCGTTCGCCTGGCCGAAAGTCCGCCGTTCTTCTCCAGATACGAGCGATGTTTAGCTACCGCCTCCGCCATTTCGCCGATCCCCTTTCCCTCGCTGCCTACGGTCTTCAACACCTCGGGGAGCCAGCTCGTTTCATCGTGAGGGCGGAAGCCGAGGATCATTTTTAGCGACATAACCGCCTGCTCGGCGCCGGGCCTGTCTGCCTTATTGAGCACGAAGAAGTCTGCGATCTCCATCAGTCCCGCCTTCATCGCCTGGATGCCGTCTCCTGATTCGGGAACAAGAACAACAACCGTTGTGTCGGCAGCCCCCGCAATATCGAGCTCCGATTGTCCGACGCCGACAGTCTCGAGGAGGATGACATCGGCGCCGCTTGCATCGAGCACGTCGGCAGCTTCGCGGGTCTTCTTACTTAACCCTCCGAGACTCCCGCGCGATGCCATACTGCGGATAAACACTCCGTCGTCGAGTTCGACATCGGTCATCCGGATGCGGTCGCCGAGAAGAGCGCCGCCGGTGAAGGGAGATGTCGGGTCAACAGCCAAGATGCCGATGCGTAAATTCTGCTTACGGTACCACTGCGCAAGTTTGTTCGTGAGGGTGCTTTTTCCGGCGCCGGGGGGGCCGGTAATGCCGATGCGGTATGCTTTGCCGGTGCAGCGGTAAATCGCGGAAAGAATTTCTTCAGAGCTTTTTTCGCCGTTTTCGATGGAGGAGATCGCACGCGCGACGGTTCTTCTATCCCCCTGCAAAAGGCGTTCTATGGAAAATGAGTCGTTCATCCTCGCATCAAAAGATAGTCCGTCAGCTCACCCTTTTTTCAGCTTCTCCTTGAAAAACTCCACCGTTTTCTTCAGGCCGTCTTCGAGAGCGACGGTCGGCTCCCAGCCAAGAACTTTCTTTGCTTTGGAATGGTCGATCACGCTTCGAAGCTGCTCGCCGATCTTGGCTTCGCCGTGCCGCTCTTCGCAGGCCGCACCGCTGAATTTCTTAATGAAGCGGAAGAGCGTATTAACATCGTTTTCGATGCCGGTGCCGATATTAAAGATGCCGGAGGATGAAGGAGATAATGCGAGCAGGTTTGCTTTCACAACATCGCTCACGTAGACATAGTCGCGCGTTTGCTTGCCGTCTCCGTTGATGACCGGCGTTCCGCCGCGAAGCATTTTGTCCGCAAAGATCGCGATGACGCCCGCCTCGCCGTGGGGATTTTGTCTCGGCCCGTAAATATTCGCGTACCGCAGGATCACGTGCTGAATTCCATGCACTGCCTGGTAATAATAAAGATATTTTTCCGTGGCAAGTTTTGTAATGCCGTACGGAGAAAGTGGGCGGAGCGGATGCTGCTCGTCGGCCGGAAAATAATCTTGTTCTCCGTAGATCGCTCCGCCGGTGGATGAAAAGACTACTTTTTTCACACCGTATTTTAGTCCAAACTCGAGGACATTCAGCATGCCGAGGACGTTCACGGAAGCGTCGAACTTCGGGTCGGCGACGGATCTCCGCACATCCATTTGGGCGGCATGGTGATTGATCACGTCAAACTTCGTCTCTTTAAAGAGGTTTTCAATTTCCGGACTTCGAATGTCGAGCCTGGACAATTTCGCTCTAGGGTTGACATTTCCGATGTTGCCGGTCGACAGATCATCGACGACGACGACATTGTGCCCCGCTTCGAGATACGCGTCGGCGATGTTCGAACCGATAAACCCGGCCCCTCCGGTCAAAAGGATATTCATGGTAGTGTCAGATTAGTCAACGATTGATTGTACTTAGTTCTTCAAACCCTTCCGTCCGATATCGCTTCGGTAGTACGCGCCGTCGAACGAAATATTCTTCACTGCGGTGTATGCCGAGCCGATGGTCCCTTCGAGGTCGTCCCCATAACCGATCGCAGTGACTCCAAGCACGCGTCCCCCCGACGAAACAATCTTGCCGTTTTCATTCTTCGTCCCTGCATGAAAGACAACAACTCCGCTCTCCGGCCGGATCGAATCGAGGCCGGTTATCGGTTTCCCCGTTTCATAGGAATCAGGATACCCTCTCGACGCCATGACGACACACACTGCCGAAGCGGCGTGGTGGCGGAGATCGATCGTCCGGAGAGTTCCAGCAGAGCAAGCGAACAACAGGTCATACAAATCGGTCTCCAGGAGCGGAAGCACTGCTTGCGCCTCCGGGTCACCGAGTCTGCAGTTGAATTCGACGACCTTGGGGCCGGCGGCAGTCATCATCAACCCCACGTAGAGACAGCCCTTGTACGGCTTCCCGTCGGAACGCATGCCGTTCAGCGTCGGCTTGATGATTTCCCTTTCAACTCTTCGAAGAATGGTCTGGGAGACGATCGGTGCCGGCGCGTAGGCTCCCATCCCCCCGGTATTCTTCCCCTTATCGCCGTCAAGGATTTGCTTATGATCCTGGGCCGGCTGCAGCAGCTTATAGTCCGTCCCATCGGTCAGCACAAAAACGGAAGCTTCTTCTCCCTTCATAAACTCTTCGACGACAACATTGCTCCCCGAATCGCCGAAAATATTCTTTTCAAAAAAATCCTGGAGCGTGTTGAGCGCCTCGCCTGTCGAGTGGCAGACGACGGCTCCCTTTCCGGCGGCCAGGCCATCTGCCTTGAGCACCAAAGGCGCGGGGTGCTTCATGATGAACTGCTGAGCTTCTGCATGCTGCGAACGGGCGAACGTCGAATACGCAGCGGTCGGTACGCCGTATTTCTTCATGAAATTCTTGGCGAAGACCTTGCTTCCTTCAAGCTGCGCGGCGTACTTCGATGGACCGAAGATGCGCATGCCGTTTTTTTCGAACAGATCGACGATCCCTTTGACAAGAGGGATCTCGGGGCCGACCACGGTGAGGTCGATCTTCTTCCTTTTTGCAAATTGGAACAATCCGTCGATGTCGTCGGCGCTGATCTTCACCGTTTCCGCGATGGACCCGATGCCGGCGTTGCCGGGAGCGCAGTACAGCAACTGCACTTTCGGACTCTGTTTCAATTTCCAGACGAAGGCGTGTTCGCGTCCGCCGGATCCTATGACGAGAACGTTCATCGTTCAATCGGTCAATGCTGACAATGTTCTCGCAACTTCGCCCGCGAGCGTGACGCGGTTGTATTTCTCGACAATTTCCGGGCGCGGACCGCGCAGCTGCCGGCGCTCGTACTGTTCGTAGAGCTTGACGATCGATTCGGCGATGGCCCCCACGTCACGCGGCTCGACGCAAATGCCTCCCGCTTCCTCGATGACCGAACGCATCATTCCCTGCGGAACGCATGCGAGGATCTTTTTCTTCGCGCCGATGTACTCGAAAATTTTCCCCGGCGAACTCTTATCGTCTCCCATCATCAGCCAGAGAACATCGGAAGCGAGCAGGTACCGGACGCACTCGGCATGGTCGAGGTAGCCGAGCACGTTGACGGAGTTCTGCAGCCCCAGCCGGTTGATGATTTTCACATGTTCGTCGCGGAACGCGCCGATGAAGCAGGCTTCTATTCTGCCCCGAAGCTTCGCGTTGTTCTTATAGACAAGATGGAGCGCCTCGAGGAAGTACTCGGGCGTCCGGTCTTCGTAGAAGACCCCCGAGTAGGTGATGCGCATTTTATCGACACGCGGAAGCTTCACCGACGGCCCTACCTTCATATCTTCGGGGTCGAACCCCTGAGAGATGATCTGGACATCGTTGTACGTCAGGGATTTATAGCGGCGAAGGAGAAGTTCTTTGGTCCGCCGGCTTGCGACTATGATGGCGTCGGCAACATGGAGCACCCCTTTCTCCATCCGGTAATTGATATACTTGTGGAGCGGCGTCAAATAAAACTTGAACGGATAATCGACCCACGAATCGCGGTAGTCGATCATCAGCGGCAGGCGGAATTTTTCCTTCAACGCTTTGCCGATGAGGAAATCAGTCTGGGGGGGTGCGGTGGCAAAAATCGCGTCGAATTTTTCCTTCCGAAGAAGCTCCGACGCTCTTTTCAACGCCGGGCCCCTCCATCCGACCTTATTATCCGGGATAAATATCGAATCGCTGATGCGGCTGAGTATTTTCCGAGTCCGTTCCGCCGGCATTTTGACGACCTCCTGTTTCCGGAAGAGGCGGTTCGGGTCGAACGAATTGGTCCGGACAACCTCGATCCCGAGCGGGACGATCTCTTTGAGCAGCGATTCGTCTTTCGCAAAGTATCCGGTCGACGTGACCGTCAAGACCGTCGGCATCCATTGAAATTTCGGAAAATACTTGACGAGCTTCAGCGTGCGCTGGACGCCGCTCAATCCCATCGGAGGAAAATAGTACGCAATGACAAGAACCTTACGCATGAAAGATCAATTTAAGAACGGAATTTGGTCAAAGCTTCTTTCGACAACTATACAACGATCAGCGACTTCGGCGATTTCGTCAGCACGTCGCAACCACCGTTGCGGACGACAATATCATCCTCGATCCGTACGCCAAATTTTCCCGGCAGATAGATCCCCGGTTCGACAGTAACGACGTTGCCCGCCCTCAGGGTATGCGCGCTTCGAGGAGAAAGGCGCGGAAACTCGTGTATTTGCATGCCGATGCCGTGGCCGAGTCCGTGCCCAAAGTATTTTCCATATCCTTCCTTGCGGATAGAGCCGCGTGATATCCCATCCAGCGCCTTTGCGGCAAGTCCGCTGCGGGCCGAATCTATCCCTTTTTGCTGAGCATCCAAAACGACCGCATACACTTTTCGCGCTTCGCCGGAAGGCTTCCCCACAGCGATGGTCCGAGTGAGGTCGCTGCAATATCCGCTGTAAAAGCAGCCGAGGTCGAGCGTAACCAATTCCCCGCGTTGAATTCTCTTCGAAGAAGGACGGCCATGAGGAAGAGAGCTGCGGCGGCCGCTCACCACGATCGGCTCGAATGAATCCTTCTCAGCGCCTAATTTTTTATGGAGATAAGAGATCTCTGCGGAAACATCCAATTCGGAAATCCCCGGCTTGATCATCCTGAGAATCTGGTCAAAGACCTCGTCGGTGATCGCAACGGCTTTTTTGATAAGCGAAATTTCGGGCTGCGCCTTCACCGATGCAACCGATTCGACGATCTCGGAGGTCGGGACAAGCCGGACTCGAGGAAAATACTTTCTCATGTCTTCATGGTGTCCGTACGAGAGATAATCTTTTTCGATGCCAACCCGTTTGCATCCCTCGAGGAGCTTTTCATCGGCCCCTTTCTCGATCAGCTCGCCGCTGGTAATGAACGAACGGGAGCAGGTGACCTCGTTCTGTATCTGCTCCTTGTAACGGAAATCGGTAAGAAAAAAAACCTTGCTCCGGGTGACAACGCAGAGACCGTTCGACCCGGAGAATCCCGTCAGGTAGCGAAGATGCGGCATGAACGAAGTCATGAATGCGTCGCAGCGATTTTTCTCCAACGCATCTCTCAGCAGCCTGATTCTCTCTTGGTAATCGAACATCAACGGCGAGGTCTAGATATGGTAGTTCGGCGCTTCCTTTGTAATATGGACATCGTGCGGATGGCTCTCACGAAGGCCGGCATCGCTCATCCGGACAAATTGAGCTTTTTTCTGCATCTCGGCGACGGAAGCCGCCCCGCAGTATCCCATCGCAGCGCGCAGACCGCCCACCATCTGGTAGACAGTTGCGCTCAGCTCGCCGATGAAAGGAACTCGTCCCTCGATCCCCTCCGGCACGAGTTTCTGAAGGTCGTCCTCAACATCCTGGAAGTACCGATCCCTGCTCCCCTCTTTCATCGCTCCAAGCGACCCCATGCCGCGGTATACTTTGTAGGTTCGTCCCTCGTACAGGATCTTTTCGCCGGGACTTTCCTGCAGCCCTGCAAAAAGTCCGCCGATCATGATCGAGTCGGCCCCCGCCGCAATCGCCTTCGCGATATCGCCTGTCTGTTTGATGCCGCCGTCCGCGATCAGCGGAACGTCATACTTTCTCGCTACGGCAGCGCATTCCATAATTGCCGTCACCTGCGGAACGCCGACGCCGGCAACAACTCTCGTCGTGCAGATCGAACCGGGACCGATGCCGACCTTGACGGCATCGACGCCTGCTTTGATGATGTCGCGGGCCGCCTCGCCGGTACCGACGTTTCCGGCGATGATCTCCGCGCCGGGAAATTTTCTTTTCACACGCTTGACCATCTCGAGAACCCCTTGCGAGTGGCCGTGGGCAGTATCGATCACAATGACGTCGACTCCCTCCCTGATCAACGCATCGACCCGCTCGAGCGTATCCGCAGTCACGCCGACCGCAGCGCCGACGCGGAGGCGGCCGTGTTTGTCCTTGCACGCATGCGGAAACCTCTTTTTCTTCTGGATGTCTTTGAAGGTGATGAGGCCGCGGAGTTTTCCCGCCTTGTCGACAACGGGAAGTTTTTCAATCTTGTGCCGCTGGAGAATGACCTCTGCTTCTTCGAGCGTCGTGCCGACCGGAGCGGTGATGAGGTTCTGCGACGTCATCACTTCCGCAACTTTCAAGTTCCGGTTAGGCTGGAACCGGAGGTCGCGATTCGTCAGGATGCCGACCAATTTCTCGTCGCGCACGATCGGGATGCCGGAGATGCTGAATTTGGCCATCAGGTCGAGCACATCGCCGACCGTCTTGTCGGCCGTCAGCGTGATCGGATCGAGGATCATTCCGCTCTCCGACCTCTTCACCTTATCGACCTCTTCGGCCTGTTTCGCAATCGGCAGATTCTTGTGGATGATGCCGATGCCCCCTTCGCGCGCGAGGGCAATGGCCATCTCCGATTCGGTCACCGTGTCCATCGCTGCAGAAATGAGAGGAATGTTCAGCCTGATCGAACGGGAGAGACGGGTCGTGACGTCCACGTCGCGCGGAAGGACCGACGACTTGGCCGGAAGAAGAAGGACGTCGTCATACGTGATCGCATCACCGACAATTTTTTTTGACTTCATATCGTTCCTGTAAGTATTTCAGAACCGGTAAAAACAACAAAGGATGCAGAGTGCATCCTTCATGCTAGCGTAACAATACATTTTCCGTCATAGTTAGTTGAACGCAGCAATACCGGTGATATCCTCTCCGAGAATGAGGGTGTGCATCTCATGCGTTCCCTCGTACGTCTTCACCGATTCGAGGTTCGCGGCATGCCGCATCACGGGGTATTCATCGAGAATGCCGTTTGCCCCTAATATTTCCCGCGCCGTCCGCGCGATTTCCAGCGCATGGTAGACATTGTTTCGCTTTGCCAAAGAGATCCGCGTGAACGTCGCCTTGTTCTGATCCTTCAACCTGCCTAATTGCAAGCAGAGGAGCTGACCTTTGGTGATCTCGGTGAGCATGTAGACCAATTTTTCCTGCGTGATCTGGTATGCGGCAATCGGCTTATCAAATTGCACGCGGGAAAGCGAATACTGAAGCGCTGCGTCATAACACGCCATTGCAGCCCCCAGCGCCCCCCACGCGATGCCATAGCGGGCCTGGCTCAGGCACATCAATGGTGATTTTAGACCACCCGATTTCGGCAGCAAATTTTTTTGGGGGATGAAACAATCCTGGAAAATCAATTCCGACGTGATCGACGCCCGAAGCGAATGCTTGCCGTGCATCTCGGGGGCTTCAAACCCCTTTGTCCCTTTTTCAACGAGGAACCCTTTGATTTCGCCGTCCAGCTTTGCCCAGACGACAGCGAGGTCGGCGATCGTCCCATTTGTGATCCACATTTTTGCGCCGTTCAGGAGAAAGCCATCCCCCTTTTTTTCCGCGCGGGTGATCATCCCGCCGGGGTTGGACCCAAAGTCCGGTTCCGTCAACCCAAAGCAGCCGATCTTTTCCCCCTTTGCCAATTTCGGAAGCCAGCAGTCCTTTTGTTCGTCGGAGCCGAAGGTAAAGATCGGATACATCACGAGGGCACTTTGCACGGAGGCAAAACTGCGGATGCCGCTGTCCCCCCGTTCCAGTTCCTGCATCATCAACCCGTACGCGACATTGTTCAACTCTGCCCCGCCGTACTTAGCCGGGAGGGTCGCACCAAAAAGACCGAGTTCCGCCATCTGGCTTACGAGGTGGACCGGAAACGTCCCCTCACGATTATGTTGTTCGATGACCGGCAGCACATTGTCGTCGACAAATTCGCGGACCGTGTTGCGGACAAGAGTTTCCTCTTCGCTCAACTGTAGATCGATTCCGTAGTAATCGAGGCCTTGAAACTTCGACATGGGAGCTTTCTGTTACGAACGAGCCCGGGGGAAGTAAAAATTTTTCAAAAATTACCGAAAAAACGGACGAAAGTCAATCCGCAGGAGAAAACCCGACATTTCCTCTTTGCAATATGCGAAACTCCATTTGTCTCGAGACACGGCATGCTGGACCGGCCGGAGTGAAATGCTGTATTTAAAAAAGTGAGAGCCAGAGCCCTACCCGTATAACTCGCGGGTAACGCTCTGGCTTAGGGGGAGAGAATGAAAGCAACTGTTATTGCAGTAAACTGAATTTCTGCGGCGATGCATTGAGCAGCGATTCACAGAATTTTACCACTTTATCGCTTCCGTCGTACAGCGACGCCTCCTCGACCGCAGCACGTCCGCGCGGGTCATCCAGCGTAATAAGCGCCAGGGCAGCGGACATCCGCGCAGTTTCCACTTTATCGGTCTTGAGCACTTGAATCAACGGCCCAATGCCGCCTTTAAGCTGATATTCGGCAAGAAAGCTTGCTGCGCTCAGTCTGATGCCGAGGTTATCCGAAGTGAGTGCAGCTACGTAGTTCACCTCAGCCTTTTTCCAATCGACTTCCCCGGACCGCGAAACCATCGGTTGTGAAGCAACAGCGGACGCACAAGCAATAACGGCTGCGGCAACAACCGCTATCAAGCGCTGTTTTGTCAATCCCTTCTCCATACGACCTCCTCATTAAAATGTTGGTGGATTCGGCTCTGTATAGTATTCGAAAAAAGGAGGGAAAAGTTTCAGGGAATCTTTACGAAGAGCTACTCTTTTGCGGGGGTGTTGATGCTGTACCGTTTGATCTTGAGGTAGAGTGTTTTTGGCGTGATGCCGAGCACTTGCGCGGTTTTGGAGCGGTTAAAATTATTTTTTTGCAGGACAAGCTCGATCTGCATTTTTTCCATCGTTTCGAGCGTAAGAAACTCCCCTTCTTTTTGTGGTAGTGGAAGCGGGTTCGATTTTTGAATTCCTGCCGACGCGGTCAAGGTCAGGTCCCGCGAGGTGATGACGTCGTCATGGGAAAGAATGATCGCTCCCTCGATGACGTGTTCCAGTTCCCTCACATTCCCCGGCCAGTCGTACTGCAGAAGCACCTGCAGCGCTTCGTCGCTGAGGCGTTTCTGTGCTTTCCCTTTTGCCCTTTTCTCCAAGAAACTTTCGATGAGAAGAGGGATATCTTCTTTGCGGTCTTTGAGCGGCGGAATTCTCAGCGTCACCACATTCAGCCGATAAAGGAGATCATCCCTGAACCTTCCCGCCTCGACCTCCTTCTGCAGGTCTTTGTTCGTCGCCGAAACGATCCGGACATCGACCTTCATGGCGTTCGTTCCGCCAACGCGTCGGAATTCCCCCGTTTCGAGGAACCGCAAGAGTTTTGGCTGGATCATCGGACTGATGTCGCCGACCTCGTCGAGGAAGAGCGTGCCCCCGTTCGCAACTTCCACCAGTCCCTGCTTCATCGCATAGGCGTTCGTGAATGCCCCTTTCTCGTGCCCGAACAGCTCGCTTTCCAGGAGCGCATCGGGAATCGATGCGCAATTGACGATGACAAACGGCCGATTTTTCCTCGGGCTTGAGGTGTGGATGAGGTGGGCGATGAGCTCCTTGCCGGTTCCGCTCGGTCCCTGGATCTGGACGATCGCGGTGCTGTCCGCAATTTTTTGTGCTGTGCGAATGAGGGACTGGATGGCGGGGCTTGTTCCGATGAAGTCGCGGGCCAAACCCTGCCGGTTCAGCTCGTATTCCATCAGCTTGTTGTCGATGGTCAGCCGGCGCAGTTCAAGCGCACGGTCAATGGTCGCGAGGAGCTCTTCCCGTTCGTATGGTTTGCTGACGAAGTCGTAAGCGCCGAGCTTCATGGTCTCGATCGCCGTCTTCACATCGGCAAAATTCGTCAGCATAAGGACGATGGTCGTCGGATGCTGTTCGCGGATATACTTCAGCACCTCGATGCCGCTGACCCGCGGCATCTTGACGTCAAGGAGAACAACATCGAAGGGCTGGGATTGGAGGAGATTGATCGCTTCAGCGCCATCGTACGCAACGGTCACTTCGTACTTCTCCAACTCCGAGAGCTCTTCTTTGAGAAGAAAGGCGACGCTCTTTTCGTCATCGACTACGAGAATGTTGTAAGTGCGAGCCATGGCAATGCCCGTGGGAAAGGAAGAAGCGGGGAGAGCTGGGATTATTCGCTGGTAAGAACCCGTTCGATGGTCGTCAGGAGATCGACGAGATCGTACGGCTTGCTGACGAAATCTTCAGCCCCCAACTTTTTTGACTCAATCGCATTTTTCAAGTCAGCAAAACCGGTGAGCATGATGACCTTTGTGGCGGGGTAGCGTTCTTTAATGAAGCGCAACACTTCGAAGCCGTCAACCCGCGGCATCTTGATATCGAGCAGTACTAAATCAAATGATTTCCCCTGCAAAACGGAAATTGCCTCGTCGCCGTCACCCGCCGTCGCCACAACATACCCTTCGCTCTCGAGCTCACTGCTTAATACTGTCCGTAAAGCATCTTCATCGTCAACTACAAGAATGCTGTTCTTTTCTGCCATTGGAACTCCTCGAATATTCGGTTTTTCGGCTGTAAATAATAGACAATCCGTTTATTAAAATCAACAACAAATTTGAAAAAATGGGCTTTCTGTTGATTAAAAGACAAAGTTGTGCTACTTTGTGCCATGCCTAGCACGGTCAAGAAAAGAGTGAACGAGCCCTTGATTCACGTATTGCTTATCGACAACGATATTTCATACGCCAAAACCGCCCAGTCTCAGCTCAAGAAATTTCAAGGCAATGATTTTCGGATCACGTGGGAAAAAACTGGCGCGGCCGGCATTGAACGCCTGAAGACGGACCCGACGATTGCCGTCACTCTGGTCGACTATGACCTGAGCGAGATGACGGCGCTCGAGCTTGCGAAAGAGATCCGCAGCTTAACGATCGACGTGCCCCTCGTCTTCATTGCGTCGGGGAAGGATTTCAAACTTGCCGTCGAAGCGATGAAGCTCGGCGTGGAGGATTTTCTTGTCAAGGATGAGATCGTCGAGTCGGTCCTTCCCCGGACACTCCTCACCGTACTCAACCGGGTCCAGCTGAAAAGGCAAATCGCCCAGGTGGAAAAGAATAAGATTCTGGGGCAAAAACGGAGTGAGGCGATCAAAGAGCTGGTGGTGACCATCTGCCACGAGTTCAACAACCCCCTTGCAGCCATCAAGATCAGCGCGGATATTATTTCGCGACAGAAATTGAACGAGATTGACCGCGCCGTCATTCAGCAGCTTGACAGCAATATCCGCAGCATCGAAAAAGAAATCATCAAGCTTCGCGACATCAACTTGCCCGCCTGAATCAGCCCTCCGCTCGACCTGTGTCCGTGATCGTCAACGAATGAGTCAGCGTCACCGATTTTTTCAGCATGGCGCTCACCGAGCAGTACTTTGTCATTGAGAGTTCAATGGCGTGGGCCACGTCATTCTCCTTGATGCCAGCCCCTTCGACGCAATATTCAATGTGGATCGAAGTATAGACCTTGGGGTCCGCGGCAGCCCGCTCGCCGGTCACTTTGATTTCCAGCTTTGAGAAACGGACCCTCTTCTTTTCCAGAATGCCCGCTACATCACTTCCTGTACATCCCCCCAGCGCGATCAGGACAAGCTCCATCGGCGAGGTGGCAGCAGCAGCCACCTCTCCATGCGATGAATCAACTGTCGTCCAATGATTTGAGCCGGCTTTGCCGATAAATGTAAGATTTTGAACGTGCCGTACAACAGCTTCCCGTTTGCTCATTGTGTCAAAGAAAGATTGTTAAGTAGGTTTCTGAAATTACGGTCTTGAAAATATACCAACATTCCGCATGACTCTCAATGGATTGACTCGCCAGCGGCTTTTGGCATGTCTAGATGGTTTTGGGAGAATTATCATCCCCCCTCATTGAAAAACGCACCGCTCCGCAACTGCGCGTCTTGGCTCCATTTGACGAGGGGATTTTTATTATTCTGCTGTGATTCTTCGTCGTCGCAAAGAACGCGCCTCCTCAGGATGACATGGCCTCGGCTTCCCTTTCTGTCATCCTGAATGACATTTCTGAGGGATACTTAGATGTTCGCTCAAAATAAGGCGTTACACAATGGCACCCCATCTTGAAACTTCGGCAATCTCCTCGTATCTTGCACCATGCTGGTGAAGGCGTATGCGAAAATAAATCTGGGACTCCGCGTTCTAAAAAAGAGAAGTGACGGATTTCATGATATCGAGACAATTTTCCATCGTATCAACCTCTTCGACGAATTGACCATCGAGCCAGCAGAGTCTTCAATCTCAGTTTCATCGAATGACAAAACACTCCCCGTGGACGAGCGCAACCTTTGCTGGAAGGCTGTCGAGCTTCTCCGAGCCGAGCTTGGCACCTCGCACGGAGCGTCGATTCATTTACAGAAGGCTATTCCGGTCGGCGCAGGCCTTGGCGGAGGGAGCAGCGACGCCGCAGCGGTCTTGAACACTCTTCCCGGCCTGTGGAGTATTCCGGTCGATGCGTCGACCCTCACAGGCATTGCACTTGCCGTCGGTTCGGATGTACCGTTCTTTCTTCACAACAAAAGTGCGTACGCCGAGGGACGGGGCGAACGGTTGAATTTCGTGAGGCTCTCACTCCCCTATGCCGTTCTCGTCGTGACTCCTCATCTCCGTGTCTCGACTGCGTGGGCATACGGGGAATTGTCGAAACAACGGCGAATCCCGGCACACCGGACTCCATTTTACGACGGGGCCACGTGCACCGTCGGAACCGTCTCTTCTCTGATGGAGAACGATTTTGAATCGGTGGTCTTCGCGGCATATCCTGAGATCGCCGACATCAAGCGGAAACTTCTCGAACACGGGGGGGTGTATGCCCTCTTGTCCGGAAGCGGTTCTTCGGTGTTCGGACTCTTTCATGATGAAGGAAGCGCGCATAAAGCGGCGGATTTATTCAGCCCCAAGTATTTTGTCTCGGTGACCCCCCCACATTTTATTCCAGGACTCTGATGTTCGACACGGTTCTCGCGCGCATATCATTGTTCACATTCCTGACGCTCCTCCTCGGACAATATTCTGCCGCCCAAGACCCTCCCGTCCGTGATTCGACAAAGACCGTTTCTGCCCTTGCGAAAGATTCTGTCGGAATGATCGCGGCCGGCAACGAACCGGCAAAGGACTCGGTCATACACATCAAACCGATCCCGCTCATCGGCGCGCTGGAGCCGTACGGCGACTCAAGCCGCGCAATTCTTGATTCTCAAATCCCGTGGATCGAATACCGGTACATCGGCGATCTGTTGTGGAGCAAGCCGGGGATGTATATCCGCGATATGGGGAGCCCCGGTCAACACAACGAATTGACGATCGGCGGGGTCGACGAGCGAGGAATCGCTTTTCTCGTCGACGGGAGAAGTCAGGCTGATCCCATCACGGGAACCTACGACATGTACCTCTTCCCCACCGACTACATCGAACGAATCGAGTTCATCACCGGTCCGCGTGCGATGCTCTACGGAATGAACTCAACAGGCGGAGCGATCAACATCGTCACGAAGAGCTTCTCTAATAACAAACCGTATTCCCGCCTGCGGTACAGCCAGGGGGTCGACGACTACGCGCAGACTGACGCCATGTTCAGCCAGAATATTTTCTCTCATTTTAATTTCATGTTCGGGCTGGAACGCCATGCGCTCGGATTCGATCAGATCGACCAGGATTATCGGGCGCGCTATACGAACGCTGACTACGATGCATGGTCGTTCAGGACAAAACTCCGGTACGACATTTCCAATTCATTCAACATTGTCTTCACCCACCTTTACGAACAAGCGATCACAGGATTGTTTGGAGGGGTTGATTATCTCATGACTCCTCCCGGAGGATATTTCGGCGATCCGAGCACGGCGTTTGTCGCAAATAATGAAGCGTACGAAAAAATATACGACCATCACCTCGATCTCACGGCGGCGGCGCATCTTACCGGCGATACCATGCAGGTCACCACGCTGACGGCGTATTATTCGAATCAGCTGCGAATGTACCGCGACGAGCCGAGGGAATATGCCGACTTGTTGCCATTCAACGGAGTGCTCGCTCATGACGACAATCGAAGCTCCAACGCTGGCATTCTCCTGCGCCATGAACTCGAAAGCAGCTTCCAGAATTTCAGCGTGACCGCCCAGGCGGAAGAGATTCAGGTTGAATCGAGCCCGGAAGCCGGCGGGCACAAGGAGAACAAATTCAGCGCGAGCGCAAAAGAAGATATCCTTGCGTTATCGCCGGTCACTTTTGCCGTTTTTGGCCGGACAGATTACTGGCGGGGAAAAAATTTACCGGGTGCCGGCGCCGATGCCCAGCTTGCACTCGGTCCGTCTCTGTCGTTGTTCGGGGGAGCGTCTGTCTCGCACCGGACTCCAACGCTGCAGGAGCTGTACTGGTCGAGCGATTCCACCCATCTTCCGACTCCCCGGCTCTGGCTAAAAGATGAACAGCACACGCTTGTTCAAGTGGGGACGAGGTTTTCCCTTTTCGATCTTCTCAGCGGAACGGTCTCGCTCGAAAGACGGGAGATCAAAAACCCCATCCTTATCGATACGACCATCCCTCCCGGAGCTTCTTCCACTGGTTATATGCTTGAGTTCCTTCAGCCCTCGCTGAACGTTTACAACGGCGTGAACGTGTCGCTCAAAGCTCACTACAGCTATTTTTACGCCGAAGGAAACGGCACCTACCTGAAGCAGCCCGCTTATCTCCATGAAGAGGCCGATCTCACGCTTCTCCCGGAACTGTATCTTGACGGGTCGGTGTACTACAGGAACCAGCTCGTGAACGGAAACCTCGAACTGAAGGTCGGTTTTCGCGGAAGGTATACTTCAAAGCAGAGCGGCATGGCGCCGTTGAGCGAATCAGGATTCTATGTTCCGTACACGCTCTTGGCATCGTTCGGACCGAGCGGGACGGCAGATTTCTTCGTCATTGCAAAACTCGGCGACGCGTATCTTCACCTGATCTGGGAGAACTTGTCGGACAACCAGTATCTGTTGACCCCCTTTTATCCGATGTACAGCCGTAACATCCGCTTCGGCGTATCCTGGGAGTTCTGGAATTAAATTCTATGAGCGACAAGGGCAACACAAGACCGATTATTACCGTCTTCGGCAGCTCGCGGCCGGTCGACGGCGATCCGTTCTACGAAGAGGCGAAACTGCTCGGGCGTGAACTTGGAGCAGCCGGATTCACGGTATGCAACGGCGGCTACGGCGGCACGATGGAAGCCTCTGCCCGCGGGGCGAAAGAGTCTGGAGGAAAAACCATCGGCGTGGTGAGCGGCTTCTTCAGCTCTCAGCCGAACAGATGGATCGACAAGAAGATCGAGGTCAACTCATTAACGGACAGGCTGATGGAATTGGTCTCTCTGGCGGACGGCTATATCGTTTTGAAGGGGGGAACAGGTACGCTCCTCGAGCTCGCCAGCGTCTGGGAATTCATGAATAAAAGCGTTATCGAACAGAAACCGGTCGTTGTCATCGGGAAATTTTGGGACAGCGTTATCGACACCTTAAACCAGGAGCTGATGTTCGAGGGGAAAGCGTCATGCACTCAGTACATCACAACGGCGCCATCACCGCAGGACGCCGTTCGTTTTTTACGCAAGCAGTTGGAGCAATAAGGCCGCCGCGCATCCTACCCATCTAACGAACATTCAATTCCTCCGGAACGACTTTCACAAAAAGCTTTTTCTCCAGCCGCAGAACGGTCAAGCCGGTCTCTTTGCCTATCAGATCATTCGTCAGAAGCCGATGGAGATCATCGATGCTTTCGATGCGATGGCCGTTCATCTCAACGATCACGTCGCCGTTGAGCAGGCCAGCATGGTCGGCGGCCCCTCCATGTTCCACGTTTGCGATCATCACTCCTCTGGATCCTGTCAACGAATGAATGCGCACGGCTGCCCGGGAGATATCGATGACCTGCCCCGCAATGCCGAGAAAGGCGCGCGTGATCTTTCCGTGTTTCATCAGCTGAGCAGCGATATTTTTGGCCGTGTTGACCGGAATCGAAAAACAGATTCCCTGTGCCCACGGAATAATCGCGGTGTTGATGCCGATAACTTCCGAGCGGGAATTGACGAGCGGACCTCCGGAATTGCCCGGGTTCAAGGCCGCATCGGTCTGGATCACATTGTCGATCAGCCTTCCGCCGCCGACCCTCAACGAACGTCCAAGTGCGCTGACAACTCCCGCGGTGACCGTTGCCTGAAAGCCGAACGGATTCCCCAGCGCGATCACCAGCTGCCCGATGCGGATCGCCTGCGAGTCGCCGAGCTTCGCACTCGGCAGGTCCTGGCCGCTGACGCGCACGACGGCCAGGTCGGTGAACGGGTCTTCGCCGATCAATTCCCCCTTGAGTTCTCGCCCGTCAGCAAGGATCACGTTGATGGAAGCCGCATCGTGAATCACGTGGCTGTTCGTGAGAACGAATCCGTCGGGAGTGAATATGACTCCTGAGCCGCTTCCGGTCACCGGCTGCGCGCCGCCGTTCTCTCCGCGCCTCCGCCTGCGAATCGAATGATGTGTCACATCGATTTTGACGACGGCAGGGGAGACATTTTCGACAACCGACGTTACCGTGGACGAATAGGCATCCAGCAAGCCTGAGTCGTCGTGCGGAATGCTGGCTTCGGAACGGGAATTCGACTGTCCCGCACCGTTTGTTGACAGGGGAAATATCTGCACCATACTCATCTCCTTCTGCATATTGCATCAATGCTTCATTGATCTCCATCTTTAATTTTGTCCTTCGCAAGATCAAACGAGAGATTCAAAAGCTTGATCGCTTCATCGACATCCTCGTCCCGTCTGATATAAAAGCTTATCCACCCGCTTTCCGGAAGAATGTGATGAGGGGCGGCGCGCCCGGATACCACAAGATCGTTTCGAACATTCCTCGGAAAAGGAATATCGAGCAAAACATTTCCATGCAAATGGCCGAGCTCCCTTTTGCCAAGCCGGAACTCTATTCCGCCAAAACGGTGGGGGTGGGAAGAAACCCCTTCCCACGCCGCCACCGTTTGTTGAATTTTCATCGCCGCATCCACACCGGGCTTCACTCTCGCGCCTCAGGCCTTTGACTGCTCTTTCGGCGAGTGCATATCCTCGTGAGACCACCCGCACCGCCGGCGCCATTCTTCTTTGAATTTATCCCGTTCTTCGGGAGTCATCGCGGAAAGCTTCTCTTCAAACCGGTGTTTCCATCGGTCGCGGCGCCATCCGTTGGCGTGCCGCCACGGTCCCCATCCGCGAAGAAGAATATGGGAGAGGACGAGCAAGCCGAGCGCCTGCCAGAATGTCAACGCCGGCCCGTGGAAAATATCGGGGATCAAGACATTCCACAGCTCCATGACGATGGCTCCGAGGATCGTCATACCGACAACGATCATCGCCAAAAATTTTACTGCTCTTAACATCCACCAAGATTTCATGATATCACATCCTCCTATAAGTTTTCTGTTTCTTCGTATAATTCTTGAAGCTGTTCGCGCAGGAAAAGGACCGCATACCGTTTGCGCGAGAGAAGCGTGTTCAACGGCTCGCCCGTTATTTCGGCGATCTCCTTGAAACTTCTTCCTTCCAGTTCGTGCATCACAAAGACCTCCCGCTGCTCTTCCGGAAGTTCATCCAGCGCTTCGGACAACTCCGACCACACCAGCGAGCGCGCATAGACCTGATCCGGGTTCTGCCGGGGGTCGAAAAGGATCTCCTCGAGGTTCAACGGCGCATCGGGATCGTCTCCCGCCGACGGCAGCGCATCCGGACGGCGTTTGCGGTACCAGTCGATGATCTTGTTCCGTGCTACGGTGAAGAGCCACGCCGTCATTTTTTCGATCGGCTCGGTGACGCTGTAGCTTGCCGCCAGCTGGTAGAAAACATCCTGCAGAATATCTTCCGCATCCGACTGGTTCCGCACCCGCTTCCGGATGAAGTCCAGCAGGCGTTTGCGTTCCGACCGGACCGTGTGGTCAAGCGTCGCAGCAGCTTCTTTTGAAATGGTAAGGGCGTCGGTCAAATCAAGTCCTTGTTTATATCCTAAGACGAAGAACAAAGAAATTTATTGTAATGTTCACACGGCAAAACCGATGGAAGAATGCAGGTTTTTACGAGTCGAAAAACGAAGCGGCTTTTCGGCGGGAATTTCGGGGAATGTCGGTCTTTCGGCTTATTCTATCGGCGCGTCGCCGATTCCTTTTTTCTGCATCAGCGACTCAATCTCATCGATTTCACGCGGCGCCTCGCCGGAGAGGTTTGTGTGACCTTCCGGGGTGATCAGGATGTCGTCCTCGATCCGTACCCCGATATTGTAAAACTTAGGGTCGACACCGTCGGCATTCTCAGGAATATAGATCCCCGGCTCCACGGTATAGACCATTCCCGGGACCATCATGCCTGCGTTCACGTCGTGGACGTCAAGCCCTACCGCGTGGCCTAGGCCATGAGGAAAAAACCTTCTCAGTTCGTGTTGATTTTTTTCCTTCACGATGCCGAGCGATAATAATCCATTCAGCAGAACGGAATCTGCCGTCGTGTTCACGTCCTTCCATGCCGTCCCCGGCTTCATCATCGCAATGCACGCACTTTGCGCGTCGAGAACAAGCTGGTAGATCTTTCGCTGCGCCGGACTGAATTTTCCGTTCGCTGGGTATGTGCGCGTGACGTCGCTTGCATAGTCATGGTATTCGCAGCCGCAATCAGCGAGTACGATATCGCCGTCGTTGATCGGCCGGCGGTTGGATTCATAATGGAGGATGACCGAGTTTTCCGCCGCTCCCACGATACATGAATATGCATTGTACTCGGAGCCCATCCTCCGGAACACATATTCGTACACCGCCTGAATACCGTACTCCGTCATTCCCGGTTTGCACGACATCATCGCCTGCCGATGCGCCACGGCGCTGATATGCGCGGCCTTCGTCATCAAGGAAATTTCAGCGGGGGATTTGATGACGCGGTATTTCTTTATGATCGCCGAGGGGTCACGGAGCTCTGTCGTTAAATTATACGATTTCAGGTTATCCACGCACTCCCGCACCGGTTGAAGAAGTTCCATCAATTCGCCCCCTGTTTCGGGGAAGGCCGCAATGTATACAGTTTTCGCTCCCCAATACGGAAAAACGGAGTTGAACATCTTCTTAAACTGTTCATTTGTGTACGCCCTTTGAACGCCCAGAAGAGCGACGGCTCCTTCCGGACCAAAGCGCCGGCCGGTCCACCGTTCCATGCTTGGATCCCGCGGTTGAACAAAAAGGATCTCACGAACCGTGTCACTCTTCGTCGAATCCCGTTCATCGCGCAGGACAACTCCTTTAGGATTCAAGACCAGAATTGCATTCTCCTCGTTGAATCCCGTGAGATAATAGAAATTATCATCCTGCCGGAAGGGGTATCCATTGTCGCCGTTTCTGCTTTTTTCCGTTGCCGAAAAGAAAACTGCGACAGCGTCGGCGCCAATATCGTGCATAAATCGCTCGCGTCTCTCCTTGTGCTCGGAGCTCGGGGTTTGATCCTTATCATAGGTCAGGTATTTTAGCCCCTGCGAAAAGGATCGTGCGGGAACGAGAATTGAAACGCAAAGAAGAACAAGAACGAAATTTTTCCGGTTCATAGGGTATCAGAGGATATCTATCGGGAGTTTTTCTTGACGGTCTTTTTCCTTTTTATCGGCTTCACACCTTTTGCGATCAACTCGAATGAATGGTCGATCATTGCATACACTTCCTTCGGGGGAATGGTGCCGTCGAGCAGGACGGTGTTCCAGTGCTTCTTGTTCATATGATACCCCGGGATGACGGCGGGGTATTGTTCCCGGAGCTCGATGGCACGTTCAGGGTCGCACTTCAGGTTGATCGTGAGCGGATGTGCATCGGTCATGATAAGAATAAAAATTTTTCTGTTCACCTTAAACACCAGCACGACCTCGTCGAACGGAAACTCCTCTGTGATTCTCCCCTCTTTCTTCAAACAGTATGTTCGGATAGACTCGAGGTTCAATGGCATGATACTATCGCACGGTTTATGTGCAAGGACAGCGACGGATGGGAAACGAAAGAAAAGTCGAAGCAAAAATGTCCTCTCTCTTTCGAAGACAGAGAGAGGTCTTCATCGGCACCTTACAAATGAGGCGCGTATGAAACACCGAACGCCACATCTGTCACGTAGTTAAGCGACGATGAATATTGGTTCAAGAAATTCGGGAAGCCATACATGTAGCGTGCTTCCACAAATCCCGAGAACGAGGAGCTCACGGCAACTTCTATTCCGGCCCGAAGCGACGGGGCCAGGGTCGCGGCGAACCCCTGATTCATTTGCCACGTAACCGCTTCGACACCGGCGGCGACATACGGGCGTATCTTCCCGTTGGAAAAATAATACAGCGCATCGGTCCCGAGATAACCGACGCCAAAATTAAGGTCGAATCGCGGGTCCGAGATTTGAGAGGCGGAATAGACGTTCGACTGATAAATGAAGGGGGAATAGAACGATGATCGGCTCGCCGCGGAGTACGGGGAACCGTAGAAGATCACTCCGGCGTTCACTTCAAGGCGCACGGAAGAAATCCTGGATACAAGCGCGTGGAGGTCGACGTTGAAGCCGCTGCGGGCGACATCGTCAATTTTGAATCCGGCATACCCAGTAGTGATACCGAAATCGGCCCGATTGTTTGCCTGAGACAGCCGGATCTCGCTGGACGACATCTCGGAGCGGACCTGATCGTCTCCGACGGGATACGACGTCTGCGCGATCATCGTCGCGCTGGCCGCAAGAAGGAGAATACCTACGACGCTCTTCATAACCAACCTCCGCTAAGAAGTACTTCCAGAAGGTACGCAGCCGGAACATTGATGTCAAGTTGTCACAGGACATCGCCGCGCAGTCCGCGGATCCTCTTTCTCGCCTGTTCGACCAGCAGCGAATTGGGGAACAAAGCGAGCAATTGCTCATAGGCATGGATCGCCTTCTCCTTGTCCTTTAACTGGAATTGATACAACTCGCCGATACCGAATTGCGCTTTATCCCGCATGATACTCTTTGGGTAATCGGAGAGAAGCTTCTCGTACGACGCAAGCGCGTCGTTCGGCTGACCGACAACGACAGAGAGCTCGGCTTTCTTGAGGAGCGCATTTTCCGCGAGCGGAGCGTCGGGAAAAGTCTGCACGATGGACGAGAGTGATGCTATCTCCTCCGAATATTTTTTCCGGCGGTCCAGCAGCGCCGCATGCGCATATTCTTTTAAGGCGGGCCCGCTTCCCGTCTGATTCTCCTTAATAAAATGAAGGAGACGGAGCGCGTCGTTCGATTCGTCGTCGGAAAGAGCCTGGGCGATATCCCGAAGGAGCGATGAAGCGCTGTCAAACTGTGCCTGGAAAAATTGAATTTCAGCCAGGGCAAAGCGGGCTCGTGTCTTTTCTTCCGGCAGAGCATAGGGGGACGCGGCGGCGATTGCATACCGGTGGGAGGCTTCAGCCAGCTTCCCTTGTGCGACCTTGACCGCTCCCGTCGCGGACAGAATTGCCGGGGACATTTTTTGAGCCTGGGGAAGCATGAGCAGCGAGTCGAGGATCGCTTCGGCAGCATCCAAATCAAAATAGCGCTCGAAGTGCATCATCGCAGCGCGGTACAGCGCCTGCACGCTCACCTCCGTGTGCGGATAATCTCTGGATAACGAAAGATACAGCTCCATCGCACCCTGATAACCAGGATGAGATTCCGAAAGGAGCGCTCCGGGCACCGACCGAAGATCGTTCAAGGTATCTGCGGCCGGACCAAGCTCCTCCATGGCGCGTGCGTAACCGAACATGGCGTTCGGCGTCTGAGCCGTCGCGCGATAGTTTTCAACGAAGGACCGATACGCCATGGCGGCAGCGTCGTATGCTTTTTCCTTGAACGCCAAACCGGCAAAGGACATCACTTCAACGCCGTTGGAATGCGTCAGCGCATCAATTTCTTTCGCGATTTCAAGCGCCTTGTAAAAGCGCTTCCCTTCCATATAAAGCCAGAGAAGCAAACGCCGGACCACCACGTTCCTGGAATCCCGCGCGGCCGCTTCTTCAACGACCGTCGTCGCCGCTGCGAGACCCTCCCCTTTTGCGGTAAACCCCGACAGCCGGGATTCCACAAGCTCCAGCTCATGCTCATTGAGAGACAGCATGGTCATGTACTCACGAGTCGCCTCGCCATAGTTCATCATCAATGAGTACAACATCGCCATCTCTCCTACGAACAGGGTCGGTTCGCCGATCTCTTTTCTTCCCCGAAGGTAGGTACCGATCGACTTTTCAAAAAGCCGGTTATCGGATTGAGCCAGGCTGACGATGGTATAGCTCATGGCGCTCTTCGGTGCGGCGGCGATCGCGGCATTCCATGCCGAGTCCGCGCGCGCCTCGCTTCCCGATTTATAATAAAGAGTGCCAAGCGAGGCAAGAAGGTTGAGGTCATTGGGCTGGCGTTTCAACCATCGCAGATTCAGGGCAATCGCGGCATCATAATTTTTCAGTTGCTCATAACAGCGGCGGAGTCCGTCAAAGTAAACATAACTTGTCGAATCGGCCCGGGCGAGTTCCTCGTAAACCAAACGCGCCTGGTCGAATTCCCCGGCCTGCTCGAAATTTTTCGCCAGGCGGACTTTGTTCACGTCATCCTGAGTCTGAGCCAGGAGAGCAGAACACCACGCCAGAACGAACGCAAGAAAGAGCGCTTTCATGACAATCGACAGTTTAAATAATTGATGCAGCCGGCGCGAAAAGATCTCAGGGAGATTCAGGAAGGAGATGCCGATTTCAACGTGTTCACCATCAGCATGGCAATCGTCATCGGCCCGACCCCGCCGGGGACCGGCGTTATTGCGCCGGCAACATCTTTCACAGCGTCAAAATCCACATCGCCGACCAACCGATACCCTGTTTTCGTCGAGGGGTCCTCGATGCGGTTGATGCCGACATCGATGACAATAGAGCCCGGCTTCACCATTGACGCGGTGACCGCCCGGGGCTTTCCGATGGCCACGATCAGAATATCAGCCTGGCGCGCATAGAAACCGAGGTCTGCCGCGCCGGTGTGAGCGACGGTGACGATGGCGTTGCACCATTCTTTTTTCTGAAGAAGGATATTGGCGATCGGCTTGCCGACAATGTTGCTCCGTCCCGCAACTACGACGTGCTTGCCGGAGGGATTGATGCCGCTTCGTTTGAGCAGCTCCAGAATTCCGGCCGGCGTACAAGGGAAGAACGTATCGGCGCCGACCATCATTCGGCCAGCGCTGATCGGATGGAATCCGTCCACGTCCTTTTCGGGAGAGATCGCCTCGATTATTTTTTGCTCGTTGATGTGCCTGGGGAGCGGAAGCTGGACGAGGATGCCGTGGATCTTCTTATCCTTGTTGAACGCGCCGATCATTGCCAAAACTTCTTCTTCGGAGATCGATGCGGGAACCTGTTCTGTGATCGAATAGAAGCCGAGTTCCGCGCACGCTTTGCCCTTGCTCTTCACGTAAGACTGCGATGCCGGGTTTTCGCCGACAAGGATGAATGCAATCCCAGGAACGATGCCCGTGCGGCTCTTCAATCGCGCCGCGGACTCTTTAACCTCCGCGCGGATCTCTTCAGCTATTTTTTTCCCGTCGATAATAGAAGCCGGCATGGTCGTGTCCATAATGCAATGGAAGGACGGTCAAAATTTAGGAAATATCACTTGTTCTATCGTCAGGGCTTTTCCCGTTTCCACCTCGACTCCGATCATCACTGCGCAGAGATGGACGTCGTTCGAGGCGGTCTCGTACTTGTGCGGGGTCTGCTTGAGAAAGCGTTGAATCGCCTGCTCTTTGTTCATTCCGATGACCGAATCGTATGGACCGGACATTCCGACGTCGGTGATATACGCTGTGCTTCTCGGAAGGATCTTGGCGTCGGCAGTCGGAGTGTGCGTGTGCGTTCCGAGGAGCGCGCTGACCCGTCCGTCCACGTACCACCCCATCGCCATTTTTTCCGCCGTCGCTTCAGCGTGAAAGTCGATGATCGAAATCTTCGTCTGCTCGTTGATCTTTCCGAGCGCCCAGTCGATGCTTTTGAACGGGTCGTCGATCGGCTGCATATACGTTCTTCCCTGCACGTTCAATACGCCGACTTTCGCTTTCCCTTCGAGCTCATACACGACGAAACCATTGCCCGCATTCTCGCGCGGATAATTCAGCGGGCGCAGAATATTTCGGTTCCCGCCGAGCACTTTCCGGGAATCCCAGCGATCCCACACGTGATTGCCGGATGTGATAACGTGAACGCCGAGGTCGAAGAGCTTTTTCGCATCTTCTTCGGAGAGTCCTTTGCCATCCGTGAGATTCTCACCGTTGGCGATGCAGAAGTCGATGCGGTATTTTTCGAGAAGGCTCTTGAGAATGGTCGAGGTCATCTCGAGGCCGGGCTTGCCGACAATGTCGCCAATAAAAAGGATATTCAAATGGGAAGGCAAAGGTCGATTCCTTGTGTGAACGTACGAAGCACCTACACAAGAAATATAGAAGAAATTGAGGTCAAATAAAAGAAGTTTCTCACGCGAAGCAGAAGCCGGTTCTTCGAACTTCCGATTCCGCGTGAGAAATTATTCTGTACCTCCCGTCAGCGTTATGAAGGTTCCTTGAGTTTCTTGGAGGCAATAAAATAGAACACAACCAGGCCGACGCCGCCGAAAACAAGGATAACGCCCGGATAAATTGTTTCTTCCAGCCGATACGCATTATACAAATACATTGCGGTCAGAGATCCCAGCCCGACAAAGATCGCCAGCAATCCCCACTTTAAGTTCGACAAGGGGTTGATGGTAAACGCGTGATGTTTGTAGAGTTCTTTATAGTCGGCGGGGTTCAATCCCTTGTCGATGATCGCGATTCGCTCCATGTGCCTTGACTCGATGTGTTTCCACACGACCGCTCCAACAACAATAAAGAGAATAATGGGAACCAGTATTCCGATCATAGCATCCTCCTGGTGATGTTCATTGATGTTCGTTGACCTCTTTACTATCTTTGACTTGAATCTCGCGTTTAAGGTTGCGTCTGGTTTGATCCACGGAGAGCAACCTTGGACCGGGTTTTCCGGTCTAACAAAGTATACACCCATGCGGCAAAATTGATGGAATCGCTGTCCGACAATGAGATCATTAACCGGGTTCTGAGCGGAAACACCCGTTCGTTTGCCGGGCTTGTTGAGCGGCACCAGGACAAGGCGATGACGCTGGCCATGCGGATGCTGCGAAACCGGGAGGAGGCGGAAGATGCCGTCCAGGATGCTTTCGTTAAGGCCTTCAGCGCGCTTGATAAATTTGAACGGCGTTCTCGATTCTCGACATGGCTGTACCGGATCGTGTTCAACGTCTGTTCAACCGCGCTGTCGAAACGAACGAAAGCGCAACTCCCCTTTTCCGAGAACGGCGAGGAGGGGAACGAAAAGGAAATTCCCGACAGCGGCGAAATGCCCGATCTGGCGCTTGAAGGAGAAGAGTTTCGGCAGCATGTTCTTGACGCGATCAACGAACTCCCTCCTCTCTACAGCGGCATCACCACGATGTTCTATCTCGACGATTTGAGCTACGAAGAAATCGCAGCGATCACCGGGTCACCGCTCGGAACGGTCAAAGCGCAACTGTTCCGGGCGCGGGCGATGCTGCGGGAAGAAGTCTTGCGCCGAACCGGCGCCAAGGAGCTTATGCTATGAGTCATCCGACAAGGTCAGAACTTTTCGAATTCATCGATGGACGGCTTGAGAAGAAACGGGCGGAAGAAATAACTCTGCATCTTTCGGAATGCGCCCAATGCCGGCGGGAGGCCGAGCTGGAACGTTCGACAAAGGCCGTTGTGCAATCGGCACCGCTCGATAAGGTACGGGAGGGATTTTCGGCATCGGTGATGGTCAATCTCGCAGCGCCGGCGGGAGATCCCTTCATCCTGAAACTCCTCGGAAAGCTGGGGAGTGTCGTCGCGATGATTGTTGTGCTCGCCGTTATCGGATTAGCCGTTGTTCACGAATCCGAAACGACCGGCCAGCCGGAGAGAACGCCGTCGGCGATAACCCAGTTTGTGACTCCGATCTCCGATCTCTACGCGATGGGTCTGGATCGCTTTGCGGCTCGAACGGCCACGATCAGCCGGGCAATTGAGAACGCGGGCAGTCCGCAATTCTGGCAGGTGCTTTTCTTTATCGGATTGACGGCCGGGGTGCTGATCGTCGCAGACAGAATTTTTGGAAAGCGGTTTTTGCGGCTGCATCTGTAGAAGCTGTCTCAAGGATAGGTCACTTCATCCCTCTCCCGGAGGGGCGGCTTTGCCGGATGCGCTCACCTCGTTCGTTTATCCTCCGGAGGGTTCCTCGCGAACAAGATGAACCGCCTGTTTGTCCACTCTGAGTGTCGGGTTAGGTTCATTTTTGAGATATCAATCGGCAAAAAACTCCGCGGTGATTTTTTAAAAAAGAAAGAGGGCCGGAGAAGAATCCGGCCCTCTTCGTTTCACTCATTTCCTCTTTCGTCACACCTTTGGCTGAAAATTCGCCACCTCTTCGACGACGGTGCTGACGATTTCGCTCTCTTTCACCCGCTTGATCATTTCACCTTTGCGGTAGAGAATAGCGACGCCTTTTCCTGCCGCGATGCCGATATCTGCTTCGCTCGCCTCGCCGGGGCCGTTGACCACGCAGCCGAGCACGGCGATCTTCACCGGCTTCTTGACTCCCTGAAGTTTCTCTTCCAGCTGCGCCATAATGCTGAAGAGGTCGACCTCGATCCGCCCGCATGTCGGGCAGGCGATCAACTCGACATTGCGCGACGCGAGTCCGAGCGAACGGAGGATCTCCTTCCCGACCTCGACCTCTTTCACCGGTTCGTCGGTCAGCGAAACTCGGATCGTATCGCCGATTCCTTCGGCGAGAAGCGTCCCGATGCCGACGGCAGACTTGATCGTTCCGATGCGGGTGAGCCCGGCTTCCGTCACTCCAAGGTGCAGCGGAATATCCGTGCGGGCCGCGACCAGACGGTACGCCTCGATCATCAGGCGAACGTCGGTCGATTTGACCGAGATGATCACGTCACGGAAATTGAATTCGTCGCAGATCCCGACATGGCGCATCGCGCTTTCGTACAGCGCTTCCGCCGTCGGGTATCCGTGTTTTTCGAGAATGTCCTCTTCGAGCGAGCCCGAGTTCACGCCGATGCGTATCGGAATGCCTTTGTCCTTCGCAGCGGTCAGCACTTCGCGGATGCGGTCTTTCGAGCCGATGTTGCCTGGATTGATCCGAACTTTCGCGACATTTGCCTGAATCGCTTTCAGGGCAAAGACGTGGTTGAAGTGAATATCCGCGACGACGGGAATCGGCGACTGCCGGACGATCTCCGCCATAGCTTCGGCGGCTTCCTTGTCGTTCACCGTTACGCGGACAATATCGCATCCCTCATCGGCCGCCTCCGTGATCTGCCTGACCGTTCCGGCAACATCATCCGTCTTCGTCTTCGTCATCGTCTGGACGGAAATCGGGGCCCCGCCCCCCACTTTTATCCCGCCAATATTGACCTGCCGCGTTTTCCGTCGTACGCCGACCCTGTAATGGTCGTGCGGCTCTTCAACGCGCGGCTGCTCAAGAATAGGTAATAGCGTCTCCATACTCTCCGGTCACCTTTTAGTTTAATTTCTTGCTCGCTTCAAACAGCATCTTCTTCTCTTCGTCGCTCAGGCTCTGGTATCCCGCCTTGCTGATCTTGTCGAGAATATCGTCGATCCGCTGCTGGGTTACCTGCGCTTCTTCCTTCTGCTGATAATCTCTGATGTCATACACTTGAGCTTCGGACACATTTTCGTAATCTTCCTTCGAACGGCGCGGCGCGGTCCATCCTTCAAAGACATTTCGCGTGCGCCTTGAACTCGTCGAAGTGGAAAAACGGAAACCATCCGCAAGAAGATAAATAAAGCCGACGAGCGCGCCGCCAAGGTGGGCAAAATGCGCAACACCGTCCATGCTTCCGACGGAGACAAATTCAATCACCATATACAGCACAACAAAATACTTCGCTTTTAACGGAATGAAAAAGTAGATGAAAATCAGCCGGTCGGGAAACATCAACCCGAACGCGAGCAATACCCCGTAAATCGCTCCGGACGCGCCGATCGTCGGTCCGACCGAGGTAAACAGCGGCGCAACGAGGAGGTTTGCCAACCCGGCTCCAACGCCGCACACGAGATAGTACGTCAGGAACTTCCGGGAACCCCAGGTATTTTCCAGTTCCATCCCGAACATCCAGAGGGCGAGCATGTTGAAGAAAATATGGCTGAACCCTCCGTGCATGAACAGATACGTGAAGAGCTGCCATACCTGAAATCCCTGGCCCAGCGGCTGCAGGGCGAACCACTCGTTCAGGAGAAGAGAGAATGAATAATCGCCGATATGAAAGTTTCCCAAGAAAAGCATTCCAAGGAAAACTCCTACATTGGAAATAAGGAGCCCTTTGATCACCGGCGGGAAAAAGCTAAAACCGCCGAAGAAACTGGGCCTGTAGTAATTGCCTGATTGGTATCGGTTGTACGCCATCTCGTGAACTTTTCTCCTTTTGCAATATAAACGACTGCGGCCTGAGAGGCAACTGGCCGCAGTCGTGAGTTCGTCCCTTATTTCTTGTCCGTCAATGCGGCGACACCCGGAAGAATTTTTCCCTCGAGATACTCGAGCGAAGCGCCTCCGCCGGTGGACACGTGGGTGACGCTCTTCGCCATGCCTGCCTGCGAGATTGCGGCGGCAGAATCGCCGCCGCCGACGATCGTCGTCGTTCCCTGTTTGGTCGCTTCTACTAACGCGCGGGCAACGGCATTCGTTCCGACGGCAAAATTCGGGAATTCAAAGACGCCCATCGGGCCGTTCCAGACGACTGTCTTGGATTTTTTGACCTCGCTGGAAAAAAGTTCGGCCGTCGCCGGGCCGATGTCAAGCGCCTGCCAGCCGGCAGGGATCTTATCTTTAGCAACAACCTTGCGTTCGGCTTCGTTCTTGAAATCGCTCGCAACGACACAATCGACGGGGAGCAGAAATCTCATGGACTTCTTCTGGACGTCCGACAATATTTGTTTTGCCAGATCGACCTTGTCCGCTTCGAGCAGGGATTTTCCGATCTCAAGGCCCTGGGCTTTGAAAAAAGTGTACGCCATCCCTCCGCCGATAATCAGCGTGTCGACCTTCGACAACAGGTTTTGAATCACATCGATCTTGCCGGAGATTTTGGCTCCGCCAAGGATCGCGGTGAACGGACGGACTGGATTCTCGACCGCGGCGCCGAGGTACTGGAGTTCCTTCTGCATCAGGAGGCCGGCGACGGAAACAGAGATGAATTTCGTGATCCCTTCGGTCGAGGCATGCGCGCGATGGGCGCTGCCGAAGGCGTCGTTAACGTACACGTCGCCGAGCTTGGCGAGAGATTTCGCAAAACCGGGGTCGTTCGCCTCCTCCTCGTTATGGTATCGCAGGTTTTCGAGGAGAAGGCATTCGCCGTCTTTCAAGGCCGCCGCCGCCTTCTCGGCGGGTTCGCCGATGCAGTCGGAGGCGAACGCTACCTTCGTGCCGAGCAATTTTTCGAGGCGCACCGCTGCCGGCAGCAAGCTGAATTCCGGTTTCGGCTTCCCTTTCGGGCGTCCGAGATGGCTCATGAGAATGGCCCTGCCGCCTGACGAGAGAATTTTTTTGATCGTTGGAAGTGATTCGACGATGCGGGTATCATCGGTGATATTCTGCTTTTCGTCGAGCGGCACGTTGAAGTCCACGCGCACGAGTACGCGCTTGCCGCGGACATCGATGTCGTTGATAGTGAGCTTATTCATTGTCGTGGTCGGTTGTCATGTTGGTGATGAAGAGGAACACCGTCGAGCGGTTCCTCACGGATTAATACAAGAAACAAAAGGGCTGAACTCGCGCTACGAGCTTCAGCCCTTGATCAGTAGCCGCTGGAAGAGTTACTTCGTAATTCCCGCCATTTTTCTCACGAGGTCGACAACGCGGGTCGAATAACCCCACTCGTTGTCGTACCAGGAGACAACTTTGAAGAATCTCTTTTCGCCCTTCAAATTATTCTCGAGCGTCGCACGGGAATCGTAGATCGAAGAGCGGTCGTCATGAATGAAGTCTGTCGACACGACCTCTTCGTTGGTATACCCTAAAATTCCTTTGAGATACGTCTGGGATGCCTTCTTCATCAGCTCATCGATCTCCTGAATCGACGTGTCCCTGGTGGAACGGAACGTCAGGTCGATCACGGAAACGTCCGCCGTCGGAATGCGGAACGACATGCCGGTCAGTTTCCCCTTTGTCGCGGGAAGGACCTCGCCGACCGCCTTTGCCGCGCCGGTCGATGAAGGAATGATGTTGATCGCTGCCGCCCGTCCGCCTCTCCAATCTTTCTTGGAAGGTCCGTCGACGGTCTTTTGCGTGGCAGTGTATGAGTGGATGGTGGTCATCAAACCGGTTTCGATGCCGATGCCTTCCTTCAGCAGGACATGGACGACCGGCGCCAAGCAGTTCGTCGTGCAGGAAGCGTTCGACACGATCAGGTGCTTTGCCGGATCATACTCGTTGTCGTTCACGCCGATAACAAGAGTTTTCACTTCCCCCTTTGCCGGAGCAGAAATGAGCACTCGTTTTGCCCCCGCCGTAATATGCCCTTTTGCCTTTTCCGAATCGGTGAACAATCCTGTCGATTCGATCACAATGTCAACTCCAAGGTCCTTCCACGGGAGCTGCGACGGGTCCTTCTGGGCCAGAACGCATTTGATCTTGTGGCCGTTGACGACGAGAACATCGTCGCTTTCCGACGACGCATTGCTCTTTTCGCTCGCGAGTGTCCCTCGAAAATGACCGTGAACCGAGTCGTATTTCAGTTGGTACGCAAAATATTGTGCATCTGTACTCACGTCAACGACGGCAACCACATCGATCTCTTTCCCGAGATATCCCTTGTCCGCCATGACGTTGATGATCTGTCTTCCGATTCTGCCGAATCCGTTGATACCTACTTTAACAGCCATTCGATCCTCCAAAAAATAATAAGCAACGATGTAAGGTCGTGATGTTGATAAAATTCAAAGTGCAGCAAAAATTTACCAAGAAATTGGCGCAAAGTCAAATAGCGAAGGGCCGCATCATTGCGGCCCCATAAAGAGTGAAATTGAAAATTGGAACGGGGGGTAACGAACTGCCGCCGCGTGCCTCACTGCGGCGGCCCAAAAGATCTTACATGTAGCTGTTCAACGCCTTCATGTAATTTGCTCGTTCGAGCGCAGAAGGGTTGGCGACCGATTTGTGGCTCATACTTCCGCGCATCTGGTCGAGCGATTCATATTCCTTCTCGATCATCCATTTCTGGACTCCGGTCAGGATCTCGCCGATCCTCTTCGGACCGTTCCGCAGCAGCGCCGAGCAGACCATCGTGACGTTCGCTCCGGCCATCGTCATTTTGACCACATCTTCGCCGGTATGAATTCCGGTCGTCGCGGCGAGGTCGGCCTTGATCGCTTTATAGAGGATGGCGATCCAGCGAAGAGGAAGCCGGGAAGAATCCGAGCTGCTCAGCACGACGCTCGGCTCGACTTCGAGCTCGTCGAGGTTGATATCCGGCTGATAGAACCGGTTGAACAACACGAGACCGCTCGCGCCCCGCTCATCGAGCCGTTTCGCCATATTTGCCATGGAGCTGAAGAACGGCGAAAGCTTGACGGCAACAGGGATCGTCACCTTCGCCTTCACCGCCTGAAGAATTTCGAGATACATCTGTTCAACGAAGCTTCCGTTTTTCTCGGGGTCGGTCGAAATGTGATAAATATTCAGCTCCAGCGCATCCGCCCCGGCGTCCTGTATTTCCTTCGCATAGTCCGTCCATCCGCCGACCGTCGAGCCGTTAAGGCTTGCAATGATCGGGATGCCGACGGAGCGTTTCACGTTCTGGATATGCTTCAGGTATTCTTCAGGGCCGAGGAAATAATCTTCCTTCTTTGGAAAGTAGGAAATCGCTTCGGCATAGCTTTCTGTTCCGTACGAAAGGAAATGGTCGAGTTCCTTCGTCTCGTGGCGGATCTGTTCTTCGAAGAGCGAATAGAGGACGACGGCCGACGCGCCGTAGTCTTCCATCGCTTTGATGCCGTCGACCGTGCGCGACATTGGTGAGGCGGAAGGGACAACCGGGTTCTTCAGTTTGAAGCCAAGATATGTTGTGGAGAGGTCCATTGATTCCTCGTAATTGCTGTTTCATTAAGAGTGAGCCGATAGTTACACACGGGGCCTTCCGGCCCCGCGATGGAACCTGCCTATTTATTGTGCCCGCCGTTCGTCCCGTCAAACTTCATCGCCGCGAGCTCTTCATAATAATGCCATCTCGAAGTAACGTCCTCCTGGGCAAGCTTCATCAACCGCTTCGCTTCTTCGGGCGCGCTCTTCGTCAGCATCTTGTAGCGTATTTCTTTGTATGCGTATTCTTCGAACTTCATCTTCGGCGCCTTCGAATCGAGCCGGAACGGATTCTGTCCCTGCTTCGCGAGGTCCGGATTGTAGCGGAACAACGGCCAGTGCGCCGACTCAACTGCCGCCTTCTGGCTCTCGAGCCCCATTTTCATGTTGATGCCGTGAGCGATGCAGTGCGCGTAGGCAATGATCATTGACGGACCGTTGTAGGCCTCGGCTTCGAGGAAGGCCTTGACCGTATGAAGGTCGTTCGCTCCCATCGCAACGCGGGCGACGTAGACGTTGCCGTACGTCATCGCGATCAACGCCAGGTCCTTTTTCGCGAGCGGTTTCCCGCCGGCGGCGAACTTTGCGACCGCCCCCCGCGGCGTGGACTTGGACATCTGACCGCCGGTGTTCGAGTACACTTCAGTATCGAGCACGAGGATGTTGACGTTGCGGCCGGAGGCGATCACGTGGTCGAGCCCGCCAAAGCCGATATCGTATGCCCAGCCGTCGCCCCCCATGATCCAGACGCTCTTTTTCACCAGATAATCGGCAAGAGAGAGAAGCTGCCTGGCGTCCGCGGAGGTTTCATTCTTTAATTTATCCTTGAGTGTTTCGACCCTGCGGCGCTGCTCGTAGATCTTTGCTTCGTCGGATTGGTCGGCGTTGAGGAGCGCATTGGTCAGCTCTTCGCCGACAGCCGGAGAGAGTTTTTTCAGCAGCTCGCACGCGTACTCGGTGTGTTTGTCGATCGAGAGCCGGTAGCCGAGGCCGAATTCAGCATTGTCTTCGAAAAGCGAATTCGACCATGCCGGTCCCCGTCCGTCCGAGTTCTTTGTCCACGGGGTGGTCGGAAGGTTGCCGCCGTAAATGGACGAACAGCCGGTGGCGTTCGCTACGATGGTCCTGTCGCCAAAGAGCTGGGTAACCAATTTGATATACGGAGTCTCACCGCAACCCGAACAGGCACCCGAAAACTCAAACAACGGCTGGAGGAATTGCGATCCTTTGATGGTATCGACTTTCGCCGTATTGCGGTCGACCTCGGGAAGCGTGAGGAAGAAATCCCAATTCGCCCGTTCCTGTTCACGCAGAGGTAGCTGCGGAACCATGTTGAGCGCCTTGAGGCGTGTCTCGGCCTTGTTCTTTACCGGGCAGACTTCGAAGCAGAGTCCGCAGCCGGTGCAATCTTCCGGTGCGACCTGGATCGAATATTTCATCCCTTCATATTCCTTGCCGCGATAATCGGTGCTCTTGAACGTCGCGGGGGCGCCGGCGAGCCGCTTCTCGTCGAACACTTTGATGCGGATCGTTGCATGCGGGCAGACCAGCGCGCACTTGCCGCATTGGATACAGATTTTTTCGTCCCATGCCGGGATCTCGAGGGCGATATTTCTCTTCTCCCATGCCGCGGTTCCCGTCGGGAAAGTCCCGTCCACCGGCATTGCGCTCACCGGGAGGTCGTTGCCCAATCCGGCGACGATCTTTGCTAGAACTTCTTTGACAAAGTCGGGAGCCTTCTCCGAGACGACGGGAGGGAGCTCAAGAGTGCTCTCGGCCTTCGCCGGAACGTTTACCTTGAAAAGATTCGCGAGGGTGTGATCGACCGCATCGAAGTTCATCTTCACGATGTCTTCCCCTTTTTTTCCGTATGTCTTCTTAATAGAGCGCTTGATCGCTTCGATCGCTTCCTCTTTCGGAAGAACGCCGGAGATCGCAAAGAAGCAGGTCTGCATGATCGTATTAACTCGTCCTCCCATGCCTGTCTTGGCGGCGACGGCGTAACCGTCGATGACGTAGAAGTTCAGTTTCTTTCTGATGATCTCCTCCTGCGTGATCCGCGGCAGCTTGCTCCACACTTCATCCGCCGGGTACTGGCTATTCAAGAGGAATGTTCCGCCGTCCACCAATTCCTGCAGGACGTTATACTTCTCCAGGAACAGCCATTGATGGCATCCGACAAAATTAGCTTTGTCGATCAAATAGGAGGAGCGGATCGGGCGCGGGCCGAACCGGAGATGGGAAACGGTGGTCGTGCCGGATTTCTTTGAGTCGTACACGAAGTATCCCTGGGCGTAATTCGTCGTATCTTCGCCGATGATCTTGATCGAGTTCTTGTTCGCTCCGACCGTTCCGTCGGCGCCGAGACCGTAGAACATCGCACGGACGACGTCATCCTTTTCCGTCGTAAATGTCCTGTCGTAGTCGAGGCTTGTGTGCGACACGTCGTCGTTGATGCCGACCGTAAAGTGGTTCTTCGGGGCTGATTTTTTCAGCTCGTCGAACACCGCTTTCCCCATCGCCGGAGTAAATTCCTTCGACGACAATCCGTAGCGTCCGCCGATAATGCGCGGGAAAGTTTTGACCGGGGAGAAGCCTTCCGACAACGCTTCGCCGAACGCGGTCACGACATCCTGGTAGAGCGGTTCACCGGCGGATCCGGGCTCCTTTGTCCTGTCGAGCACGGCGATCGATTTCACCGTTTTTGGAAGTGCCGCGACGAAGTGTTTGACCGAAAACGGCCTGAACAGGTGCACTTTAACGACGCCGACCTTTTCCCCCTTTGCCGTCAGCGATTCGACTGTTTCATGAAGGATCTCGCCGCCCGAACCCATCACAACGATCACCCTCTCGGCATCAGGGGCGCCAACATAGTCGAACAGATGATACTGGCGGCCGGCGATCTTCGCGAATTTGTCCATGGTTTTTTGCACGATCTCAGGACACGCAGCATAGAACGGATTCACCGTCTCACGCGACTGGAAGAACGTGTCGGGATTTTGCGCAGTGCCGCGGAGAACCGGATTATCCGGAGTCAATGCCCGCTGGCGGTGCTTAAAGACAAGTTCGTCATCGACCATCGCGCGAATGTCATCGACGGTCAATTGTTCGATCTTCATGACTTCGGCGGAGGTTCTGAAGCCGTCGAAGAAATGAAGAAAGGGAACCCGCGACTCCAGCGTCGCCGCCTGCGCCATCAACGCGAAGTCCATGACTTCCTGAACGGAATTCGAGACTAAAAGGGCGAAGCCCGTCGACCGGACGGACATCACATCGCTGTGGTCGCCAAAAATCGAAAGAGCCTGTGTCGCGAGGGAGCGGGCCGAGACATGGAAGACCGTCGGCGTCAATTCTCCCGCGATCTTGTACATGTTCGGGATCATCAGCAACAACCCCTGCGACGCCGTGAACGTCGTCGTCATCGATCCGGTTTGCAGCGCGCCATGCACTGCCCCGGACGCACCCCCTTCGCTTTGCATCTCTGCAACAAGAGGAACTGTTCCCCAAATATTTTTCTTCCCTTCAGCGGACCACTGGTCGCACCACTCGCCCATGCCTGACGAAGGAGTGATGGGATAGATCGCTATAACTTCATTCGTTTTATGCGCAACGTACGCCGCGGCTTCGTTGCCGTCGATCGTCACCATTGCCCGCTTCTTATCTGAAACATCGTTGCTAGCCATTTTTAATTGTCCTTTGTTGCAATGTGAGATGCTTGAAATTGATCTTGTTCTGCAGCAAAAAATACAAATATCGTGCTACTTTTTGCCGCGCAAAAGCGGATGAAAAAAGTGTGCGAAAAAAAATATTTACCAATTGTAGAAATGCAGTTTGGGTGATTCTTAAAAGTGGGAAGCAAAATAACAGGAAGGATGAAAGTGCTGGACGCGGAGAAAGGAAACGCTATTCAGAGTCGAGAACTTCGCGAAGGCGTTGAAGAATTGCCGCCGGGATGTATGGCTTCTGGACGAAATCTTTTGCCCCTTTTTTTATGGCCTCTTCCCTCATCTCCGCATCGACATAGCCGCTTGCGAGAATGACCTTGACGCTGGGTTGAATGCTGCGAAGTTTTTCGAACATCTCCCATCCCCCGAGTTTGGGGAGCCCCATGTCCGAGAGGACGAGGCTGATCTCATTTTTCTTCTGCCGAAAAATTTCAACCGCAGCTTCTCCGTCCGAGGCGGTCTCAACCTGGTATCCCTCTTCTTCAAGAACCGCCTTCAGAAGTTCCTGCAGCATCGCCTCGTCTTCAACAAGCAATATCATTACCTTTGAATCCATACTTTGTTTCGTGGACCGATCTATCGACCTTTATCGCTCTTTTTGAAAACGTTCTGCACGAGTACATGCGGAAAATAAACCGTGAACGTCGTGAGGAACGGGTCAAGAATGCGATGTTTGGTGCATGACGATGACGCAGCAGAACACCGCTAGATGAGCAAACAGGTTCCGCCGGCTCATCACCGTCGTGAATACAGAATACCCTATCGCGTGAGCCGGGGCCGGCGATTTTTCCACCTGTGGTACGGCCTTCATCCTGGGGGATGACATGTGACGCCAACCGTTAAACGTGTAACACGCCGGCAGTGACTCATTTTGTTTGTCTTTCGGGTACCGCTAGGTGCTTACTTGCTTGTGCAACTGTTCCAAGAGCTCTGTCGATTCATGGACCTGAACGTCTTTGATGGCATTATGGATCCGCTGGAGCGATGCCTCAATCTGGTCGAAGTGCCGGCCGAGGGATGGGTCGGACGGGCTTTGTCTGCGGATCTCCTCCGTTGTGGACGCGATGATCGCGAGGGGATTATTCACGGCATCCTGCAGCATTCGGATGACGTTCCGGAGAACGGTCGACGCGATGGAGGACTTTTCGACTTCCGAGAGGATGAGCCTTTTATTCGACTCATCCTGTTCGTATTTCTGTTTCATGGCCTGCGCGCGAGAAACGACATAGACGACGAGCCACATCCAGATGAGAGAGTCGTATTGAAAGATAAAATCGAGGAGCGAGAGATGGGTAACGGTGGACTTTTTGAAAACATTCAACGTCGTGAAGAGGTAATAGGCGTAAATCCCCACGACGGAAAAAACGATGGGATAGGTGTTGACCCACAGCAGCAATTTTTTCCAGATGCTCTTGACCATCGACGGTCTCCTGAGAATTTCGTTGCGCCCTCGGAAACAAGGCTTCCTTACGACGAAGTTTGGGCTGGAGTTCAGGGTATGGTACAGTTTTTTCGGTACAGACACAAGAAACGGGGGACATCGAGGGAGGGACAAGAACGATGGGGAAGGACAGGCGCCGGCTTTAGCGGCCGGCACCCCATCACGACGGTCGAACCGTGTTCACAGCATGCCGCACGTCAGGATGCGATCAACCTTGAGTCCTGTCAGCGCCCGGCGCAGTGTTTCACGATGCTTTTCAGCGGGACAACTGCATTTCCTGCACCTGGTTGATCGTCGAAACGATCAGCGGGAAATATCTGTCAAGCGGGCAATCCAGCATGTTTCTGACGTAGCACTGTCCCTCCGAGGTCTGTTCCTGGCAATGCGCACAAACTTCGCGCCGCAGGGCAGTGGAATAGTCCAGCATGTTGTCGCTGTGGGTCGTTTGAACAACATGCACGACGTTCGAAAAATATTTTTTCAGTCCGCAGTCAAACTGAGGGGAGAGGCGGCAGTTTCCGTAGCGATCCCCGTCGATACATTTCACGCACACCTTATCCTGCACTGCTTTCCAATATTCTTTAAGCATAACGCTCCTCCATAGTAATTATGAAAGCCAATCGTCGCACTCCCTCTCCGAGGGTCTCGATCGGGAATGAATTGAAATTGCCGTACTCACGGCCGCGCCTGTTTCCGCCGGACCAACGCTTCCGTGCGGCTGTGAACGCGGACCGTATCCCTTTGTTCATCGTCATCATCTTCGTATGATATTTCAACGTTCCTTGCTTTCATCGTTATGCTTGAATCGGAGTGAACCGGTCACCGTCACCCACGACCGCGCGCGGCGCGGAAACAACGGCGCATGCAGCGCTCTCCTTTTATTGCATCACCGCTCAGAGCCAAACGTCCGTGGCGGCGTCCTCGACAACGTGGGCCGCCTTCGGCGTCAGAATCTCGTTCATCACAGTAGTGATTCCTTCAATCCGCGTGTGTGCTTCCATGACCTTGGCGCGCACCTTGTCAAAATCCAGCGGATGGTGGGGATGGTCGCGGTACCAGTCGAGCACTTTTTCCATCTCGACGGTCAGCACGAAGACATGGTTGCTTTCTCTGGCGATCCAGTCGAGTTTTTCTTTTGGAACATGCACACAGTTCATTGTCTGGGGTCCTTCATGGTCAATGGGAAAACGCTAAGAATGCACAGCGTATGTTTTGTATCTCGAACGAACGGCATTGAGAAGCTCGTCGTGAAACCGGGGATGAGCGATGGCGATCAGCGCGTCCGCTCTCTGCCGCATATTTTTTCCGTGGAGAGAAGCGACACCGAACTCGGTGACGACGTAATGAACGTCGGCGCGCGAGGTCACGACACCGGCTCCCGGGGAGAGCTGGGCGACAATGCGCGACACCGTTCCGTTCTTTGCCGTGGAGGGCAGGGCGATGATCGGCTTGCCCCCTTTCGATCCGGCGGCGCCGCGGATGAAATCCACCTGTCCGCCGAAGCCGCTGTAGATCGTGTGCCCGATCGAATCGGCGCAGACCTGGCCGGTCACATCCACTTCGATGGCCGAATTGATCGCAACCATCTTCTCGTTCCGCGAAATGATGAACGGGTCGTTCGTATAATCGCACGGATGAATCTCAAAATACGGGTTGTTGTGAACGTACTCGTACAGCTCCTTCGTGCCCAGGACGAAGGTGGCAATCACCTTCCCCGGGTGGAGTGTTTTTTTCTGGTTCGTGATGATCCCCTTTTCAATCGCCCGCACGACGCCGTCCGACACCATCTCCGTATGAACGCCGAGATGGTTCTTCCCTTCGAGGTTGGACAACACGGCGTCGGGAATTCCGCCGATGCCGAGCTGCAGCGTTGATCCGTCTTCGATCAGCCCCGCAATGTGCGAGCCGATCTTTGATTCAACATCCGAGTATGCCGTCCCGTGCGGCAGCGTACCAAGTTCTTCGGAGCATTCAACGATCTTATCGATGTGGGAGATATGGACGAACACATCGCCGAGCGTCCGGGGCATTCTTTCGTTCACCTGCGCCACGACAATCTTCGCGCTTTCGACGGCGGCTTTCGTTCCGGCGCATTCCACGCCGAGGCTCACGAATCCGTGCTCGTCGGGGGGTGAGCAATGGATCATCGCCACATCCAGCGGAATGATCCCCTGCCGGAATAACGCCGGGATCTGCGAGAGGTGGACGGAAACGCCGTCGGCGCTTCCGTCAGCGATCGCAGCGCGGTCCGCAGGGCCGACGAACAGCGAATTATGCCTGAAATGCGTATCCATCCCCGGCTTCGACAACGGGTCATCGCCGATGAGCAGCACGTGGTTCACTTCCACATGAAGAAGATCGTTCTTCCGGTCCGCCAGCGCCCGCATCAGGAGAAGCGGAGTCGCGGCATTGCCGCTCACGAAGATCCGGTCCTCGGACTTGACGGTCGAGACCGCATTTTCGACCGAAACTACTTTCGATTTGTACTGGTCGAGCCAGTTCATACGACGGACTCCGACTGATGACGGCCGGCCAGAAGGCGCTCTATACTGGCAAGCGGGAGGTCAAAAATTCTTGCGACGCCGCTGTTCGTACAGCGGCCCGCGAACGTGCACACACCCTTTGCTAATCCGGGATTCGCCTGGAAAGACCTTTCGAAACCGGCGTTGGCGGTCTCGAGCAAATAAGGGACCATCGCATTCGTCAACGCTGCCGTTGCCGTGCGGCCGACGGATGCGGTCATATTCGGAACACAGTAGTGGACGACACCGTGACGGACAAAGACAGGGTCGCTCAACGATGTAGGCCGGCTCGTTTCCACGCATCCCCCGTGGTCGATCGAAACGTCCACGATCACCGCCCCTGCTTTCATCTGCTTCACCATTTCTTCCGTCACGATATGCGGAGCTTTTTCCCCCTTCATCAAGACGGCTCCGATAACCGCATCGGCATAGCGAACCGCCCGGCTGACGTTGTAATCCGTGGACGTTTCGGTGGTGATCTTCCACTGCAGCAATTCTTCAACCTGGCGAAGGCGGGAAATATCCTTATCGAGCAGGGTGACCGAAGCCCCCATTCCGACGGCAATGCGGGCAGCCGTCCGGCCGACGGTTCCGGCGCCGAGGATAACGACCGATGCCGGGGGTACGCCGGGAATCGATCCGAGCAAAATTCCGCGTCCCCCCTCTTTTCCCTGGAGATAACGGGCAGCGACGTGCATGGACACCTGGCCCCCGATCTCGCTCATCACCTGCAGCACGCCAAGTTCTCCCTGAGCGTTCTCGATCAGCTCATAGGCAACGGCGGTCACTTCGCGCTGGAGGAGCGTCTCGATCTGTTTCCGCTGCGACATCGCGAGATGGAGAAACGAAAAGATGGCCTGACCCTTGGAGAGGAGCTGGAGTTCTTTTTCGGACAGAGGGGAAATTTTCAGCACGAGTTCGGAACGATTGACGGCTTCTTCCGTACTGTAGGCGGTCACTCCGCCGGCGGCGATGTACTCTTCGTCGGTGAAAAGGGCGGCGGCCCCGGCAAGGCGCTCGACATAGACCGTATGCCCCATGGCGGAGAGCGCCTGAACTCCGGCGGGAGAAAGAGCGACGCGTCGTTCGAGAAGGCCGGTCTCTTTAAGAATACCGATGATCATAAGAGTGCGTGGTTTGGAAGGTCTGCCGCCGCGGCACCATCCTCACCGCAGCGGCATTGCAGCATCGATCGTCAGTTTCCCCGATCTTTAATCGCATCCATCGGACAGACGGAAATTGCGCGCAGCACGTCCTCGACCTCAGCATCCCCTTCGGGCTGGCGGTACACATAATAGAAACATGCCGAATCATCGAAGGTAAAGCTGTGGATGGCATATGACATGCAGAGCCCGCACCCATTGCAGCTGTCCATCACGTGAAATCTTCCCGGAACATTTTCCGTTAACGGTTTTGGCATCGTTTCTGTCATCATAGCAGCTCCATTCAAAAAAGTTTTTGATGATGATTGTGAATATTTTTTCAAACGTCTATGCTTCCTGCTTTCGCTGGAGCATAGAAATGATTAATCCAATGAACAACAGTATCGTGCCAGTCCAAACAAGATCAATAAAAGGCTTGATGCTCGCCTCAACCTCCAGCACTTCTCCCGCGGGAGCCGCTGCTCCAGGCTTGACAACCTCGAGCGTCACCGTAGATTGTTTCGACCCCATGTCGATATTCATGCTGACCAATTCCAGATCTGCGCCGAGCAGCTTCGATGCGGCCGGTTTGAACGCGGGCGTTCTCTGCTGCGTGTATACTGCGACCGGCGTCACTGTTTCTTTTCCTTCGGGAGAAGAAAGCTCGATCACGGACCCGACCGACATCCCGCCGCCGGTTGTCATCGCATCCATGCCGTGGCTCCCCATGTCGAATTTCACAAACTTTGCCTTGACGTCTCCCAGCGATACCGTCTCTCCTTTTTTAATGGAGACGGTTTCTCCCCCCTGGCCGGCGAGACTCTCCGTATGAGTCAGCGAAACGGGAGAACAATACAGATCCTGCGTCAGGAACGATTTGATGTCGGGAGTGCGCATCGTCCCCTGCTCCCCCGTTTCATACATCACCGGAGAAAGTTGAAAATGGGAATTTCCGTTTTGAACGTCAATGTCGTATGCGAACTTGTGCCCCTCGACCGGCCTGTTTCCTTTATAGGTCACGGTGTAGCCAAAAATACTCTGCGGCGAATTCAATGAAAGGGCCAGATGTTCTTTCTCGCCGTACTTTCCCGAAGCAAGAACCCCGAAAAAGAACAGCGCGAGGCCGATGTGCGCGATCTTCCCTCCTGTCAAACGAGGATCGCCTTTCGCCGTGAAGTATGCAATTTCAATGTTCACAAAGAGGGCGAACGCCGATGCAAACCCGAACGCCAGCATCATTCCGTCGTGGACTCCGAAATACGCCATCGCTCCGGCGACCGCGCAGGAGGCAACGATCCATTTGAGGGAACGTTTGAAGAACCCCGCGCCGTCCTCGTTTTCCCAGCGAAGAAGCAGACTTCCGCCGATGAGGAGTGCGATGAGTGCAGCGAGCGGGAGGCTCATCGTGTCGTAGAACGACGGTTCAACGTTTGTCTTCGAAACGATCGGCAGACTCGTTCCGAACAGCACGACGGCCGACAACGCAAGCAGGGCAAACGAGCCGAGGCTCACGATGAATCCCCGCGAACGATACTGCAGCGGCGGTGCATTCTGCTTCAATTCGGCGCGGCGAAGGATCATCATGCCGAAACCGAGAAACGCAAAGACCCCGAGGAATGCAATGAGCAGCGTGTACACTGCGGTTCCAGGGTCGGTGAACGAATGCACGGACGAATCGCCGAGCACACCGCTACGGGTGAGGAACGTACTGTAGACAACAAAAAGGAACGCCAGAATGGCCAGAGCGAAATTCGTCCGCACGAAATTGCCGGTCCTCTTCTGAATCAACATCGTGTGCACAAGGGCCATCAGCACAAGCCACGGGATCAGGGAGGAATTCTCGACCGGATCCCATCCCCAATAACCGCCCCAGCCAAGCACGCCGTACGCCCAGTACGCGCCAAGCATGATCCCCAGGCCGAGAATGAGCCCGGAGAAAAGCACCCAGGGGAATGCGCTGGAGATCCACGAAGCAAAATCTTTCCGCCACAACGCCGCGACCGCAAAACTGAACGGAACGGCCGTGACTGCAAAACCGATGAAGAGCACCGGCGGATGAATGACCATCCAGAAATTCTGCAGAAGAGGGTTCAATCCTTTGCCGTCCGGCGGGATCTGGCCGGGGGCGATCCGTCCGGGGAAGGCATCCCAAATCGCTGTGAACGGAGATTTGAACAAAAGGAGGAGGACGAGAAATGTCTGCGTCGCCAGGAAGATCGTCAGCACATGAGCTTCAGAATGGCGCGTTCTCGTGTACCGCAGCACGAAGAAACTGATGACCGCCGAGCAGACCGCCCAGAAGAGGAAGCTCCCTTCCTGTCCCGCATAAAACGTCGAGATCAGGAAATGAAGAGGAAGTTTCCTGTCGCTGTAACTCCAAACGTAGGAATAGGAAAAATCATGCTGCAGAATGTTGTTCAACAGAAGCGCGGCAGCGGCGATGATTCCCGCGCCGCTGACATAGAGAGCGCTCCTGCCAAGCTTCAAAAAATTCTGCCTCTCAGCGGCTGTCTGGTAATACGACCAGACCGCAACCAGGCCACTGACGAACGCTACAACCAGAACAATCGTACCGACCATCACTCGCTCCGTTCAAGAAACTAGAAACTTCTTTGCGTCCCCTCTATATCAACCTTGCCGTTAATGTGCAACGCCGGGTTGAGGATCTTCCCACTCGCATCGACAACGCCTTCGTGACAGCTCGAGTTGCCGCAGCTCGAGAGGGGGAGTTGGTTAGGATACCCGACATGCCCTTTCGGCGGCAGGTCGTGGCACGTCCCGCAGGCCGCTTCGGCCGCCCCGCCAGTCCATTTGGGGGAATGATTGAGTCCGGCCATCATCGAATCCGTGTAGATGTATTGATGGTCCGGCGATGCGTTCGACTTCAACACTTGCCAGTTTCCGTGACAGAAGGTGTTGCTGCATTGCAATTGGGTTGCGTCGTATGCAGGATGCGGTGTGAATGTCCCTCCGCCGCTCACGACATTCGCCAATGTATCGTTCAGTGCAACTTTTGCCGGGAGAGGAGAATCGAAATGTCCGGCAGCATATACATGTGAGGGAACCGTATGGCACTCCTGGCACTTGACCGTCTTCCCTAACGTCGCCTGCAAATGCGCCTGATGTGCCCCCACACCGCGGCTTGTGGACGACGTATCGCCGTTCACTCCACGCGGCGGCGCCCAGAGAGCCATATTGCTTTCGGGAGCGTTAAATGTTCCATGGCACGTGTTGCATGCTTCGGGACCGTTGGGCTGGACATGGCAGGTCGTGCAGGAAAATTGCGCACTACCCCCCGAGTAATTGGCGCCGTGGCATCCCTTACACTCGGTCATATTCCAGTTCAGCTGCTTCACGGTATTGCCGTGAAAGTTCATCGACGCAGTATCCGTAAATCCTTCCGGGTGGACGCTCAGCACGGGGGCAGTCGGCGTCTCAGAATTTTTTAATTTGCTGCAGCCGGCGAGCAAGCCTATCGAGACAACGAGCACAATTCCACGATACACACTTGTTTTCATAGTTCACTCACTTCTTTCCGTGACAGTATCCACAAAATCCCACGCCGGCAATTCCCCCCATCGTATGCGGTTTCGCGTTCGGGTCGGTGTGACAGGCAAAACATGTTGCACCGGCATTCGTATGCCAGTCGCCGTGAACCCCGCTCATGAATCCGCTCGGATGCGTCTGGGGATTCGTCCCTTTGATGCCGTCGGGATCGACGTGACACTTCATGCAGACCGGGTCGGACCCTTCAACATCATGGCAGGACATGCAGCTTTCGATCTCGCGCCGGGCAAGCCGAGCATGTTCTCCGCCGCCTGTGCCGACCCCGATGGTGACGAACCCTGCGGCTTCGTGCGATGTCGGAATGGTGCCGCCGAGCGCCTGGCTTCCCGTCTGATGGCAGTCGTTGCAAAATGCCTGCTCATGGTGGCACACCTGGCAATCCGCAGCATGTCCGCGGGCGTCGATGCCGTGCGTGAAACGGTAATTCATGTCATGGACAGACTGTCCCTTCAGCGCCTGGGACTTGTCGTCTCCCATCGTGCGCGGGGAGATCATGCCGGTCTTCTCGGCGGCCGACAGCGCGGTCAGGTTCGATCCGTCGTGGCATTGTGCGCAGTAGCTTTCCGTATGGCACGTGGAGCATTGCGCATCGATCCCCCCCAGCTTGGCCAGGACGGAATGGGTCTTCAAAAAATTTCCTTCGTTATGGGAGGCCGGACGGAGCGTGGCAAGGTTGGAATGACACGTCTCGCACTGGTTATTGACCTTCAAATTATTGTGGCAGGTATTGCATGTCGTCATCGCCGGCATGTTGGCCGCAGAAGCGTAATCGACCTTATCTAATCCGGCATGGCACGTGACGCATTCCATTTTGCCGTCTGTGACGTGCTGCTTATGATTGAACCGGAGTTCGCGCGCCTCCCTCGCAAATCCTTTCGGATTCTTCTCGTCGGTATGGCAGTAACCGCACGTTTTGTTGACCTGGTCTTCGTGGCACGTCTGGCAGACCGCATGACCGGGAATCATCTTATCTGACGACAACTTGCTGGTCGCGGCCTCGGCATGGCACGTTGCGCAATCAACACCGAACTCGTTGATATGCTTCTGGTGGGAGAATTTGATCGGCTGCACCGTGTTGCCGGCAGCGCCGGCGCCATCATTCGCCGACCATCCGCCGCCAAACGCAGCAACAACCGCTGCCGCGCAACACGCTCCAAACAAAAGAATTTTGTTTCTCATAGGGGGTCCTTAAAACCAACTGAGACGGTCACTGAACCAGTAGTTTACTTTCAAAAACACGCGGACGTCGTTCGCATAAAGCGGGTTGCGCATCCATTGAACCTGAGCATCGGTCGACAGGGAAGGCATCGGGCGGTAGGTGGCTCCGATGCTGCTGTTCATGACATTATTTTTCGGCGCGTTATCCGACATCTGGTAATCGGCAAACCCGAAGCCGATGTTCGGGGTGAACTTCCGTTCCATCATCGGATAGACCGCCTGGACAGAGATGCCGTTCAAGTCTCCGGCGTAGCCGAAATTCTGAGTGTAGGAAACGTTGATGATATCGTATGACCCGCCGACGGTGACGCGGCGGCTGTTGTCGTCCGTATACTGAACGGTCGCAAAGCGGGCGAACGTATGGAACAACGGCATCACTTCGTAATCAAGGCCGGCTTCCACCTCCTGCGTACTGTTGGTGTTGAAGACGGAGAAGATCGAGTTGTAGGCGATGCGCGGCTGGCGATAGAGATAATCGAGCGTCGCGCTCAGCGACGACATGATGCCGACGCTTCCTTCGATCTGTGCGCGCGAGATCCTTTCCATATTGAGGTCGTAATCGGAGCGGGCGTAGAGATTTGCTTTGGTCAAAAAACTGTACCGTGCATCGACGCTGGCATATTCCTCCTCGGTCGGCGAGTAAGCGATGAGGATCACTTCGGGGTTGAACAGCGAATCCTCCCGGACTGCGGTGAACGGCTCCGGCTTGCGGGTCCGTTTCATGTAACTCACGCCGACCACCCCGTTGTCGATCGGCGCGAACGTGATCTGACCGCCGTACAGAGAATTGTCCGGCAAACTTTCCTTCAGGTCGATCGAGCGCGACTCGACGATATTGTAGCCGCCGTACGCTGTCACGCCCACCCTTCGGTCAAACAACATTGCCCGTGCCACGGCACCGTCGATCAAGCCGTCACCGACCCCCGCGAACACATACTGCCGCCCTACCGAGATGTCGCCGACATCAGCGATGTTTCGCCCCCTCAATACCAGGGACGAGAGCTGCAGGTCCGGGTCGGTGCCTATCGTCGTGCCGAAATCTTTTGAGTACTGAAAATTCGTGTTGAACGAAAAATGTTCCTGGTTGAGGTCGAACTGAACGTTCTCAAAACCACGCAAGTAATTTTGAACGTCGAGGTCTGCGTTACGTCCCTGCCAGCCGTAGAACGAAGTCGTGAAGCGTCCGGTTGCCAGCTGAGCAGAAGCCGTCGCTGTCATGAACAAAAGAATGATGAAGACTATTTTGCATTTCATAACGGCAATTCCCTTTACTCGTGTGGTGGGAATAAAGACAAGGATTGTGCCATTCGTCGCGGCAAGAATTGCTTTCATTTCCTACAGATTTCTTCAATCATAACAAACTTCCTTCTAAGTATCAAGAATCGTTCTCCCCCCTTCTATAAAATAGGAATCCCGCTCCGTCAGGAGACGAAGCGGGATTGTTTTTGCGGTCTGGAGGCTTTGCCGAGCCTCGTGGGATAAACGCCGGTATGTAGGTTACCGGCGGGGGAAGTATCGCCCCACGAATGGAGCGAATACTATCTTAGCCAGCTGCGGGGATAGGATGTTTGATCTTCGCCCAGGCTTCTTTGTAATTAAATTCTTTGTACGACGGGCTCTTGCTGTTGTGGCACTGTGTGCAGAGTTTTGCATCGCCAGCTGCAAGAACCAATCCAGCCGCTTCTGCCTTCGCTTTATCTTTCATGACAGGGATCGATTTATAGTCAGATCCGGGGCCGTGGCACGATTCGCATTGAATACCGTCTTCCACCTTTAATGCGGACGTCAGCGCTTTGTCGGCAGCGTACCCGGTGACATGACACTGGAGGCACTCGGGAGCTTCAGAAGCTTTCACCTTCAAGCCTTTTGCTTTTGCAATCTCGTCTGCTTTCGGCGACTGGAGAGTTTTGAACGCGCTTGCATGTGCAGAAGATTTCCAAATATCGAATTGCTTTCCTTGTTTCTCGGTCTTATGGCACACAGAACACATTGTGACGCCGACGTACTTATGCTGTGCCTCAGACGGAAGAGCAAGAAAGACAACCATCGCTGCCACTACCAACATTTCAACTAACTTTTTCATCTCAGGATTCTTTCTGTTCAGGTTTTATTATTTGCACCGTTCAAAACCTCAACACATTATTACTCAAATAATGTGCCGAGACGACGGCAGTGGATTTTTCTCTGTTTTTCGTCGATTTCTGCCATTTATAGTCTTAAATCCAAGAAGATCATTACTGCTGAATTTGCAAGGATGAGAATCGTCACCATAAGCCTTCTCTTCAGAAACTCCCTTGTTAAAGGAAGTTTATTCAATTCCCCACGACCTAAAAAAACGGATTTTTCAATCTCAACAATTGAGAAAAGATCAGGAGCGCTGGATTCATGATCCCGACCGGTCCGATTCGCTCCTTGCCTGTTTTCGTTCTAATCTTTTGATATAAAGATAGAGCGAGGAAGCAAGGATCGTAATGATGATCGTTGCAAACCCAAGGCCGAACCGGCGAAAATAATATTCATCGATCGCCTGTTGGCCTTGCTGCGAAACTGCTGCAGCGACGACCAATCCTTTTTGAATTGCGTCGTGGAATTTGTCCTCATTGAATGCATGCACCATCGTTCGCGACTGCATTCGTGCCTGATGCACGTCACGAAGTCTGAACTTCGCTTCCGACACCTCCATTCCTTTTTGCTCCGCCTCATCGATCAGCGTCCGGGCATGCTGCTCAAAATTCACAAGACTGTCGGTCAAGGTTCGCATCGATCTCGCGGCGAGAAAGCCTTTTGTACTTTCTTTCTCCGTGTGGCATCTGCCGCACGTTGCACCCGCCGCTACTCCGAGAAGTGAATCGGAGGCGGCGACGATCTCATGGTTGCCGTGACACGTTTCGCATTCGGGCAGTTTCCTGTCGTCAAACGCTTTCTTATGGGGACTTGACGAAAACAGGTCCGCGTTCAGAGCGTGGCAAGTCCCGCACACTTTCGAAACCGATTCTACCCCCGGAGGCGCTGCGCCGTGATTGCCATGACAGCTATTGCACGCGGGGGCTCCGACGTCATTTTTCTGCAAGAGAGCGACTCCATGCACGCTGCGCGAAAATTTTTCGAACTGGTCGGTCGGAATCCTATAAGCCTTCATCAGCGCCGCATTGCTGTGGCAGTGCGCGCAGGTCGCCGGGATATTCGTGGCGTACACGCGTGACTTCACGTCCTTCGCCGATCGGATATCGTGACTGCCGTGGCAACTGGCGCACTCTGCAGTGTTCGGGTCCCCTTTGGCGTTGCGGATGCCGTGGACGCTTGTCCTGTATTTATCGAGCTGGTCGACCGGCATCGAGGGGTTGTATGAACGCATCAGTGCGGCGTTGGCGTGGCACTTGGTGCACGTTTCCACGACGTGCAGCGGGGAGACCGGCGAGGAGGGATCTTTCACATGTACGATGCCGTGAGCGGAGTGGCACGTCGTGCACTGGACAATATGTTCCTTTCCGGTCGTCGAAAGTTTGCCGTGTACGCTCGCCTGAAGGTTTTCCCATTGATTGGTCGGAAGCTGCGAACCAAATTTTCGCATGGCCTCCGGGTCGGCATGACATGCGGCGCAGGTCTTTGAAATTTCGTCCCCCTTCGGGGCGCCGATGAAACCTTCCTTCTTGCTCATCGCCGTTTCTGCGTCATCGGACCTCGGATTTCCGCCGTGGCAATCGGCGCATGAAAGTCCCTTTTTGAAATGGACATCATGCTTGAACAGTTTGGACGGGGCATCGTCGAGCGCCTCATGACACGTCACGCACTGGTCCGGCGCAGCGGCGGAACCGCGGCACACCGCAGCAGCCAACAACGCAGCGACCAGCATTCCAGGCCGAAGCTTCATGTTGCCCATCCGATGATCGTCAGAATGATGATATAGAAAATCACAAAGAGTCCGATGTATGTGATGAAGCGATTCTTTTCCCCGCGGGCACTCTTGCGGTCCCAAAACGGCACAAGCATCCAGAGCAGCCCGGCTGCGCCAAAGAGCATGATCCCGAAGACTTCGCCGTCAAAGATCCACAGTTTGCCGGGAATGTATTTCAACGACTGGAACATGAAGAGGAAGTACCATTCAGGCTTTATTCCTGCGGGAGCCGCGGCGAACGCGTCGGCTTTTTTCCCCAATTCCCACGGAAAGAAGACCGCAAGAATCGCCAGGAGATTCAGGACGATGAGCCAGAGAAGAAGGTCGCGCAGCAGAAAATTCGGAAAGAACGGCATTCTTTTCTGTTCGGAGACGGGCTCGTGTTCCGAGGAGAGCGGTTCGCTCATCCCCTGGCGCTGGATCAGCAGGAGGTGAATCCCGAGTAGCACCGTGAAGATTCCCGGGAAGACCGCCACGTGAAATCCGAAGAAACGCGAAAGGGTCGCGCCGGTCACCTCTTCTCCTCCACGGAGGAACATCATGATCGGCTTGCCGACCAACGGGACAACGCCGGCGATATCGGTTCCGACCTTCGTCGCAAAATACGCCAGTTCATTCCACGGCAGCAGGTAACCGCTGAATCCGAACGCGAGGGCCAGGAAGAACATCAGCATGCCGGTCAGCCAAGTGATCTCGCGGGGCTTGCGGTACGACTTTTCAAAAAAGACGCTGAACATGTGGATCATCGCTGTCAAGATAAACAGGTTCGCCGTCCAGCTGTGGATCGAGCGGATGAGCCACCCGAACTGGACCTTCGACATGATAAACTGGATCGACTCGAACGCGAATTCTTCGCTCCCTTTATAGTACATCAGCAGAAGAATTCCCGTGACGACCTGGATGATGAACAGGAAGAGCGACACGCCGCCGAAATAATACCAGATCGAATGCCGATGCACGGGGACATATTTCTTCCCCATGAATTTGATCAGGTCGTCGAGCTCGACCCGTTCATTCAGCCAATCATAGAATTTTTCCAACGATCGCTTCATGATCTCTTGGAGATGAAAACCTCCCCTCCCTGAATGTTGACCTTGTACTCATCGAGCGGACGCGGCGGCGGACCGGAGACGTTTCTGCCGTTGATGTCGTATTTCCCGTTGTGGCATGCGCACCAAATGAGCCCGAAGTCCTTCCGGTACTGGACGGTGCAGTCAAGGTGAGTGCAAGTCGCTGAGAAGGCGCGGAGATCGCCTGCGGCCGTGCGAAGAAGGATCACCGGCTTGCTTCCGAACTTGATGATCGTGCCGCTGTCTTTTTCGATATCGGAGAGTTTGCCGGCTTTGACGCTGCTGACCTCCGCTTCCGCCTGGCTGGGAGGTTTAAGGTATGCAAGAATGGGATAAAGAATAGTTCCCGCCCATGCGAGGAGGCTCCCGCCAAGAATGACCTTGAGGAAATCTCTTTTGGACTGGTGAGCCTGCATTTGAGGATGTTCAATCATCTCGTTCGAGCGCAAGGGGAAAAATGTAATGGAAATCTGTCCTTGTTCCTCAGCACGTGCCAGAAGATCCGCCAGCGGCCATCACGGACCGCTGCTGTGACAATCGCTGCAGTTCATCTGCTTCCACGCATCACCGATATCGACAGGATGGCGGTAGTCAACGCCGGTCAGCGACACGCGGAGGTTGTCGTGGTCGAGTTTTTGCGCGAGAATGACATGGCACGTATTGCAATCCCTCGAAAGGACCTTACCGTTGTCGCCGATGTGTTTTCCGTCGTGGCAGCGGAAACATCCTGGAGAATACAAATGGCCGATATTGTTCGGATAATGCTTCCACGAGACGTTCATTTCGGGGAAGAAATTTCTGCTGTAGATCCTCTTGAGGCATTCCACGGCGGAATCGATGTTGACCCTCATCGTCTGTGCGATCTCAGGGTAATGCTGCGCATAATGCTCGCGGATAAGGATGCCGATGCTGTCGAGGGCCCCCTCCTGCGTTCCGTACGGCCGTTCGAGGACTTCCACCGAGGCTGCTTTGATCGACGGGATCTTCGGATCGATCCATCCGAGCGTCATCGCTTCGTTCACGGATTCGTTGGAAGGGCGGTAAATGTGCGTCGGCCGATTGTGACAATCGATGCAGTCCATCCGCCGCATCTCGCCCGCCTGAATCTGCTCTTTGGTCACGCCTCCGTCGGTCGAAGTGTATGTGACGACCGTCCCATCGGGCCTCTTTGATTGAACCCACGGGATCACCTGTCTCTGGGAATCGACCGCGACATACGTAATTTTGTTGCGGATATTCATGTGCCAATGAATGCCGGAGGTCGGCCCCGATTCGCTGTTGCCGCCGCCGATCTTCATCAGGAGGGAGATCCACCATCCGGTGTTCTTTTCATCGGAAAGAAAATAATTCTTGATGACCTGTTTCTCCGAATAGAACTGTTTCGGCCAGTGGCAACGCTCGCATGTCTCCTGGGCCGGGCGTAAATTTCTGACGGGCGTCTCGATCGGCTTGGAATATTTGTGGAAGATCACGGAGTACACCTGATACGCCCCCGAGAGCTTCGATTTCACGTACCAATCCGCTCCCGAGCCGACATGGCATTCAGCGCATGAGACGCGTGCATGCGGCGAAAAGAGGTAGGCGGTATATTCCGGCTTCATCACGGCGTGGCAAACCTCGCCGCAAAACTGTACCGATTCTGTGAACTCATACGCCTGGTAGCTTCCGAAGGCCGAGCATAAAAGGAGGATGATCACCAAACCGGAGAAAAAAGCGAACATCGAACGATGGTGCGGATTGTTGAGATCGATACGGGGGAAACGGTCCTCGGTAACGTGCACTCGCTTCCGTTCGAGGATCATGCCGATAACGGCGATCGCGAGACCAACGAGGAGAAACCCCGGAAGGATGACAAAGGCAATAATGCCCATGTACGGCTTCTGATGTCCGGCGAACGCTTCGAGCAGGAAGAGGAACAAGATCAGCCCGAAGCATACGAGGGCGATCGCGGCCCCAACAAAACTGGTCGGATTAAAAAAAGATTTCGGAACAAGCCTTCTCATGACTGCAGGATAATAGTGTTATCGAAAAATAGAAGCAAATGAAAAGTCGAGTCCGGCGTTCGGGGCTTTGAATTCTTCATTGATGACTTTTCACTTTTCGTTCTCTTTTTTCTCTTCCTCTTCGATCTTCCTCATCTCCTCGGCCTTTATGCGCTTCAGTTCCAACGGATGCTCGTCGTGCATCTCCTCCTCGGTGATTGTTCCTTTAAGGAAGGCGAGGTTGATCGGATAGACATCCGGGTTGAAGATGACAAAATAAAAATGCCAGATGATGATCGCGAGCGTCGCGAGCCATGCCTCGTAATAATGGACCGTTCCCGCCACATCCCACCAGAGCTTTCCGATGAGTCCGAGGAATCTATTATCGAACCATAAAATGAAGCCGGTCATGGCCATGACGATCGTCCCCCACACCAGCGCCCAGTATTCGCTTTTCTCCACATAACTGAACCGGTCAAACTGCGGCTTCACAGTGCTGAGGCCGAGATTGTATTTCGCAACGGCGACAGCATCGCTCGCGTCCTGCAACTTCGGGATCATATCCCGCAGCAGCTGCTTCCCTCTCGGCACAAAAAGAATATAATAAACATGGTAAATTCCGACGAGGATCAACACAACCCCTGCGATCCGGTGCAGCAAGCTTCGAATTTCAAAGACCGCTGGACTGATCGATCTGATCGGAGAAACCCACCAGGCATCGGGAAATTTCAGCATGAATCCTGTTATCACCAGCGTGAAAAAGCTGATGATCAACGTACCATGCTGCAACCGCTCGCCCATCGTCATGCGGACATACAACGCGTGCCCGAGATCCTCTTCGTAGATTGTCCCCCGCCTCATCCGCAGTTTTCGCTTCGACTTTTTCACAAAATCGAGCGCATTGTGAAGAAACATTCCGCCGATCGTGAGGACGATGAGAAGAATGTACCCGGACGTAACGTAGTAGAGGAGGTCTTTGTCCTTCGCTGTCACCATAATATGGACGGAGCCCTTCGTAAAATTCTCATTTGCTCCGGGATGGCATTTCCCGCACGTGACGGCAAGGTTGGCTTTGTTCACGCGCGATTTCGGGTTGCTCGAGGGGAGAATATCATGTACGCCGTGGCAGCTCGCGCAGTTGGCAACCTCCACGCTCCCGGCTTTCGTCGCAAGACCGTGATAGCTGTCGTCAAAACTCTTTCCGCGCTCAGCCGCAAGTCCGAACTTCTCGCTCAGGCGGACCGAGTTATGGCAGGGGGAGCAGACTTGAGCTGAAATATGGAGTTTCGAGACCGGCGAGTTGGGGTCTGTCGGTGCAAGAATTTTGTGCTCGCCGTGGCAATCGGTGCAGACCGGCGCATCTTTGTTTCCGGCGAAGAACGCGGAGCCGTGGATACTCCCCTTATACTGTTCGGCGATGGAGGCATGACATTTCGAACAGGTGTTAGGAATATTGAGCCTGTTCACCCTGGATGTCGGATCTCCCCCTTTTTTCATTTCGTGACTGCCGTGGCAATCGACGCAGTTCGCAGCGCTGCCGTTGCCGCTCTTGAGCGCCATCCCGTGCACGCTCTGTTCGTACGACATCACAAAGTTCGCCGACGGGGCCGATTCAGGCGTCTGTTTGTTCTTGACGTGACACGTTATGCACACCTGCTCCTGTGCGATCTTCAACTGAGCGGAATCAACTCCCGCTTTTGAGCCTGTTATGTTTTTGGAATGGCATGCAACACAGGTCGGCGCGTTCAAATTGCCGGACATTACCGCCTTGCCATGCGCCGACGCAAGATATTTTCCTTTTTCTTCGCCATGACACTCGCCGCAGCTCTGGACGACGTTCGCCGAGTTGAATTTCGTCCCCGGAGTTTTCGGCGACTGGACGTCGTGTTTGCCGTGGCAATCTTTGCACATCTGGCTTACATTGGCACCAGCTTTTGCGAAGACGGCGCTATGGAAGGGATGTTTCGAGATGACATTCTTATGGCAGTTTTGGCACTGAACGGGGGTGATCTTCTCCTTGTGCGGAACATTGTTCGGGTCGAAACCGGTATGGCATGCGACACAAACAAATGTCCTATGGATGGAATGGGAGAGAATCTGATCGTTTACATACAGTGAAATTGTTTTACCGTTTCTCTCAGTCGTCAGCGTGCTATCGGAGTGGCAAGCAAGGCACTCCTCTTTCGTCTGCGAATTGAGATGAAATGAAAACAACGCTATCGCGGCAAAGAGAAAAGATATAGAATGAAAGAGCGTTCTTTTTATCAACATAAAATTAAGAGTGCCTTTACAGTTGCAGAAGAAATCAAGCGTTGAAAAATTCGGCAAGGATTGTGCCAATAAATTCAACAGGAAAAATGCCTTTTTTCAACGGTTTATCGAGATTTTGTCCAAGATTTTCCGAGATTAGCGCGGAAAAAGCGTCACTTCCCGAAAAATGAGAAAGTGCAGCCTCATTTCCTGGTATGAGAAGAAGATTTGACCTAAAGTTGATTCACTCGGCGCAGTGACCACTTTAAAACTACGAATGCTATTTCGGAAAATATCATAAGAATTGCAAGATGTGGAGAGAGATTGTTTCATTTCAAGCGTTGGTCGCCGGCGAATTTGATCGACGCGCTAAAATAGTCTCCGCTTCATGGCCTTGAATGAACGGAACGGCACGATCGCGCTTCTCAGCAATGCGAAATATGCGGTGTTGTCAACTCGCAAATGAGAATCGGTTCGTAAAACATTAGAGGAGGATGTCGATTGCACGAGTTTCAGTCGGCCATTTAACCTGTAAAATTGGCAAGAAAATTGCACGTTCTACGGGAGTGGTACTGTTCCACATTTGAGGTGTTTGGCCAAGCGTTCTCTCGTTTCCAATCCCCGATAGGGAACTGAGTGATATATTCCGCCGAAAGACAAGTTACCGAAGCCGCTCCCAGATTGAGTTTGGGAGCGAGAGGGGAAATTCTCAAACTGCAACGCTACCCGTTCTTCTATGTGATTGTCTAATTCTCAAATCATAGATCGAGGCTGATATGGATCGAAGATCGTTTATGATGCGTGCCGCCGGAGCCACGGTACTTGCCGGGACAAGCTCCGCTTTTGGAAAGTTGAAGTTTTTGAACAGTGAGATGTTTGATTCTTCCCCTTCCGCTTCCTACGACCTCGTTGCCATCAAGGGGGGAGAAGCTGATTTGATGTTTGCCAAGGGAATTGAAGCCCTGGGAGGAATGAAAACGTTCGTTAAAAAGGGGCAAAAAGTTGTCGTCAAACCGAACATCGGGTGGGATGTTTCGCCGGAACGGGGGGGAGACACGAACCCAAAATTGATCTCCGAAATTATCAGGCATTGTTACGCAGCCGGGGCAAAAGAGGTCGTCGTCTTCGACAACACCTGCGACAACTGGCAGCGTGCGTACAAGAACAGCGGCATTGAATCGGCGGTCACCAACGCGGGGGGAAAGGTCGCTCCCGGAAACACCGAGGGATATTATCATGATGTCACGGTCACCGGTTCAAAGAACCTGACGTCAGCAAAAGTGCACGAGTTGATCCTCGAAGCCGACGTGTTCATCAACGTTCCGGTCCTGAAGGATCACAATTCCGCACGGCTGACCATGTCGATGAAGAATCTCATGGGAGTCGTCTGGGACCGCCGCGCCTGGCATGCCAACGACCTGCATCAATGCATCGCCGATTTTGCGGCGTACCGCAAGCCGGATCTGAACATTCTCGACGCGTACACGGTCATGAAGCGCAATGGACCGCGAGGCGTTTCGGAGGAGGATGTTGTCACGATGAAGTCGCAGTTGATCTCGACCGACATGGTCACGATCGACGTTGCCGGGGCGAAACTGTTCGGCCTGAATCCGTCCGACATCCGGTACATTCAGATCGCCGCGCAGCAAAAAGCCGGGAGAGCGGATCTCGACCATCTGAACATCAAACGAATCTCCCTCTGAGCCGTGCGTTACCTCAGGACGATCCGGTGGGTTGTTGCAACAGTGTCGTTGGTCCTTGTGTCGGTATTTTTTCTGGATCTCGCCAACCTCGTACCGCCGTTCATCATTTCTTCGATCCTCAGCGTGCAGGCAGGACCGACGTTCATCCGCCTGTTGAGCGGATGGGGAGCCGCTCTCGCCGGAGTCGGTTTCGTGCTGGCGGCAACCGTCATGGTGGGGCGAGTCTATTGTTCTCATCTCTGTCCGCTCGGGACGCTTCAGGACATTTTCATCTGGAGCGCCAAAAAGAATTTCAAGCATCGAAAATTTCCTTACAGCAAACCGCGCTACCTTCTCCATTACGTCATCTCGGTCATCATCGTCGCTTCGGCGGCCGCGGGAAGCTTTTTCCTTCTCGATCTATTCGAACCTTTCAGCGCCTTTGGCAGGATCCTCTCCGACATTGTCCGGCCGCTTTTCATTCTGTTGAATAATGCCGCCGCCCTCATTCTGACGAAACAGCAGCTGTTCTTTCTTTATGAAATTCCGCTCAAAGGGCTTGCGCTTCCGGTCGTTGCCGTAACGACCGTGTTCGTCGGAGCCCTGTTCTGGCTCTCGTATTTTTACGGGCGGTTCTTCTGCAACACCATTTGCCCCGTTGGCGGAGTACTGAGTCTCCTTTCGCGGTTCTCGATCTTTCGGATCACGATCGACAACGAGCATTGCATCGACTGCGGTTTGTGCGAGCGTGTCTGCCGCGCGCGTTGCATCGACAGCGAAAAACGGGAGATCGATTTTGCGGCGTGCGTCGGCTGTTTCGATTGTCTTAGTTCGTGCCCCACGGTGGGGATGAAATACTCTTACAAGAAGAACAACCAGCCCGCTCCGGCGCCGGTCGATGCTGAAAGAAGAAAAGTTCTCACTGCGGCATCCATATCAATGTTCTGGCTGGCGATGCCGAAAGAAACCGCATCCGCCGCCGAACCGACGTACGACGAGACCCGCAAAACGCCGGTCGTTGCCCCGGGGGGACGCAGCATTCAGCATTTTACAGACCATTGCACGGCCTGTCATCTCTGTGTAAGCACATGTCCCACGCATGTGCTGCAGCCGTCGTTCCTCGAATTCGGCATCGCGGGCATGATGCAGCCGCGGATGGATTATTCCGTGAGCTACTGCAATTTCGACTGTACATTATGCGGTCAGGTCTGTCCGACCGGGGCACTCCAGCCGGTTCTTCACGAAGAAAAGAAATTGCTGCAGATCGGAAAGGCGCATTTCGTCAAGGCCGACTGCATCGTCGAGACCAAGAAAACGGATTGCGGCGCCTGTTCCGAACATTGCCCGACCAAAGCGGTGAAGATGGTCCCCTACGGCAAGCTCCTCATTCCCGAGGTCGACGACCAATACTGCGTCGGCTGCGGGGCATGCGAACATGCCTGCCCGGTGACCCCTCGGAAAGCGATCTTTGTCATGGCGAACGAGGTTCATGCCATTGCAAAAAAGCGCGAAGAGACCAAGATCGCGGCGCCGGTGGCCACGCCGGAAGAATTTCCGTTCTGATTTCCCCTTCAATTTTCTTGTTTCTTCATTCAACAAATAAAAAATCCCGCTGTGCCTCGCGGGATTTCTTATGATCGAACAATAGTTTCAGCTCGGAATCACTTCATTAGAATCATCTTCTTTGTCTGAATGAAGTCTCCTGCCTTCAACTGATAGAAATAGATCCCGCTCGAACAATTCGACGCATTCCACGGAACGGTATAATTGCCCGCCTGCATGATCACATGGACGAGGGTCGACACTTCCCTCCCAAGGATGTCATAGATTTTCAGGGTGACGAACTGTTGGCTGCCGATCGTGAACCGGACGTTCGTCGCCGGGTTGAAGGGGTTGGGGTAGTTTTGTTCCAGGGCGAAAACGGACGGAGTTACCGGTGATGTCCGAACGCCTGTTCCGACGGTATTGCGGGTGATGACAAAAAGGCCGCGGTCGGTCGAGACATACGTGCTGTCGCCGTACGAGATCATTTCGTTCACGGTGAGGCTGTCAAGTCCGGCAAAGGTCCACGAGGTTCCCCCGTCGGTCGTCGAGTAAATTCCTCCGCCTCCGCTCAAGAAACTCGAGAAGGAAGCAAAAATTGTTCCGGCCGAATCGACCGTAAATTGATTAATGTAGTAGAAGAGCCCGGCGGCGCGTGCAGGAAGAGGGACCGTTCCCCACACTCCGTTGGTTCTTTTGTAGAGCGTACTGCCGGCAAGCCCCATCATATTGCCGTCCTTGTCGGGGGCGAGGTTGGAAAGGTAATTCACCGACGACGGGAGGCCTGTTGTATCGACTCGCCATGCTCCGCCTGCAATCGGCCTGCGCATCACACGGCCGTTCACCTGCACCGATCCTCCTGTGGTAAAATACGAACCGGTGATATACAGGTACCCATGATGGTCCGAGGCCATTGAATAGGTGAAGCTGTAATTGCTCGACATAAATCCGACCGTGTCGAACACCCAGCTTCCTCCGGGGGCCTTTGTGAAGAGAAGACTCGGATAACTGCTTCCCCACTGGCTTGTGCCGAGATGCTGACCGCCGTTCTCATCGATAGAGAGAACGCCCGTCCGGAGGAGCGACGCTCCGGCCGTATCGAGGTTCCACGTTCCGCCATCGTCGGTGCTTTTGAAGATGATCGGTCCCCCCAGATTCGTATGGGAGGCCGAGGCATAGAAGTTTCCCAGTGCATCGCCGACAAAGGCAACGTTGCTGTTGAAACCCTGGACAGGAAAATCCTTCGTCCACGACGCGTCGGAGGGGCCTTTCGAGAAAATGCCGATCGTCGACCTGGCGAACCATTTCCCGTCGGGAGACTTCCAGAATCCGAAAGCATAATTGTTGGGGACGCCTGCAGAGGTGAATCCCCATGTTGTCCCCTGGTCGGTGCTGACAAACAATCCGTACGGTGTTCCGATGAAGAGTGTGCTGTCTCCGGTGATCGAATTGATGCCGAAATTGGTCCCGGCAACGGCGGCGATCGGACCATCGATCTCCTGCCATGAGGAGGTTCCACCGGCAGATTTATAGACCACGGTGTTCGTGAAGGGACTGTTCGTCACCAGGTAAAGGTTTCCGTAGATGTCGTCGGCGAAGAGGTCCGGCGTCTGTGTTCCGATGCCGGCGGTGTCCGTGGACCATGTTCCGCCGTTATCGGTACTTAAATACAGACCGGCGCCGTTCCCTCCCACGAGGATCCGGTTTTTTCGGTCGACAAATACGCGGTACAGACTTGTAGACTGGGTCAGCGTCGTGACGCGATGCCAGGTGTCCGAGTCCGGGCTTTCCTTGAACAACCCGTTCGTCGTGGCAGCATAGACGTGAATTGCGGAATCGATCGCGATGTCCCAAACGTGTGCTGAACCGAGTCCGGCCGTATCGAGGTTCCACGTAAGCGCCGTGTCGTGGCTGACGTACACGTACGACGACGAGAGCATATAAAGGTCGTCTCCGATTATCTTCTCCCAATCCTCGCTGAACGAGGCACCGGTAATTTTTGTCCTGAATCTCACATTGTGGAGGGCCGGAATAACTTCCGCTTCACCAAAGAAGTCTTCATAGACAGAGCCGTCATCAAGAAGGATCAGAATCACATCCGATCCTCGCTTGTGCACGACGTCGGAAATGCTCCGCCCCTTTGGTGCATCCCAAACAGAGCCATATTCGGGGTCGTCTTCGTCACCTTCGTCCACAAAATAGGTGGAACTGTTGAATCCAATGTTGCCGAAGTCTCTGGTGAGGATCGAACTGCCGTTCGGGAGAGTCTCCTTGCCCGAAAAATTAAACTGGCTTCTCGAACTTCCCGGCAACAAAAGAATGAGGGTGAACAGGAGCAAAACCATCCGGGAACAATGTATTGGTTTCATCGCAACACTCCTTGTTTGAAAGTGAGACTGTCGCAAGGTGCACGATCATGGATTTTCATCCTGATTGTTCACCCCGTGTTATTTCATCAACAGCATCTTTTTCGTCTCGATAAAATCCCCCGCTTTCAGCCGGTAGAAGTAGACGCCGCTCGCGAACGTCGAAGCGTCCCAATACGCGGAATGAGTCCCGCCGGTCTGCTCTCCATTCACCAGTGTCGCGACTCTTCTCCCCAGGACGTCAAATACCGTCAGCGTGACGAAACCCTTATCTTTCAATTGATATTCGATCATCGTCGCCGGGTTGAACGGATTGGGATAATTTTGCGAGAGTGCATATGCATTAGGAACCGATCCGGCCTTTTTGACGCTGTTCACCGAGACGTTCTTCGTCAGAATATACAGTCCGCTTGCATACGTGAGCGCATAGACCGAATCGCCAGAGACCGTCAATGCTCTCACCGAAATGCTGTCGAGCCCCGCATCATTCCACGTCGAACCATCGTCGGTTGTGTAATAGATGCCGTGCCAGAGATAATTAAAACCGTTCTGGCTTGCAAATCCGGCCCAGAGCGCTCCCGAGCCGTCGACCGCGGTCACGAACGCCGAGTTGCCTCCCAGCCCGTTCGGCGTCGAGTATCCTGCCCAGGTCGACCCGGTCTTCTTATAGATTCCGCCCCCCCACGTCCCGGCGTAGAGATTTCCATTCTTATCCGCGCTGATGCTGTAGACGATTGCTCCCTGCAATCCGGCGGTGTCCAGCACCCAAGTCCCGCCGGCGATGGGCCTCTGGTATAAAAGGCCGGCGTACGTCATAGTATTGGTAATTGCCCAATACAGGTTCCCTTTCCCGTCGCTGGCAAAAACATTCGAATAATTCTGCGGGATCCCGCTCAGCCCGGCAGTATCCGGAGTCCACGACGATCCGGGAGATTTCTTGTAGATATACGCCGGGGCGTTGGTGAATCCGTAATGCTGTACTCCGGTTTCATCGGCAAAGTATATAGGAATGCTTGCCTGCACGGCAACGCCCAGACCGGCCGTGTCGGGAAACCAGGTGGTTCCGTTGTCGGTGCTTTTCCAGTTTGCACGGGGACCCTGAGAATTATTGGCATTAATGCCTTGCCCCAGAGTGTATAAGTTCCCCGCATCGTCGATCAAGACGACGCTTCCGGCTTGGAATCCGTCCGGCGGAAACGTCTTTGTCCATGAAGAATCCCCCTTGTTCTCGTAGTAAACTCCGAGCCCGGTCGACGCGAACTGGCACGTGGCGGACCTGGCATACCCGTACAGCGTCACCGCCTGAAGTCCTTCGTTGGCTTCGGACCATGTTGTGCCCTGATCGGTGCTCACAAAGAGGCCGTAATTCGTGGCGAGATAGATCGACGTATCGCCGCCGATGGAATTGAACGGAGATGCATACGAATTGATCGGGTCCCTGATCATTTTTGAAACAGCCGTATCGATGCGAACCCACGGAGCAAAGCCAGTGTCAGATCTCACGACCGTTCCGTTTACCAGTCCGTAAATATTATTGAAGGAATCGTCTCCGAACCGTGTCACAGCTCCTCCTCCCAGTCCGCTGCTGTTCATCGTCCACGTGTTGCCGGAATCTTTGCTCGAGTAAACAGCTCCATACGTGGATGTGAACACCCTGTTCTTTCGCGAGACGAATATTCCGACATAGTATGCCGAAGGGAGCGAAGTAACCTTGTGCCACACGTTCGAATCGGGATGTTGTTTGAACACTCCGACCGAAGTGGCCAGATAGACGAATTGCAGCGTATCGACTGCCAGAGCATTGTACTGCATCCCTTCGATTCCGGCAGTATCGGTCTGCCACGTTCCCCCTGAATCGCGCGAGACGACAATATCGTTCAGCGCCAGCAAATAGGTCGCATCTCCGTCCACTGCATTCCACCGCTCTTCGGGGGGAGCATTGGTATTATTAGTGTACGGCGAAACGGTTTGAGCCGCGACGTCGTACTGAAGGATGCTGTTATCGGAAAGAAGAAGATAGACTTTTTTAGAATCGGACTTTATCTTGACCTTAACATTATTACAATCGACTCCCGCAGGAAGATCAAAGATCTTGTCGTTGTATGTACCGGTGAGCTTATGGTCCCTGCGAATGTAAATTCCCCGGGATGTGACGCTGGCGGGTTCGAGATTGCTCCCATCGTTGACATCCACCGAACCGACGACAGGCTCGCCGTTGATTTTGGCAACGTCCGGATCTTCTTCGGGAAGATGGCCTTGCGCCCGAAGAGAATTCTGGGAACAAAGAAGGAGTGTCATGCTCACACTCACCAGCAACAGTCTGCGGATGAGGGTCGAAAATTTTTGCGGCGCTCCAATAGGCAACGCGCAGCAAGTACGGCCGCAACGGACGATCATACATCCTCCTCGATTATTGTACATGAACAATCGCCAAAAGATCCGGAGATATATCTATTGTTAGTTCAGCTCTGGTGAATCACGCTGTGTTGAATGACCCGCATCTCGGAGGATCAACACAACGTTCATTATCCGTGTGAGAAAGAAAACGAGCGGCAGGAGCCCCGAAAAGAAGGAAGGAAGCATCTGCTTTACACATCATCATTACCTCCTTTTAAATAGGAAAGTTTTGACTCTATGCTTTTTTACAGTAAAGAATGCTCTTCTTCGAACTTAAAAAATCGAATTCTTTGGTTTTGGCGTTACAGGGGGATGGCAGTGCTATATAATCAAAAACCTGTTTACATGCAACTTTGCCGTGCGAGCGGCAGTGTTACAGTCCCGCGTCTGAGGCTTTTGGGACAAAGACCCTCTCGTTCCCAACCTCTGCTCGGGAACGGAGTGAGTCTGATTCTCGATATTTTCAGCCGAACGACAGGTTGCGAACCCGCTCCCAAACGGAGTTCGGGAGCGGAGGGAAAATTCTCAGACTGTAACGCTGGCGTCTTTGACGATGATGATTACTTCATCAAGACCATTTTTCTCACCTGCACGAATCGGCTGTTCGCATCGGTGATGCTGACAGCCTCAATCCGGCAGAAATATAATCCGGAGGAGACGTTCGCATTCCAGTTCACCTCATACATCCCCGCCTGCTGTTCGCCGTCGGTCAAGTCCGCGACAACCTGTCCGAGGACGTTGTAGATCCGGAGCGTGACGCGGCTCGCCGCCGGCAGACCGTACTGGATCGTCGTCGACGGATTGAACGGATTCGGAAAGTTCTGCGCCAGTGAATAATGATCGGGAACAACCGGTCCACCCGAAGCCACTCCGGTCGCGGACGTTCCTTTCCCGGTCACCTTTATCGTGTCGGGCGAACCCGCGGAATTGCTGGCGAAAATGATGTACGTTTGAGCGGGCTCGGCATTGACCGGCTTGAAGCTGATCGTGTCATCGAACGATTGACCGGGAAGGAGAATATGAAGCGGCTGCGATGCGCCAAAGGCCGCCGTCGAGGTCACCGTTATTCCAACGATGGTCAATGTATCGTTGCCGGCGTTGGTCACGGTAACGGTCGTATCTTTCGTTTGCCCGATCGTGATATTCCCGAACGCAACAAGGCGGCTCGACAATTGAAGCACCGGACCGCCGACTCCCGTCCCGAACACTTGTATCGTGTCCGGGGACGTGGAAGCATTGCTCGAGATGACGACCGACCCGAAGGCCGCGCCGAGCGCCGCCGGTTTGAACTGGATCGTATCGACAAGAGACTGCCCCGGCATGAGACTCGCCGAAACCGTGTGCACGGTGAACGGGTTCCCCGACGACACGATGGAGGTCACGTTCAAGGCCGCCGCTCCGCTGTTGGCGACCGTCAGCACCGTATCTTTGACCATGCCGAGCGCAACGCTGCCGAAGTTGATGAACCGCGGCGATGCGCCGAGTCCCGGTTTCAGCACGATCGAAGAATCGATCAGCACGGCGAGATTCTGCTGCGGGAAATTCAAGATTGAAATGATCTCTCCCCCGACGAGCAATGTGTGAGGGGCCAACGCAAGGGAATACACCGTTCCCGAGCCGATATTATTGTTGATGTTCGAACTCCACGACGAGACAGCGCCGGTATTGGCGTCGAGATACGCCAGCTGTTCGCGCGTCAATGTATCGATCTGCTCGAACTGTCCGCCGATAATGATCTGGCTGCCGATCGGCTGGATGGCATTGACGTTCAACTGAAGGTTGAAGTTTGCGTTGAAATTGGCGAGAAGCGCTCCGGTCGCCGTATCGACCGCGGCAATGCTCTTCCGCGTCACGCCGCCAACGGTGGTGAATCCACCGCCGAGATAAACCACTCCATTTTGCGACGCGAGGGACCAGCAGAGATAGCTCGGGCTCGGGTTCCATGCGGTGAGTGAGTCAGTGGTCGTGTCGAATGCGGCGGCGTAGTTGCGCGGCTGACCATAGACCTGCGTAAAGAATCCGCTCGTAAATACGAGCGAGCCGGAACTTGCAAACGAGTAAATGCCAGACTGATCCATCGTCGGCCGCCACGGAAGCAGTGCGCCGGTGTTCTTATTGATCGCAGCCAGTCCGCCGCGCGGGGTTCCGTTGACATTTCCAAAACTTCCGCCCAAATAGAGCCGGTTTCCGAGGACCATCATCGCGTTGACAGCACCGCCGGCAGTTGCATTCCATGCCGAAGAAGGAACCATCGTGCCGCTCATAGTATCGACTGCGGCGAGGTTCGCGTGCGAAATTCCGTTCAGAGAAGTGTAATTCCCCCCGACGATTATTTTATCGGCAACGACGGCGAGGGCGCTCACGCCGCCGCTGGCGTTCGGATTCCAAGACGTGATGTGTCCCGTCGTGAGATCGACCGCCGCGAGATTATTGCGGGTGACATTTCCCGTGCTCGTGAACAGTCCTCCGGCAAAGAGGGACGTCCCGTCCGTTGTCATGGTGTACGGGTCTTCGTTGACCTCTGCGTCCCATGACGTCGCCAGGCCGGTCGACGTGTCGACCGCAGCCATCCAGCTCCAATTCTTTCCGCCGATGGACGTGAAATCTCCCCCCACATAAACTCGAGAGCCGATCGCCGTCATCGCCCTGACCAGCTGGTTTGGGGCGGGGTTCCAAGACGAGGCGAGACCGGTCCCGGTATCGATGCACGCAAGGTTCGTTACCGATCGACCGGCGATGGAAGTGAACGACCCACCGACGTAGAGTTTCCCGTTGGCAAGAGTCATGGCGCCGACCGTGCCGAAGCCGCCGCTGATCGAAATGGCCGGTTTCCATGTTCGTATCACATTTCCGGACGCATCCATCTTGGCGAGACCATACAGCGTCACGGTGTCGATCTTCACGAAAGGTCCGCAGGCGTAGAGATAGCCGTTCGCGTAGATGAACTGGGTAACGGAAAACTCGCCGTAGGGAATCGTCGCCCCCGGGGCCCAGCTTGTCACGTTCCCGGCAGTGTCGACTGAGCCGATCGTGAACCGGGACTGGCCATTGAGGTCATAAAAATATCCTCCGAGGTAAACAAGGCTCCCCACTTGCTGGATCGCGGTCACTTCACCGTCCGCTTTCGGATCCCACGAGAGAAGCGCTCCCGTTGTGATATCGAATGCCGCCGCGTATCCGCGTGTCTGGCCAGCGATCGTCGTAAAATATCCGCCAGCGTACAGCCGGTTGCCGCTGACGTGCAGACATTGGACGAAAGCATTCGGCGAAGGATTCCAGGAGTCGACGGTGTGGTCAGGGCGAATGTGGACCAGGTACTTTCGGGGAAGTCCGCCGACGTACGAAAAATTTCCGCCAACGTACCATCCGCCGTTCCCGTCGGGGGCCGAAGCGTACACTCTCCCCTGAACCGGATCAAGCTTGGGAAATGTGCGGTCCGGTGCGGCAGAGATCGTATCGAGAAGCGCACCGGTGCCGCAGGCGTAGCCGATCTTCGTGAACGTGCCGCCAAGGTAGGCCTTAGAACCGCTGACAACAATACTATTTACCTGACCGTCGAGCGGCGAGTCAAACCAGGGCTGATTGGTTTGCGAGATGGCTGAAGAGAAAAGGGCTGCACACGCCAACATTTCGATCCATAGTGATCTCTTGGACATCCTCATCGATCCTTTCTTAAGGTGATTGAAAAGTACGGTTGATTTCCTGCCGAACGGCATTGAGAAACGTCTCCGGAAAAGATATTCTTGTTGCATGTCTGCTTTAAGAACAGACAGCCGCTCACTGGAAAATGGCAAATGTTCTACGGGAGGTAACGGATACTAATATAGGGTTTGCGCCCTGGGCGAAATGTGACAGCCTGCACATTCGAAAAAAGGGATCCCCGTCGCTGCAAGCCGGGCAGGCATACGAGAGGTAACAACTGAAGGAAATAACAGGTTCCGGTTAGACTTTTTGCCGTTCTTTTTGGAGGCTGCTTTCGGCCGACACTGCTTCCAGGATCTCCTCAATTTGCACAGGTTTATAGAGCACCTGGCTCGCAAGCTGCCGGATTTTCTTTTCCCACTCCGGCTGTCCCTGGCGGAAGGCATAGAGCACGATGATGGGGGCATCGCGATGTTCGAAACGGCGCTGCTCGAATTCTGCTAAAAGGGCAGGAATTGAGCGCTCAAGGTCAACGACGAGGACAGAAATACATGTGTTACCCCTCTGATTCACAAGCTGGTCGACGGTCTCCGTCGCTACGATCTCGTATTGATCCTGCATGAGGATGGAAAGGCTTTTGACCAGATCCTTGTCCGCAGAATGAAGGAGAATATTCTTTTTTAAAACCGTCTTTTTTCCGGCGCGTTGCATTGTCTTTTGATAACAATTGAGCATACATCGACGTAAAAATCCTGCTGCGCAGCGCGATGCTCTGACTTTTGCTTCAACTATTATGCCACCCGCCTTCCGCGGAAATTCCCCGTAAAGCAATTCGTTTTAATATGTTGCGGGGTGTTGAAAGAGACAACGCCTGTCACTTTTTTGAGAAAATCATAAAAAGGCGTCTTTTTTCTCATTAATGAGAGGCATGGAGCAGGATCAAGGGGGAGTGTAGCGGCGGGTCCAAGCACATTCAGATTTTATTCCACGAGAGGAATCGAATCGCGACAATGTCCCCTTTTGCGACTCGGTCTTGTTCTTTGGGAAGAACGATCAAACAATTTGCATCGGCAAGTCCGCCGATCATGTGGGAACCCTGCCTCGAAGCGGGCTTCACAGTTAACACGCCTTCTTTCGACCATGCCGCAAATGCACGAACGAATTCGATACGCCCGCTTGCTCCCTTAAGGTCGAAATCCATCACGGCGTCATGCAGCACGTCAGGAGTATAGCTCCCCATCATTTTCCGCAGCGCGGGCATCACCAGCGTTTCGAGAGAGACCATCGCCGATACTGGGTTTCCCGGCAGTCCGAAGATCAACTTTTTTCCTCTTGTTCCAAAAAAATTCGGTTTCCCGGGTTTCATCGCAACCCGCCAAAAAATCTTCCGTACCCGAAGATCGCTGAGAACCTCCTTCACAAAATCGAAGTCTCCGACCGACACTCCCCCCGCCGACAAAACAACGTCGGCGCTTTTCAGCGCCCGCGCGAACGCTTTCGTCAGTGTTCTCTTATTGTCTCCCGCATGCAGGACGAGAACCGGACGCACTCCCGCCGATTCCAGTGCGGCGGCGAGAGCGTAAGAATTGGAATCGCGGACCTGTCCGCGACGCAACGGCGACGAAGGGGACCGGAGTTCATTGCCATTGACGACCAGCGCGATGCGGGGTTTGCGGTACACCTTGACCGACGTCAGACCAAGCGTCGCGCACATTCCAATGACGGGGGGAGTGATACACGCCCCTTTTTGAAACACAATTTCTCTCTTCGCGAATTCTTCTCCGCGCCGCCGGAGGCTTGCCCCTTCTTTCGCCGGCGAAGAAAAAATAATTTCCTCTCCCCTCGCTTCGACCAATTCCTTCATGACGACGGCATCGGCTTTTTGAGGAAGGACGGCGCCGGTCATTATTTTTATCGCATGGAACGGTTTGAGTGACTGGTGCGGGGTAACCCCTGCGGAGACGACCGATTGCAATTTCAGACGCACGGGACGGAGTTCCGACGCATGCTGAACGTCCCGAACCTGGACAGCGTAACCGTCGACAGACGAAGAATCAAACAGCGGGATAGGCTCTCTTGCCTTGACCTCTTCGGCGAGAACGAAACCGAGCGCGTCCTCAAGAGGAAGTTTGACCGGCAGCGAGCGCCGCACGTGTTTCAGAATCTTTTCGAGCGCTTCATGAAATTCAAGCATGTTGATCCGTCCAAAGTTGATAATCTAAGAACACCAGGAGCTAAAAGTCCCTTAGGTCCAAAAAGACAATACCTGCAGGTTGAATGAAACGAATCTCATTGTTGATCTTATCGCCGCTCAAGAATACTCTGTCGTTTTATCGCGGCGAGTTTCCGCCCCGTCGGAAATACTGTGCCGGTCCTGAAATGAAAGCCAAAGGCAGCAGATCAAAAGGACAAGATCCCTGAGAATGAGTCCAGGTCCGATCTTATCCGAACCGATGATGCCGAAGCACCCGCAATCGCCGGTCACGCCGCGGGCCAGAGCGACCGCGATCGCGGCGATAAACACAACGATCAGCCCCGCGAGGCAGGCGGCAACAACTCTCGTTCGATATCCGATGGCCAGCGCTAATCCAAGCCACAGCTCGCTTTGAAGGACAACAATCATTGCCGGGAAAATCATCCCTGCCGGCAGAATGCCGAGCTGCCGGATGGCGGCGAAAAAAGATCCTGTATCCAGCAGTTTGGAAACGCCGGCAACAACCATCAGGCTCCCCGTGAAAACGCGGAGCAACAATGATAAAAGGTTTCTACGCGCCATCGCTCTGCCAAGTTATCCTATGCGGATGCCGAACGTTGTTCCCCCCATCAGCGAAGCGATCATTGCTGCCGAACCGACCCCGACGCCCCACAAGCATGTAACAATAACAGCAGCATTTCGTGACCGGATCCCGGTCATCGTCTTCAACCCGATTGACATTGCCGAAAAATACCAAATGATGATCGGATTGACGCTGTATAAAACGATCGTCAACGGAAGGTTAAGATTGCGCCCGAGAAAAAGCACATCCAATCCGATCGGAAAACGTCCCGGCAAGCTGTACAAACTGATGGAAATCAAGTGAGAGCGCACCAGGATGAAATTTAGCATTTCGCCGATTAAAAAGATAATCCCGCAGAGAGAGACAAGGGAGAACATGTTTCCGTACGACACCTTTTTCACCGGATTAAACAACGGCGTTGAAAAAAATAATAACGCCGCCATGACTGACCAGAGGATGATCAAGGAGATAAAAACCGTAACAAAAGCGCCCCCGAAAACGATGAGATCGGCAGCGACCGAAGTCCCCCGCCAGCAGCTTTTCAGCCATGTCAAGAACGCGATTCCCGAGACGACAATAATAAGTGAGCGCTTCCATGTCGGCTGTAATGAGATCCGTTCAAAATTGTTCTGTCTTAGAGCTCCTGAAAATATTTTCGGCATCATTTCCCCTCCTAGAGTGTCTTTATCGACCGGCTGCAATTATTGTTTAATTCTTCCGTACAAAAGACTCAGGCCGAGCACGTCTTCCCCCTGAGAAAAAACGACCATCACCACGCTCTCGCCTTTCAAAAACCATTTCGCCGCCTCAAAATGAATAGTGAAGAACCATTTGGACCTCTCTTTTTTTTCCGTTTCGTATGTATCCCCGTAACGGGACTTGAGGTACGACCGGAGCTTTTCGGCATTTTTGTCGTCGAACTGAATTTCAATGAATCGGAGTCCCTTAGCGCTGTCGGACTCCCCGAACGTCATCACGACCCGAACGGTCGAATCCATGAAGGTGTCCTGGAACGTCAGCGCAGTGTCGCCGCTCGGCTGGATGTCCTGATGAATTTGCCGCTTGACTTCATCCTTGCTCATTCCCCAATGAACCGCCGACAACGACGGCACATCCGAGCCCGATAATGGGATCTGGCACTTCACAACCGTATAGGCGAGGAAACAACCGAGGGAAGCGAATGTTATTCCCCTTTTCATGCAGTGGCACATACTCCCTCCCTTACTCTAATTCTCTGTGAACTTGCAGAGCAGAAGCAAAAAAAGCAGCTGCCCTTCCGTACCTGAAAGGGCAGCAGGCAACTACGCTAAGAAAGGAATGTAGGCGCAAATGCAGATCTGAGCGATCCAGAGGTCCAGGCAGCAGCAGGCGAAGCCCATGGAAGAATTGCACCCCGATTTCCCTCCGGAGATCTGAGCCATCTCATCCGAATTCAGCTGGACCGAGCCGTTCGATTGAACGCCGACCGGCCCCAACAGCGTCAATGCGATCAGAAACACCATGAATAACGAAATTGCTTTTTTCATAACTCCCCCTTTTTGGTTGAATTTTCCTTTTGTGAATTATTTCCTGCTCACCGCGGGCTGTTCATTCCGCACAAAACTCACCGCACGCTGCAGCGCCCGAGCCGCAGAGCGCTGTGACTGTTCGTCCGGTCAAAACCGGCGAGCAAGATCTTATTCCTTTCTGAACACCAAAGCTTCCCCGTTCCATACTCCGGGCAACTCCGATACCGGCAGTTTTATTCTCCCGACGGCGGGGTCGCGTAAAAAGACATTGCCGGAGCCAACGCTGTCCGCAACAACAAAATGATTCTTGGGGATGAAGAGAATTGCCGGAAACTGCGCGGTCAAAAAATCTTGCAGCCTCAACCGCCATCCCTCGGCGTGCAGTCCCTTCGCTTCGGCCAGGTCTCGGAGCGCGAGCATCGTGGAACCGTTCACTCCCGGTTTGAGCCGCCGCGTCAACTCGCCGACCGTGCTGGGAATCTCATATCGATCGAGAACCATCTGCAGCGATGCAGGGGCGCAGTCATTGTAGCTCGTTTGCATGACGACCCCGACATTCCCCAGATATTCGCCGCCGGCATACGAGTCCGGCATTTTTTGTCCCGCAAAACGAGGGAGAAGGATCCAGGATGAATTGACGACAAAGACTGCGGAGAGCACGCAGAAGATTCCAAGACAACGATTCCAGCTCACCATCCCCCCGCCCCTTCTTTTATTCGCGTGAAGAAAAGACAAAATCGTCGAGAAGCCGGGCATCTTCTGCCAGCGAATGCTCCCCGGAATAGAATCTTTGCAGCAGCCAACATTCGTCGGCACAGAAAAGAGCCGGAAGAATATGTATTCTGTAATGTTCTCTGAGGCTGTCTGCGTCGGCTATAACGACAGGAAAATTCAGGCCCAATTCGGCGACCGCCGCCTTCGTCGAGCTGCCGTTGTCGAGCGAGACCCCGAAAATATCAAGCCTTCCGGCATAGCGAGGGAGAAGTGCGGCAAGGTTGGCCAGTTCCCGGCGGCAATGGCTGCATGCCGGCGCGAAGAATACCACCAGCCTTTTTTTCGACGATGCGCTGTCGAACGCGAACGGGCGGTTCTCCAAAGAGACCGCAGCGATTCTTGGCATTGGGCTTCCGAGCGGTAAAGGGGGGAGGGCAAAAATGCGAAAAAGAAAAATCGTCGATCCGGCAAGAGCAACACACAATGCAGCGAACAAAACTGCGGCGCGCGCTTTACGGCGAAAAGATATTTGCATGGAATTCAGTCATGATAATTAAACTTGAAAAGTTTAATTCCCCTTATCACACTGACGGTGTACGATCAGAAATTTCTTGTGTAAAAGATAACTGTAATGCTCAGGTTTGTCAAGGATAAACTTAAAAAAAGTGAATTTTGAAAACCGGCGCACTGACGATCTCAATGACCGCCGCCGCGGACGATGGAAGCGATATGCATCAGCGTCGGAAGAAGCGCATCGAGCCCGTCGGTGACGCCCCCTTTCGATCCGGGAAAACTAACGATGATGGTTTTGCCGCGGACGCCGGCCACGCTGCGCGACAGCATCGCGAGCGGAGTGCGTGCCTGTCCGAACACCCGCGCCGCCTCCGACACTCCGGGGATTTCTTTTTCAATGATTTTTTTGATCACTTCCGGGGTGGTGTCGCGCGGGCCGAGTCCGGTGCCGCCTGTCGTGAACACGGCATCGAGCTTCATTGTGTCGGAATACTGCAGCAGCTTCGCTTCAATTTTTTTTGCGTCGTCGGGAATGACGGCATACTCGGCGACGTTAACGTTCAACGCCTTCAGCCGCTCCACGATGACCTTTCCGGACACATCTTCTTTCTTCCCCGACGAGACCGAATCCGACATTACGAGGACGGCCGCGCGAAACCCCGCACCGGTTACCTTGACAAAATCCGATTTCCCCCCTTTCTTGCTGACGAGCTTCACGCCGAGGATCTCCATTCCATCATCCAGCATCTTCATCATATCGTAGAGCGTCAAAGCGGCAACGGAAGCCCCGGTCAGCGCTTCCATCTCGACGCCGGTTTTGTAAATCGCCTTCACCCGAACTGTGGCGGTGATCGCTGTCTCGCCGACCTCAAATTCGACGCCGACAAAGTCGATCGGAAGCGGATGACAGTACGGGATGATCTGGCTCGTGTTCTTGGCAGCCTGGATCGCGGCTACTTTCGCTACCTCAAGCGGGTTTCCCTTGGGGATCTTATTCTCCCGGATGAGGGTGACCGTCGCCGCGGAAACGCGCAAGGTTGCCGTAGCGACCGCAGTGCGGAGCGTCGTTATTTTTTGTGAAATGTCGCGCATATGTTTTGCCACGAAGGCACGAAGCGGCAGACGTGATGCAGATTCAACAACCCTCGTTGTGCCTTAGTGTCCTTGCGGCCCCAATTCAAAAAACAAGATCCTTTATTTCCAGCGACTCCGAATTTCCGATAATGACAAACTGCAAATTCTTGATGTACTTCTTGCAGGCATTCTGGATATCGTCGGGGGTCACTTTCTTTATATCGTCGATCAGCTTATCAGCCGCCTGGTACCCGGCTCCCGATAGTTCGTAGCGGGCGAGAATATTCGCCTGCGACCGGTTCGTTTCGTTCCGGAGATAATAGGTCGTAATGAACGTGTTCACCGTGTTCCTCAATTCCTCCGTGGAAATTTTTTGACGTGCCATTTTCTTCAGCTCCGCCATCATCACCTTCAACGTCGTATCCGGTTTCAACGCGGTAACATAAATGAAGCCGTAGTTGGAAAAATTCCGCCCGATGCCTCCCGCCGGCGCGTACGACAAGCTCCTTTTCGTCCGCACTTCCTCGAACAAGCGGTATTGCAGGACTGCTCCCGCCGCGGCCATCGCGTAGTAATCATCCGCATTGAGCGAAGGGGCGCTGAAATATCCCTCGATATAGTTGGTCGGAAGATTCCGATAGACAAATTTCACCGAAGTTTCGTCATGGTTCACGGCGGGAAGGACCGGCGCAGCGAACACTCCGGCGGGAAGCGAACCGAACGAGGCCTTGACAAGCTTCTCGACACGGTCACGGGTCACGTTGCCGACAACGATCAAGAGAAGCTGGGTGGAACTGGTCCGTTTCGCCAGGTATGCTTTCAGCTGTTCCGGCGTGAACGATGCCACGGTCGCTTCTTCCCCGTTAGCGTCGGTCTGGTATGGATGGTCGGTATAAAAAGCTCTCCGTCCGAGCTCGTCAAGATACGAATCAGGGTTGTCGTGGGTCTGTTTCAACTGCGAGAGAAGCTGCTGGCGTTCAAGCTCGACATCTTCCTTCGTGACCGCAGGATGCAAAATGACGTCGGCGAAGACATTCCACGAAGTATCGAAATATTGCTTCACACACTGAAGGTCGATCGTGGAGTAGTCGGCGGACACAGAGCTTCCGATCGTTGTGTTCATCCGCTCGAGCGTCGCATTCAATTTCTCTTTCGGATACTGTTCGCTCGCCTTCACGGCGACGGCAAGGGCGAACTTTTCGATGCCTGCTTCGCGGCTCGTCAACACCGCCGCCCCGCCGCGGTAACACATCACGGCCGAGATGATGTCGGTGGTCGTGTTCTGCTTGACGATGACTTTAAGGCCGTTGAGGACGAACGATTCGGGTGCGGCCGCAAATACCGGGACCGTCGCACAGGTGAGGAACGCGATGAATAGACTCCATCGGAATTTCATGGCACATCTCCTTTAGGATAGGATGCTCTGATTACAAACCAAGCTGTTTGCGCATCTCGGAAGAGACGAGAACGCCCATCACGTACGGTTTATCGATCACGTACGTCGCCAGATACCGTTTGATGTCGTCCCGCGTCACCTTGTTGACATTGTCGACGTAATCGAGGTAATAGTCCAGCCCGGCGACAGCCCACCAATAGCCGACGGTGTGAGCATACTGCGACGCCTGTTCACGGCCGTACTGTTCGTCAATCGCGAGAATTGTCTTCGCATTCTCAAGCTGCTCATCGGTAAAATAATCGTCGGACATCATCTTGCTCAATTCCGCGAAGATCGCTTTCTTGCACGCTTCATATTTGTCCGGCGACATCCGCGAGGACAACGTGATCGGGCCGACATGGTTCAGCGTATTGTAGCTGAAGTTGACACCGTAGGCCAGACCGCTTTCAACCAGGTCTTTATAGAATGTGGATGTTTGCTGGCTGAGGATGTATGAAAAGACGTCCGCCGCGTACGTGGCTTTAGGATCCTTGGAGACGCTCGGCCCCTGCCATTCGATCGACACGCTCGCAGCGCTCACCGGATGCTCGACAACAATGGTTTCGGTTCGTTGTATCGGCGGATGTTCCGGGATCTTGATCGTTGTGAACGGGTCCGTCCCCTTCTTCCATTTGCCGAAATATTTTTCGGCGAGATCGAATCCCTCGTTCGCCGTAATATCCCCGGCGAGGATCAGCGCGGAGTTGTTAGGGATGTAGAAAAGATGCTGGATCGTGTGCATCTTCTCAGGCGTTGCCGTGATGATGACGTTCCTGTCCCCGAGAACGTCCTTGTAGCTGTAATACTTCCACCACACTTTTTGTTGAATGGCGCGAAACAGCAGAAACGACGGATTGGCCTCGTTGCGGTCGTATTCGCCGAGCACCACCGGCCGTTCCTTCACCAGTTCCTCCTCCTTAAAGAGAGGAGCGGTGATCGCGTCATACATGAACTGCATCCCCGGCTCGAGGCTGTCCCTGCCGAGGGTGATAAAATAATTCACCCGCTCGTCGCTCGTGGTGCCGTTCCACGAGGCGCCCAGCTCGCGGATGCGCTCCATATAGCGTTCCTGGTTGGGAATGGCCTCGTTGGCTTTGAAGAACATGTGCTCGTAGAGATGCGCCAATCCTTCGTACTCCGGCGGCTGGGTGTATCCTCCGTTCTTCACGTCGAGTTCGACCGTCACGAGCGGAACCGCCGGGTTCTGGACGACGATCACGTTCAGCCCGTTCGACAGGGTCCTTTCGTAGATCTCATACTTCTGCGAAAAAGCATGAACGAAAAATATCATGAGTCCTATCAACACAGCAAAAGCACGTTTAAGCATGCCGACCTCCGGTGATTGAAAAGATATTCTCTTGCGGACTGTCAACAGGGTCCGCAGCGAACTCCATTCGACGGAAAAAGATAATTGGCAACACGAAATACTGTTTGAAATCAATGAAGGAAGATAATGAACGAGGAGTAGACATTCAACCGGAGAAAAGACAGGGCGGTGTTACGGTCTTACATCCGTGGCTTTTAGGTCAAGGGTTCGCTCGTTCCCAATGGATTCGGCCAAAAGGCATGTCATCAAAACCGCTCCCAAATTGAGTTTGGGAGCGAGGGGGGAAATTCTCAAACTGTAACACTTCCGAAAGGCTACTGCTGCAATTCAAAACAGCTGACCAAAATTAAAATAAACCCCGGTAGCTTCCCGGCCGTAGCCGATATCAAGCCGAACGACGAAAGTGTCCATATACAGACGGAGGCCCGTCACTGGGTTCGCCGCCCAGCGGGCAAGGTCGAGATCCGAGAATGCATTCCATACTTTTCCGGCATCGAAACCGACAACCCCGCCAAGACGGCGGTAGAGCGGAAAGCGCACTTCGGCGTTGACGACGGAACCGAGATTGTCGAGGTACCTGTCCTGCGGCGACCCGCGCACAGTCAAATTTCCGCCGATCGAAGAAAGCATCTGGACCGGGAGCGCATTCCCAAATACCCCTTCCCCCAGAAAGCGGGCAGCAAAGACTGTCGCAGGAAGAAAAAGAGGGGAGTAGTATTGCAGGGCAAGCGTGAGCTTTGTGAATTCAGAGTTATTGAACGAAGTGTGCACCCCCTTCTCGATGTCGCATTCTGTTACAATTCCCTCGGACGGATTGATGAAGCTGTTCCTCGTGTCGAAGCGAAAATTGACGAAAAGGGATTGATGGGATGCCGTGCCCGAATTGTCCGGAGGGAGATAACGAAATGCGCTGGAATCCTGAAAATGGTAGTTCCGTACGGAGTTGATTCGTACTCCTTCCTGCAATACAATCAACGGCGAGAACCCATGGCTTACGGTGATGCTGACGTCAAGCGGTTCGCGGGTATAATACTCTCTGCTGCTGAACTCCGAGCGATTTCCGACCCCGAAAAAGCTGTTCTTGATCATCTTGTCATAGTCTACGGCAAGGTCTACCGCGGCAGGATAGGTTTTTCCCTGACGAAGCTCGAAATCGGGGATTGAAAAGACAAACCGGTACCACCGCTCCCCTTTCGTGCTGTTGAAGGCGGTGCAATCGAACGATTCATTCGAACTCAATTGATCGAGGAAAAAACATTTCGCTCCATAGCCGACGCCGACGTCGGTGTCGTACGACGCGATCGGCAAAGGCTCTATCTTCGAATGGCGAGCTTCGACACTATCCGGAGGGTCAGGGACTTGGAGAGACGAATCCACATCTATCCGTTCTGGAGTGTTTGAAGCACGTAACGCAGGCGGCAGAATAAAAATAAGAGCGGCGGCGACGGCGGCAAACAGTTTTTGATTCCCCGGAATCACGGTGCGGCTTTCAGAAGATTTCTGTGAGGAGGCGAAGGGATGCTGTGCATCCCCTCGCCTGGTCTTCACGCTACTTCAATAATAGTAATTTTTTCGTTGAAATAAACGTGCCGGCTTCCATGCGGCAGAAATAGACGCCGCTTGCAAAATTGCCGGCATTCCATGTTACCGTATATTCTCCTGCTTTGAGTTGACCGTCGACCAACTCGGCCACTTCCTTGCCAAGCACGTCATAGATCTTGATCGTCACATGCCCCGCTTGAGGAACTGAAAATCTGAAGGTCGTGGCCGGGTTAAAAGGGTTTGGATAGTTTTGCGAAAGGAAGAATTTTGCCGGCAATAGTGAACTCTTGAGAGAGACCTTCGTTACCGGGGCAGAGAGAATCCTTCCTGCAAAAATCGGAGATGCAGTACCCCTCTTTGCTATGTAGGAAGATAGTATCTGAAACTCCGATGAGTCCGTACAAATGTGAGGGTCGGTGTATGTGATCGGAAGACCCATAGCGCTATCTAAGAAGTTTAATGTCAAAAGCGTGTATTCGTTTGATGCGACGGTGTATGTCTTCGCCAGATCGAGCGGTTGACCTCCTATGCCGACGTAGAGGATTCTTAAAGAGTCCGGCAGCCCGGGGTCATAAATATACCTCATTCCAGAAACTTGTAAAAAATATTCATCATCTTGTTCAATGGCTGAAACGCCAAACTCCAGCCCGGCATAGATGCTTGCGCCCGTCATTTTAAATGTTGCAAGGCGGAAGCCCAGGCCATTGTCCTGATTAAAACCGTACCCGACAACGCGGAAGACATCGGCTCCTACGAGCGGCCCCTTGTACAGTGGCTGCGCCGTCGAACCCCCCGCCTCGATCGCAATGTCCGCTCCGGTCGCGTCGCGGAATGCATCGGTGACGAGATTACCGATGGGCGTATCCTTCGACCCCTTACAGACAAGAGAATCTGCGACCTCTGCGAAGAAATCGGTCGCAGTGCCGATCTTCTGCGAAAAGACCGGCCCGTACGTCGCTTCGATGCCGGCGATCAGCTGCGTCACTGTCGCAGCGACCGTTGGATCTTCGGCGATCGTCGAGTCGAGAGGAATGGCCTTGTACGAAAGCAATTTTACCTTGTTCGCACTCACAGTGAACTGAAGTTTTCCCATGTACTGATAGAAAGCGCCGACCTGCACGATGAATGTCGTATCTCCAGAGTGATTCACAACGCATTGTGGTGCTTTCAAGAGAATATGGTCGTGTCCCCCGACAATAACGTTGATGCCGGAAGTATACTGAGCGATCACATTGTCAACCGCATTTCCAAGGTGAGAAAGCAATATGATCATCGTGCAACCGTGCGCTCGCAATGTATCGACCATCGCTGAAGCTATCGGTACAAGACTCGTGTCAAAAACCGCCGGAGAAGGACTAGACAGGTAGTTCGTCGTCGGCGTTGTCATCCCGAAAATTCCAACTTTTACAGAACCTTCTTGTTTGATCGTGTATGGATGAATGTAATTTGCGAGAGGGGCAACGGTTGAATCGGGAAGAATAAGATTGGCTGAAAGGAACGGGAAGCCGCCGCTCGGAAACGCCGCCTGAAGGGATTGCAATAACGTTCCCGGCCCCAGATCGAACTCGTGGTTCCCCGCCGTCATCGCATCGAAGCCCAAAGAAGCCATCAGTTGAAATTCGGGAACCCCGAAGTACTGATTGAAGAACAGATCACCGATGAATGCATCGCCGGCATGAAGCAACAGCACGTTTGAGTCGGTCTGCCTGGTCATGCCGATGACCGTCGCCGCCCGGGCGATGCCGCCGTGCGAGGCCCTCAGGTTATTATCGCGCGGACCGATCGGCGCGAGGTTCGAATGAGTATCGTTCACATGAAGGATCGTGATCGTGTCGGTTTGACCATACACGATCTGTGCCGTCACAAGCACAGCACATAGAGAAAACAGATTCAATATTCGTTGCATAGTATCCTCCGAGAGAAAGATGTTAGTTGTTTTCGAGGATTATCATTTGAAGCGCCGCAATTTTCTCTCTCATTTTTTTCCCGGTCAGCGTATAGGTTCCGTTGCCGGAAGAGGGGGAGCTCCCGATGATCCCCCCTACCACAAAACCCCCCATACCGCCGATCACGAATCCGCTGACCAACGCGGGCGCGTGTCCCGCATCTGACGATGCGGGGGGAGAAATTCCAGGATCCTGGCCATGAGCAGCCTCCGCAAAGAGCCCGCCAAGCGCACTGCCGCCGATTAGACCGAATATTGCCCCGGTCCAAAAATGTCCCTCAACATGTCTCTCGATCACGGCAATAGAGTCGACCGGAAGGATGAGCGCCCTTCCGGCCTTTGTCGCATAGAGGACCCCCTCGTGCAATGAGTCAAGCGTACCTGCAGCGATGACCTCGTCGGAAAGAAGAGTCAACCGCCACGGATCCTGCTCTACCGTTCGGAACGAATCACGCACGGTCGAAAGATCTCGATAGGCCCCCCCCTCAAAAAAGCGGTCGTGCTGCGCGATGACAGGCTGCGAACGGAAGAGACTCCATAGTCCAAAAAGGACGGCTACCACTGATTCTTTTTTCATAACGCCTCCGTGAGGGATCGTCGTGGATATAACCGATCATTTGCTTGCTTATTTTCTGATCGCATATCCGAAAATAATCGAGATCCTGTTGCCATCCGGGCTCGTCGCATAGACGAAGTCGAGGGGTATGCTCACTCCGCCGTAGTTGAAACTTTTCCCGACCGCGACGACCAGCGAGGTATTTAATCCTTTGTTCCCGCCGATGAGCAGGTTGGGACCCAGACCAAATTCGACGCCGCTCGGCATGCGGACACCCAGGGCCAGCGATGCGCTCGGAATGAGGGTTCCGTATTCGACGCCGGCAACAAGAGGCACGAACTGGACAACGAACGAGGGCCCCCCGCCGTCCGGAATGACCTGATACTCGAACTGCCAGCCGAACTGGCTGAGCGTTGAACCGATCTGTTTCTGTCGAAGCTCGCGCTCAAGCTCTCCGGTTCCCGGAACATACGTGATGCCGAGCCTCGGCCCGCCGAGATTCCGCTGGGCGAGTGTGACCTCGTCCCCCGATGTCGACTGTGCAAGGACCGTTGACGATTGCAGCGCGGCAACGATGAACGGGAGGGCGAATGTTAAGACATGATGCGTTTTCATATGACCTCCATTGGCTTTGTGGATGATCCGCAGAATCTTCTGCGATCTGGGTGTCAATGTAGTCAACGAATATCTCGCCGTTGTCTTGCAAGGGTCAAGAAATTGTAAAAGAATTGTCATGGCGAAGGGGCGCGCTTTTGGGTAGATCGCGCCCCGGCAAATGATGCTTCGTATCTCCCGGTAAACGAATGGAAACGCTTAGAACACTTCACCGACCGATATCCCGAACCAGGGAAGCACGTGGATTTTCAGAGACCGCCCTCCCCCGGCACCGAAAAATAATAGCGGACCTACCTTCACGCACATTCCGTCCTCCCGAGGGCGGTAACTATATCCAAACGCGAGAACTCCAAGCGTTCCAAATGTCATTACCCTATTTTTCAGTAATGAGAGCAGGTCAACCCCCGCGTCGATGAAGAACCGGTCTCGCACTCCGACAGGATACCAGCTTATGAAAACCGGTACGGTGACTGTGGCGGTATCGCCCGTCTCGCTGACGAGAGGCCTTTCATCACTCGGGGCGGACAGTACGCGCGGAACAAACGACAAGCCGACCGTGAAACCGAGATTATCGGTCTCGAGGTGCTCGTAAGAGAAAGAGTATAAAAATCCTTTACCGCCAAGTTCAATCGAGAGCGCGTCCCTCGCGACAAATCTCGTCTGCCCGAAAATACTGCCATTCAGGCTCAAAAGAAGGAATGAACAACCCAATATGACTCGTGCTTCCTGCATTGATGAAAAACAAAATCCAGAAGGTATCTCAAAAATAGTCACTTCATCCTTCCCAACGGGATCCCTTTGGGAAGCTAGTCCCCTGAAGGTCGCCGGACAACAGAGACTCTTTGAGGGGACTCCTCTGGCAAAGCCATGCCTTAGGAAGAAGGGGTCAATCCCATTTCATTTTTGGGACAGCTTCTAATCATCTCAGACGTTTGTTAAGTCTCCAGCAAATCCTTGCTCAATTAATAGACACCCCTTTTCCGTTTTCCGGAACATATGCTGGAGTTCACGTTTAATCGCTGCATCCTTCCTGATGCGCCTTGCCTTTTTCATTATTTCAGTAAAAGCATCTTGCGCGTCTGGACAAACGAGCCGGTCCGAAGGGTATAGAAATAGACGCCGCTGGCGACAGAGCTCGCGTTCCACTGGACGGTATACTTTCCTGCGGGGCGCGTATCATCGACGAGCGATGCAACCTCCTGGCCGAGGACGTTATAGACTTTCAGCGTGATGTGTGCGCTTCCAGGGATCTCGAACTGGATAGATGTGCTCGGATTGAAGGGATTCGGGTAATTCTGCTCGAGCTTGAACTCCTGCGGGACGAGCTGACTGGTTGACTGCACGCCGGTAGGGTCGTTGAATTTGTTTTCCGAGTCGTACAGCGTTTGCGCACTTATCGCGGCGGCGGTCACTGCCGATGCCCCGTTTCCGGCAACAACGGCGATTGCAACAGTCACTGAATCACCGGGCTTGAGAGTAAACGGTCCGGCGCTCGTCAGCACGCGGTAGTCGCCTGCCAGATCACACACAGATGTACAGGTATCCTTCTTCATCGCTGTGTACCGTCCATCGTCTGTTATCGGATCATCCGGGTTCACCCACCATGTCATGCGGGCAGGCCTGCGATCAAGCAAGCGCACCCCCATTGTCACTCCCTCCGGGGCCGTCGAATCGTACATGTAAATAAGGAAGTTGTTCTTGTCAATCCCGACCTTATCGTGTGCGCCGTATTGGGAGACATCGAAATCGAATGCCAATCCGATATAGGCATCGTTTATGTTCTGCTGAGAATACGGTCCGAAACCGGGCTCATAATAAATCGTGAATTTGTGGATCGTGAAGTCGGACATTTTCGGCCCATAATTGTCCGAACGGACGACAAGATGCGAGATGTCGTCAAGCCGTTCATTGTCCATGTCCGTGAAATACGTCCTGAGACCGCAGACTGAAGATCTTGTCAAGTGGGAAAAATTCGAGAGCGGGGTCCATGTGGTGAAATCAGGACCTTCGTAGGCTCCCCCCGAGACGACGGTATCATTATCGATCAAGCCCCCCACCCAAAGATCCCCTTCGAATAAATAATTAGGACTGGAAAGATTCGGCCACCGTCCGCTCGGCTGGGTTGTATCGACCGTATTGTACCCGAACTGTCCGGTATTTGTGATCGTCATTCCGAGGTTCGATGTCACGAGCGAGGCGTACGGGCATCTCCGACGGAGGCTAAAATTGGCAGCGGGATTCTGCGCATTGTCATTCACAATTATTTGTTCCGAACACTGCTGCAGCGGAACTCCCCCGGTACGTGAATAAAATTGCCCGGCGTAGCGATGTTCAGGGTCGGATGCCCGGAGGACATAGGTTCCGGACGGGAGTGCAAGAAAGTAAAAGCCTTCGTCGTCCGTTTCCGTGAATTCCTGGATACCGCCATCAACGCTCGCAGCGACAATTTTTATTCCTGCTATCCTTGCAATCGTTGAATCATCAATGGCCGTTCCAGAGATCCCCGCCCCCTCACTCAGATTGAAGTTAATGTTTCGCACCACGGACTCCGCAGAAACATGTATGCTGTCCGGGCTCTGCCACGAGTTCTTGTGGTTGTACCATTGTGTGGTGAAACCAGGCGCATATGCACTTGCTAGGTATATTCCGGGCGAAAGACCTGGAACCGTGTAATTCCCCGTCAGGTTGGATGTGCCCATTTTGTAACACGAACCGTTCTGGATGCCGACATATGCCCCCGAAATCGCCCTTCCGTACGAATCTAGTACCTTCCCCATCACCGTTGACCCGAGCGGCATCTTGAAGTCGATGTTATTCCGAGTCTCCTCTATTCCCAGATCGATCGCCGTGGCAGAATCCCTTGTCGAGACGTTATTATACCACCAGTCTGCGTAGCCGTCTTTTTCCGCCTCGAGATAAATGTCCGTTGCGGGGGGAAGGCCTCCTACCTCATAGTGCCCGGTATCGTCGGTGACCGCATAAGCGATGAACGAACCGAGCTGGTTCGTTGCAAAAACCTCAGTGCCTGAAAGCAATTCATTCTTCCGGCTTTGCGTCGTTCCGGTAATCACTCCTCCGCGAACAAGGATGAAATTGATGTTACCGGTATTTTGGTCGGTCGTGACGCTCACCGGCGTGGCATCGGCGAAGCTGCTAGCGCCGTTATACCACTGATCGAGATATGATGATGCGACGGCGGAGACGAAGTAGTGCCCGGTCATCAACCCGGTGGCCTTGTAATAGCCCGAGTCATCAGAAAACGCAAACGATTGCCAGACGGACAAACTGTCGTAGACCACGACCTGGACGTTCGGTATCACCTTCCCCTGCCTATCGACAACACTTCCTGAAATACTTCCTCCGAGGGAGAGAGCAAAATCAATGTTCGGCGTGTTATACCCTTGCACGGTCTGGATGGGGGTCGCTGTTGCAAGAGTAGATGCCTGATGGTACCACTGACGAACGTACCCTTCGGCCTGAGTATAGGCAAAATACTTCCCGGTGTTCAATGGTCCGATAGTAAATTTTCCAGATCCCCCGGACCACCCTGTCGAGACCTCAAGCCCTGCGCTGTCAAAGGCGATCACGTCTGCATCCAGGATCGGTCTTCCTCCATTATCGGTGATCGTTCCAGAAAAACTCCCGCCACGGACCATCGGAAAATCTATTCGCTGAATGCCGCCGAAGATCGACGCGGAAGCTGATGCCCCGTAATAATAGCTTGAAGAAACATCAACCGAGTAAGAACCGTCGGAGAGGCTCATTTGATAATACCCGCTGTCGTTGGACACCGCGGTAACGTATGCTGACGATCCATACACCGAGATCGATGCGCCCGAAACAGGGGCCTTCGTCTTCGAATCAGTGACAAAGCCGCGAATCCCACCCAGGACTTTTTTTACGACTAAATTGACATTGACGGCTCCGGCCTTGACAATCGGAGGGGTGGTCGTGAGTAGGTATCCTGGCGGGAGAGACGGAGTGACGATGTAGAGCTGCGACGAAGCTGTGTCGACTGGAATACTGTAGCTCCCGTTCGAAGAAGAAACGCTCGAATTTGGGAGCGTATCGCTTTGGGCACTGATCGGAACACCCCCTATGCCGGACTGACCGAGGGTGATGTTTCCCGAAATCGCGCCGGTCGCCTTGATGATCGAAATATCCTTGTTGATGGCGCCGCTCGCCTGAACCGGAACGGTGCATGAATTCTCCCCAAAATAATCGTTCGACCATTGAACTTCGACGTAGAGAGTCCATGTCCCTTTGCTCGCGCCGATTTTGTAGTATCCGTTCGAATCTGAATACGCGATCGTGGGGGGGGAACTCGGTGTGTTATTCATCTCGGCGACGATTGACGCCCTCGATACTGCCGCACCCGTTTGATCCCTTACGTATCCCTCGATAAGTGCCGGCGCAACCGTATAGACAAGATTGACGACCGTCGTATCGCCCCAGAGGTTAATTACCCTATCATGAGGCGGAAGATATTCGCTTAAATTTCCCGTGAAGGCATCCGCGAATAAATCTATGCCGGTGCTTTCCAGACCGGAAAAGTAGAGGGCGAATTTTCCGCTTGAATCGGTGAACGCAACTTGTTCATCAGCATCATACGCGATGATCGCAACATTTGGTGTTGCTGGAACCACTGTCCCGAGGAGAACAGACGAGCCCGTCGCCGGTTTGACGGTCAACGTTGCCGTCGCGACGGATTGATAATCATTCACTACAACGATGAAATTTCCGATAGCCGGAAATTCACCGGTCTGAATCGTCGTTCTATAATTCCCTTGCGACGGGTCATAGTCGTTGTCATCGTTATCCATGAGAAGCATACGTTCCTGGATAAGAACATCCTGGGCGCTGAGCATTCCGTCGCCGTCGGCATCCAGATAAATGCTCATCGATGCCGAAATGGCGTTCGGCGAAAAACAAAACGTCAGCGTTATCGGGTCGCCGACATTGATGGTGTCATTTGCTACACCGTTGAGGAAGAGGCTGGAGGTCAGCACGCGCATTCCTGAACCTGCCTTGGCTGGATTGTGAACCTTCGGTGCTGTGAAGAATTTTGTCGGCCTCCCGAAAATAGTCACGCGCTTGCTTGTTTGAACGGCAGCAGCTTTTCGAGCTTTAGCTTTTTGCCGGGCCCTCACGGAAGCTTCATGGATTTTCTTCGCTAAAACACGTCCGCGGTGGATTTTCCTCAGGGTTTGAACCTGACGATCGAATTTTTGGCTCGCCTCCCTGAGTGCCCTCAAACTGCTGTCGCGGGTTGACGTACGGGAAACGGTTCTACCGTTCGTGGTCATAACGGTATTTTTGCTGTTGTCTGCTTTCGAGCCAATCCGGCTGTTCCCGGCGGCGACGAATAAGAAAATGAATGCAGCCGACAATGAAAGAATCAAAGCACGTGTTTTCATGATGGTCCTCCCGGAATGAGGAATGATGCGAGCCCCTCAAATTTCCCCGACAACACATGGCTTAGGATTATCTGGAGATCAATGTAATGGCCGTTTCGCTCCTTTTTGTCTCGAATCTGTCAAGGATTTGTAAAAGAAATGTCATAGCGGATGGGAGGTTCGTGCGAACATTCTCACGCCTTCCCGCCGCTGAAAGGGCACGGCAGAAAGGATGCACCGGTGATGCTCAGGCTACTTCACGAACTTGTAGCCCGCCGTATGAACGGTGAGGAGATGGATTGGTCTGGAGGGGGATGGTTCTATCTTCTTCCGTAAGGAGAGAATATAATTATCGACAGTGCGGGTCGTCGGCATTGCATCGTATCCCCAGACCTCATCGAGCAGCATGCTGCGTGAAATGACCTTTCCCTCACGTTCGACGAAAAACTTCAACAACTGAAATTCCTTTGCGCTCAGTTTCAGCTTCTTCTCCCCTTTCGTGGCTTCTTGTCTTTCAAAATCAGCGTGCACGTCGCCGAATCGGACCTCCCGTACGGCAGACTGGATCCCGGATTGGCGGCGCAGCAGGGCTTTGATACGCGCGATGAATTCTCTGAGGCTGAACGGTTTTGTCATGTAATCATCGGCGCCGATTTCGAGTCCCAGCACTTTATCCGTCTCCCGCTTCTTATTCGTGAGCATCAGGATGGGCGTTTGGACCCCTTTACTCCGAAGATCGCGGCAAATGTCTTTCCCGTTTTTGCCGGGTAAAATCAGGTCTAACACGATGAGCGATATGCTCTCACTTTCCGCCATACGAAAACCCTTTTCTCCGTCCGTTGCAGAGAGAACCGAGAACCGCTCCTCTGTCAACGCATCGCTCAAGACCTGTTGAAGAGCCGTATCATCTTCTATGATCAGGATTGTTTTCATACCATTTCCCCGTGTGATCGTTATTTGTCGCACCGATCAGGAATGATCCAACGGAAACGAGAGCGTAAAAACGGATCCTTTTCCCAGTTCACTCTGAACGCTCACCTCTCCGCGGTGGACATCCATGATGTGTTTTACGAGCGACAGGCCGAGCCCAATCCCCTGGACAGGCCCGCTGTGCGCCGGGTCGCGATAGAATTTTTCAAACACTCTTGGCAGCGCCTCTTTGGAGATCCCGTCCCCCCGGTCTGTGATCCTGCATAACGCACGTCCTTTTTGTTTTCTCACTTCGACAAGGATCGTTCTCTTCCCCGACGAGTATTTGACAGCGTTAGTGAGCAAATTGACGATCGCTTCCCCAACCGCGTCGGCGTCGGCGCGGATGGTGAGCTTCTTGTTCGGCACGTGAACACTCACGCTGAATTTATTTGCTTTGAATTGATACTTCATGGCATCGACATTCTTCTTCACGACGGCGCATAGGTCGATCCCGCAAAACGTATATTCTTTGATGCCATTTTCAATGCGGGCCGAGTCGAGAAGATTGGTCACCATCCTCCCGAGCCTCTCGGCCTCGCCATGAATGACGTCGAGGTACCTCGCTGCCTTCGCCCTTCGCAATCCCCGCCGCCGGAGAAGGCCGACGAGCATGTTGATCGACGTGAGCGGCGTACGGAACTCGTGCGACACGTAAGAGACGAACTCGGATTTCAGCGCGTTGAGTTCCTCACTCCTCTTTTTCGCCTCACGCTCCAGAACCAGCCGCTCCTGCAACAGCATGCGATCCAGCGTGTCGGCGGTTTGAGCGCACAGTGTCGCGACAAAGCCGATCTCGTTCTCATCGAACTTGTCGTTCGGCGAGCGGGGACGCACCCCGACGGCCCCGTAGACCTCGCCGCCTTCAGTTCTGATCGGCACGCATACCGCATAGCCCATTTCGGCCAGACACTGCGACTCGGACAGGTTTATTCCTGCGCCCGAAAAGGAGAGTGCGCCGGGTTTTGCCATCGTGCGCGACGTTCGCAGTGAAGCGGAGAAGCCGTCCGGCAGAGGCATTATTTCCCGCGCCGTCATTCCCGATCGAGCCTTCAGCAGAAGCTGGCCATTGTCCATCCCGTAGACGGCGACGGATTCTGCCGGAATGATCTTCCACACCGACGAGGCGAGCTTCCTGAACAATTCTTCGGTACTGATCACGGCATGGAGTCCTTCGCTCATTTCCATGACCGCGGCACGAAAATTAGTGCGGGCAGCGAAGAGAGATTCATCGATGAATTGCTGAACTTTCTTTCGCAGCGGGTTCATGAGCCATGCCACAAGCAGCGAAACTCCGACCACGAACAAGTAATGTTCAAACACCTCCTTGCCGCCGATCAGCGAAACGAGGATCAGAACGGTCAGGACATAAGAGGCGGCAACGAAGACCGTCAGCACCGAGTAGACGACGCTGCGGTTGATCACAACGTCGATGTCGAACGACCGGTACTTCATGAACGACACGGCAAAGGTAAACGGAACTACGAGAAAGAAGATCGTCGTGAATTCTTCGTCAATGAGGTACCGGGAAAAAAATATCTGAGGCAGGATGTAAAGGGCTAGGAACGGTACGGCAGCGACGATCAGTCCCCATAAGATCCACTTCAGACGCAATCGATCTTCGGACGTTTCGGACGTGGTGTAGGCGTGGACGATATTGACAATCCCGCCGCCGATGTACAGTATCATCGCCACGTGGAAAATATTGTAGACCGACTGAAACGAATCAAAATGTTCGATCGAGCTAAGGCTCAGAGCCTTCAGATAGAAGTACGATGACGCCGTGCAGAGGAGCGCCGCCGGGACGAACGTCGCCGCCGCAATCAGGAGGACCGAGGTGTGTTTCCGCCGCGGATACAGGGCCGTAAAAAAGAAAAAGACTGGAACCCCGACCTCGTACGAGAATAGGAAGATGACCGGTCGGTAGACGGTCTCAACCGTATTCGGGAGGACCGCCCCCCATGTCAGCATAACGTCGGCAGCGAAGAAGACCATCACCCAATGGAGGACCCTCCCCACAAGCTCATGCCAGCCGTTCCATAAAATATAAATGCCGATCCCCCAAATGGCTATCCCCGCAAAGAGCGATATGACGATGAATCGCAGACTAGGGTAGTACGGTACGAGCGTGACAAAACAACTTCCGGTCTCGCCTCTGCGCTGATACTCAACGGGAGCTTTTTCTCCGATCGACGCGAGATCCCCAAGAAATTCCATTTCTTCCGGCGTCCGCACAAAATGGTCCCGAAAACGAACCAGCTTGTCCCCTTCGCACAATGCACCGCTGAGTGCCGCATCGGAAATTTGCCCGACGGTAAGCCGGTCGCCCCCGTCAACCACGCCAAAAGGGGTTGTCGCCCGCTGGAGGAGAGAAGGGATATGGAGAAGGGAAACGGCAAGGATCGAACAATCTATCGCAAAATACAACCAGATGCGGAAGGTGAACTTCTTCATGGTGCCCCGCAATGCGGTGGTGGGAAAGCTGGTGCAATAGTACCGAGGATAATCTTAAGAGTCAAGCAGGATGTCGCCGTCTGGCTCAACGAACCTTTGATCCAAAGGATTTCCCGGGCATCAGGAGAGAAAAAGCTCACCACCAACCGGAACCCGATTGGAGGAACAGGGAGATGAAAAAATCAGCGGGGCTACTTTTCCATCCCGATCGAGAACATTCCCTCGAGGTCGTGTTTCGAGTAAACGCGGAAGGCGATGAGGGTTTCGGATTTTTCTATCCCGGCGATCTTCCTGATGTGCTCGGTCACCAGCTCGGCAAGACGGTCGTTGTCTTTCACCCGGATGATCACAGCCAGGTCGTAACGGCCAGCAACGGAATGAACCTCCGTGATGCCGTCGATGTCGGCGAGCTGCTCGGCTACGGGAGTGATCTTGTCCCGTGCGACAGTCAACAGCACGATTGCACTCACCATGTTATGCCTCCTTCAAAAGTTTTTTATAGATATCGTCGACATGTATTTCCATGTACCGATCCAGGTGCCGCGAAGGGTTCTTTGCCGGAGCGAACCCGAACTTCTGATACAGCCCGTGAGCATCACGGGTCAGCAGCGCGAAACGGCGAAGTCCCTGCAGGTCAGGATGTTTTATCACGCACGACATGAGCCAGGTCCCCAACCCCTTTCCGCGGTATTGCTCGAGCACATAGACATCGCACAGATACGCATAGGTTGCCCGGTCTGAAATGACCCGCGCAAAACCGATCTGCGTTGCACCGTCGAACAGGCCGAAACAGAGCGAATGCTCGACGGCCCGTTCTACAAGATCCCGCGGAATCCCTTCGGACCAGTAGGAATGCGTGAGAAAGTCATGGACCGCCGCAATATCCAGCTTGTCTGGATCGCACGACACCGTAAACTGACCGCGATGTTCTTCTAACTCCATAGATCGAAAAAGAAGCGTCCCAATTCTTAATTCCTAATTCATAATTCTTAATCGTTCTTCACGGTCTGTACAGCCCCGCTCTGTTCACTCCCAGCATTCCCGCGTCGTAGGTTCGTTTGTCGACCGGCGCAAACGACCTGGCCATCGCGGGAGTGATAATTTTGTAAATGCGAATAGCGCCTAACTTATCTCCGATGACGTCAAGAGCTGCGTCCGAAGTCGGCCAATGTAAGTCGTCATAGGCGGACAGATCCAGCGGGCGCGTATACTGGCGAAGCGTTTTTTCGTACGCGACATTGTAGAACGATTCGAAGTACGACATCACAAGTTCCCGCAGCGACGCATAGACCGGCTCGCGGTACCGGAGTCCGGTAAAATTCGATTTCGCGATCGCGCCGAAGCGCCCGTTCTTCTTAAAAAGAGCGATCACATGGTCGTCATCGCGGACCGCGTCCATGTCGACAAGGAGCGGCGGGAAGCCGAGCCTCCGCAATGCCATCGCCGCAAAAACCGCTCCGTCGTAACAATGCGCCTTCCGGTCCCTGAGCACTGTTCGCGGCGAGCGGTACCGCGATTCGGAGCTGTACTCGAGCGTGTCGAGAATGCCTTGGATCTTGACGGGAGACGTCAGAGCCGAAAGGATCTTCAATTCGGTCTTCGTCCACTCGGAACGCTCCTGAGCCTGCTCGATCTTTTTCCTCATTGGAAAACCTGTTCGAGGTGGTGCTTCAGATGCCTCACGTAATCCTTGATGACAAATTCCAGCGTCTCAGGCTTGTCCTCGCCGATGATGCACTGATGGCTCAGCGCGCTCGCAGGAACAGCTGAGACGACGTGAAGAAGATGCAGGTTGTAGCTCTTCCACAATTGGACAAGATTCTCCCACGGCTCCGATTGATACCGCTGGGACGAGACCCAGAATTGCTGCTCATATCCCGGAGTCCTCAGTTCAGCCGTCTGCTGTCCCCTCACAAACCGCTGGTGATTATTGGAGGCGGAATCGATGAGATGTCCCAGGATCTCCTTCGTCGACCATTTTTCCGCCCCGCGACGCTGAGCGCTCTCCGTTTCGGAAATTTTCATGAGCTTCGCCGAAAACTGCTGTATGACCGATCCGAATTCTTCGAGGGTCTCTTTCATTCTCTCCTCACTTTGTATCGAACGCCTGGTTGCGAACCATTTTTACCATATCGTACGGTGCGGGGTCTCCGCCGAGATATTTATGGAACCAATCAAGGTGCGCGTTATAATAGAGCGGCATCGACTTCACACCGTTCGGCCAGTGGCCGTCGTTGGGGAAAACGATCAGCCGTGAGGGCACATCCATTTTCTGGAGGTCGGTGAAAAACTCAAGACTTTGAGTGTACGGAACCCGGTAATCCTTCTCGCCCGTGATGACGAGACAGGGGGTCTTAAAATTTTTGACGAACTGGTTCGGGGACCACTTCGTGTACAGGTCCGAATTCCACGGTGTACCACCAAGGTCCCATTGAGGGAACCAGAGCTCTTCCGTCGAGCCATGCATCGCCGGCAGGTCGTAAACCCCCATCATGCAGGCGATCGCCTTAAAGCGCGTCGTATGACCTTCAAGCCACATCATAAAATACCCTCCGTACGACCATCCCATCGCTCCCATGCGGTCTTTATCCACGTACGAAACTTTTTCCAGCGAGTCGGCTACCGCCATGACATCCTGGTACACAGCTCCGCCCCAGTCCTTGGAGATCTCGGCGGTGAATTCCTGTCCGTAGCCGGTCGAGCCATGCGGATTGGGAAAAGCGACGATGTAACCACATCCGGGATACACCTGCCAATCCCCGCGGAAAGCGTCGGCCCACTGCGACTGCGGCCCGCCATGCACGTTGAGGATGAGCGGATATTTTTTCGCCGGGTCAAAATTATGCGGCTTCACGATGAACGTATGGATCTTTTTTCCCGTCGGCGATGCGATCCACATTTCTTCGGCCGGACGAATATCGACCGAATCTTCGATCGTTTTATTGAAGAACGTGATCCGATGAAGATTTTTCCCCTGCGTCGTCGCACGCCACATGTCGACCGGCTCGCCGACGGCGCGACGTACCACGGCGAGCGTTTTTCCGTCGGGGGCAACGTCGATGGCGTCGATGGATTTAACGTCGAGGACCTGGGATATTTCCTTCGAGCCCAGCTCGACTTTATAGAGCGGAGTGTGCCCTTGCACATCGGCAGTAAAATAGATGCTCTTCGAATCGGGCGCCCATGTTATCGAATTGACCCAGTTGTCGAACTTTTCGGTCAGCACCGTTCTCTCGCCGGTCTTCCTGTCGTAGAGCGCGATGCGGAAAAGGTCCGATTCGTACCCCGGGATCTTCTGCATCCGGTAGGCGATGTATTTTCCGTCCGGTGAATAACTCGGGTCACCGTCGAACGACTTGTTCTCAGCGGTGATGTTTTTCGGTTCGCCCCCGGTAGTCGGAACGATGAACAAATCGGAGTTTGTCGTCTCCTCTTCATTCGGGTCATGGTTCGACGCGAAACAGACCTCTTTTCCGTCGGGGGAAACCGCGACACCGCCTCCACCAAGCGAGAAGGCCGGCGCGTCGTAGTCTCCCGGAGAAAGGTCGACGTATTTTTTAGCGTCGAGATCATACGCAAAAACGTGCGAACGTCTCCCGTCCTTCCACGTCGTCCAATGGCGGTACAGCAGATGGTCGGCCATGTGCGCCTGGATCGGGCCGTCGCTCATGCTCTCGTCGATCTTCTTGTTGCAGTCGCCGTCGGCGCCGCATTCCGGAAAAACATCGCTCGTAAAGATGATGTGCCTGCCGTCGGAGGTCCACTCCGCGTCGCCAACTCCCGGAGCAAAATGCGTCAGCTGCATCGCTTCTCCTCCCTCCAGGGGAAGCAGCCACGCTTGCATTCCTTCGTGCCGGGCTGAAAGAAAAAGAATCGATTTTCCGTCTGGGGACCAGCGCGGGTGAAAACTCGACACGGCGTTATCGGTCAGCTTCCGCTGATTTTCGCCGCCCGCCTCCATGAGATAGATATTCGTCTTTCCTTTTCCTTCGGGTAGATTGTATTCGGTCACGCTGAAGGCGATGCTTTTTCCGTCCGGAGAGGTCTGAGGGTCGGCGACCCCTTTCAATTTATACAAGTCCTCGATCGCGAACGGTTTCTTCTGGCCGAAGGCCGAGGCGAGCAGGGCGACGGACAAGAACACGAACAATATTTTTTTCATCGGATGAAATCCTCGATTGGTGAGTAGGGTTCTCTGCGAGACTGTGATCGACCGGGTGAATGGAGAACAGCGTTTTCGAACGGGGTGTTATCGCGCGATCATTTCTTCAGCACTGCTTCGATCGCCGCGACCAGCTGCTGGGTCGAAAATCCTTTGTCGAGATAGGTGATATTGGCTTCGGACTGCCATGCGCCGGCGCCCTGGGCCTGTGCGGTCATCATAATGACCGGGATGCGGGCCGTCATCGGTTCCTGCATCAAACTTTCAACCATCATGAAACCGTTCATGTTATCCATGTTGACGTCGCTGAGGATGACGTCCGGACGGTATTTCGCCGCAAAGTCGAGTCCCACCATACCGTCTTCTGCTTCGAGGGTATTGTATCCCCTTACCTTCAGCGAAGCGGCCAGTGCTTTGCGAAACGCGGGTTCATCGTCCACGATGAGAACGGTTTTCATTCACTAACTCCTTTAATTTGATTGTCGAAAGTAACAAAAGCGGCCGAGAAAATCAACAACATGACATGTCTAAAAATCTGCCTTTCGTTCATCGAAAAACCACGAAGGAGAGGCCCTTGAAGATAAATCTCAAAAGCGCGATCGTCCGGATCGCCGTTACCCCTGCGTCCCGGAGAACAACGACTGCAGATTGAGGGAAGGGGTTTTCGTCTTGCTTGCGAGCGAGACATACGTCCGTGCGAGCGCATCCTTGCCCGCGCCGAGGACGGTGCTGATGAGGCCGAGCCCCTCGCCAAGGTCGCCGGGGGGAAGGTTCTTCAAGATGCGCACCCAGATCGTCTCTTCAAGGACGTTGAACGCCGTTTGAACCTCCGAGAGGTCGAACCCTGCTTCGAAGCGTTCGCGGGCTATCGTTTCGGCGTGAGCGATCATGGGGCCTAAATTTCTCTCTTTCACGGCGCGAGCCGTGAGCGTGTGCAGTGCTTTCAACCTCTGGTGGATGTGCGCTGCACCGGATTTTTCATAATGGGAGAGGTGAGCCCGCGCGATCGCGGCCTCGGCGTCCGATAGGATTTCGGTTGATTGATCGTGAAGAAGTTGATGGAGTGTCATAACAGTCTCTAAAACAACTGAGTGTACCACAAAGGCGGGGAGGCACAAACCATCATGGCCGTTTCGTGTCGTCGCGTCTTTGCGGCTCGATGAATCGAACGTTTAATTGAAAGCATCCGTAACGCAGCCTTCCGATGCAGACGAAACCAATTTGCTGTATTTGTAGAGCATGCCGCTCTTTGCACGCAGCGGAGGGGCTTTCCATTTCTTAAGTCGCTGTGCGATCGTCTTCTTCGGCAGGTCGACCGTGATCGTGTTCTTCTCTCCGTCGATCGTGATGCCGTCCCCGTTCTTGACGATCGCGAGAACTCCGCCGACCTGTGCCTCCGGGGTAATGTGTCCGACCACGAAGCCGTGGGTGCCGCCGGAGAAACGTCCGTCGGTGATCAGCGCAACGCTTTTGCCGAGCCCGGCCCCCATGATCGCCGAGGTTACGGTCAGCATCTCTCTCATCCCCGGCCCCCCTTTCGGCCCTTCATACCGGATGACTACAACGTCCCCCGGCTTGATCTTGTTTTTTTCCAGCGCGGCAAGGGTCTCCTCTTCCGAATTGAACACTCTGGCAGGACCGGAAAACCGCAACCCCTCCTTGCCGGTAATTTTAGCGACCGCTCCCTCTTTCGCAAGGTTGCCGTAGAGAATCTGAATGTGTCCCGTTTTCTTGATCGGATTGGAAAGAGGAAAAATAACTTTTTGTCCATCCTTCAGGCCGGGGAGATCTTCCAAATTTTCTGCCAGCGTTTTGCCGGTCACCGTAAGGCAATTCCCGTCGAGAAGCTTCTCTTTCAGCAGCATTTTTTGAAGCGCAGGGACCCCGCCGATCGTATGGACATCTTCCATCACGTATTTGCCGCTCGGCTTCAGGTCCGCGAGATACGGCGTACGGTCGCTGATCGTCTGAAAATCATCGATCGTCAATTTCACTCCGACGGATTTTGCTATCGCGATGAGATGCATCACGGCGTTCGTCGAGCCCCCGAGCGCTATGACGACGGTGATCGCGTTGAGAAACGCCTTTCTCGTGATGATATCCCGCGGCTTGATGTCGTGTTCCAGCAAATTCAGGATCGCTTTGCCGGCTTTTCGGCACTCAAGAATTTTCTCTTCGCTCGAGGCGGGAGTCGAAGAGCTGTAGGGGAGTGTCATTCCCAGCGACTCAATGGCAGAGGCCATCGTGTTCGCGGTATACATTCCGCCGCACGCCCCCTGGCCGGGACACGCATGATGCAGCACGTCGTTCAATTCCTTTTCGCTCGCCTTCCCCGCGATGAATTGTCCGTAGCATTCGAACGCGGAGACGATGTCGAGCGTTTTGCCGTTGTGATGTCCTGCGCGGATCGTTCCGCCGTAGATCATGATGCTCGGACGGTTCAGCCGCCCCATCGCGATCACGGAGCCGGGGAGATTCTTGTCGCATCCCGGGAGAGAAATATTGGCGTCGTACCATTGCGCGCGCATCACCGCTTCGATGGAATCGGCAATGATCTCGCGGGACGGGAGCGATGACTTCATTCCTTCCGTCCCCATGGCCATGCCGTCGCTGACGCCGATGGTATGAAAGATCAGCCCGACGAGGCCGGCCTCCTGCACTCCCTGCTTCACAATTTTAGCGAGGTCGTTCAAATGCATGTTGCAGTTATTCCCTTCCCAGCCCATGCTCGCGATGCCGACCTGCGCTTTTTTCATGTCATCGTCCGTCAAACCGATGCCGTACAACATGGCTTGCGAACCGGCCTGCGAACGCTTCTGCGTCAACTGAGAACTGTACTTATTGAGTCCGTTTCCCATCCTTGGTCAACTCCTGTCAGATGTTCTTCAAAATACCGCGGCGATGCGGATACAAAATATCGAAAGTATGCTTCAGCATCAAGTGGAACTCAGCAATTTGATTCCGCGGATTCATCCGGGCCGTCAAACGTTCTTCTTTCATGGATTGAACCGGTTTCCCGAAATCCAGTTCGCAAACCCACGGCTGAAGCCGTCGATCAGCTGAAGCCGTCGATCATTGGAAATATTTTTTCAGGAATTCGATCACCCGCGGCCATGCTTTTTCCGCAGCGCGAAGGTTCGCGCCGTCGCGTTCTCCCTGGGCTCTCAAGAACCCGTGTCCCGCCCCGTCATACATTTCGTGCTCGAATGTTCTCCCCAGCTGCTTCAGCTCTGCGGCGGCGGGGCCGACGGTTGCTCCGACTCTGGCGTCATCTCCGCCGTACAAGCCGAGGACGGGGACCTTAAGGTTCCTCAGCTGCGCCGAATCGGGGGAAGTTCCGTAAAAGACGATCGCAGCTTTCAGATCCGGCCTGTTGCAGGCGTAGGCAAAGCTTTGCCCGCCCCCCCAGCAGAACCCGACGGTGGAACATTCACGTTTTGCAGAAGGGAGCCGTACAGCAAACGCGCGCACGTAATCCAACCGCTTAAACGCCTCCTCGGTCGAAAGATCACGGATCAGCATCACCACCGAATCGCGGCTCGAGACCGAAGCGCTTCCTTTGCCGTTCGGTCCGAACCCCGAAATGAGGTCGGGGGCGACCGCAATGTAACCTTCTTTTGCAAACTGGTCGGCAACAGCGCGGATCCAATCGGTAAGCCCGAAGATCTCATGAATGATCAGCACGACGGGGGCGTTGTCTTTCCGCTCGGGGTAAGAAACCCACGTCCGAATGGAGGTCTTTCCATCATAATAAATGTCGATCCATTCGCCGTGCCTTGGCGACTTGTCCAGTGCCGCACGGGCATTTTCCTCCCCCGGCGGCACCGAGGTATCGGTCTGCGGGGATTTTTCCTGCCCGAAGAGGACCGAGGAAAAAACCAGAACGAAAAGGAAGAGGGGCAAAGCATCTATTTTCCGCATAGCTGCATCCTTCAATTGATTTATTTGCTGTCGAAGATCGTAATCAAGGCAAATCAATATAAACGAAAACGGCGGAGGTTGTCAAGTTCACGTGGAGCGAAGTGCTGTTGCAGTTCCACATTTGAAGCGTTTGGGTAAGGGTACTCTCGTTCCCGATCTCCGATTGGGAACGGAGTGAATATCTTCCCGAAAAATACGTTACCGAAGCCGCTCGCAAACTGAGTTTGGGAGCGAGAGGCAAACTGTAACACTACCTGGAGCGACCGGCGGCGGTCAGACGAGCTTTTTCCGGTCACGCAATTCAGTCATTCCCCGTTCGACTTCTTCACGCGGAAGATTTCCTGCGGACAGGTCGGCATCTGCTTTGTTTGACAGTCTTTGGTAAAAGGAGAGCCCTTCTTCGATGAATTCAGGTTCCTTCTCTATAATAGTGAACAGTGCATCCTCCGCCTTGCCGTATTCATGCACGAGTTCGTAGTAATGAAAAAGTTTCCTGTTGATATGAACAGGCAGGTCGATAAATTTCAACCGCTCCGTCACACTGTTTACGGCTGCTTGATGGTCTGCGTCGAGAGGAACTCCGTCGATCATAACCGATTCGGTGAGAAGGCTCAACGATTTTATTCCGGCTTCATTGCTCTCCTCTTTTTTCCCCTGGAGGTCAAGGATCTCTGCCTCTTCCTTTAAAAGCCTTCCTGCCAGATAACATTTCAGACCGCCGAATTCCCTGACCATTGTCAGCATTTCGATGATCTGTCCATCGGAAAGATTCCGGAAAATGTCAAGGTCGATGCTGAGGAGTGTTTTTGACGCGGTCCGGATCTCCTGAAGTGCGCGCGGAAAATCTTTTTTCCCCCTGTAGAAAACTATATCGATCAGCGCCTGCACGAGCATTTGGATCATCCTCATGATGTAGTCGCGCTCGATCATACCGTTGACCTATCGTTGGAAAGAAGTGCAGGAAAGTTAGAAAGAATTGGAAACGGAAGCAACGAGGGGGGATCTTGTGTTCGTCGCACAAGAATTTTTGCCTGACCGGCGAGCAGTCAGACAAGAATGTCTGACCTACGAACGCATTCTCTATTTCAGCACCTCCGGGAGCTGCGAGGGGAATGGCTTCATCATCAGAAACCGTCCCCTCGCAGCGCATCACACGCTGAACCAGTAAGAGAATTTCACAAGAAAAATATTATCGGCCACCGTGTCGAAAAGCCGGTTGACGGAATTTCCAAACTGGAAATCTCCGTCGTAGTTCGTCTGGTTGAACCGGCTTTGCGTCCAGACAAAATAGACGACCGAACCGGGGACAAATTCCCACCGCAGGACCGCGTTCCCCCGGAGGGATTTTGTATTGAAGTCGGGGTTGGCAAAGCTGATCGGCGCGGCCGGGCCCGGGCCGTCCGGGTCAACGGTGTAAGAAACTGACCCGTCCGCGGCTTTGGTTTCCGCGAGTGTCGATGAGCCGGTTCCGTACACCGCGAAATCAAACGAACGCGGACGGGCCAGTTCCTTGAAGTTTGTGTAATTGCCCGACGAAATGAGAGGCTGCAGGAAGAGCTGCAGGCTCAGCGTCGGCGTGAACGTCCAATCGACCCTGATGTTTGCCGACAATGTCTTCTGGTCGAGGTTCGCAAAGACATACCGCCCGCCGTACGTCGCCGCTGCCGTCGGGTCGGTCACCGACGTCACCCACTGCGCCGCTTCAAGATCGCGGTCGAGCGTCGGAGCGACGCTGACCGAGATGTTGGCCGCCGGCCTCCACGTTAGGCTCGCATATTCCTGCACGTCTCTCTGCCATCCGGATTGGTAGGTATACGCGCTGACCTCCGCCTGAAAGGTCTTTCTGCTGTCCGAACTGGCATCGACGGAAACCTGGTATCCGGGGGGATTGAGCGTCAAGGGACCGCCTCGAGTCCTGAAATTGTTGAACGTCTGCGGATTGTAGGCGAGGTTCCAGTTAAAACTGTAATAATTAAGGAACTGGAGATTGCCGTACTCGAACGCTCCGCGCCATGTGACGGCCCCGCCGTAATCGAAATTTTGAAACACCGCTCCGCCGATCTCCGCATACCGGAACACTTTGCCCGGATCGCTCCATGAATATCCTCCGCCGGCGTGCATGTTGATGATATCGGAACGGGACTGGAATCCAAGATCGTCGACGTCGAAACTCGGGCTGAGGATGCCGATCGCCGAATTGGAAAAGAAATTCCCTTTGTTCTTGTTCAGCGATAACCGGAGTCCGTATCCGTTCATCGAATTGAGCGAGCTGTCGACCCCGAGGTACGGAGCGTCGGGGCGCTGGAAGTAATGCTGTGAATTGCTCTGGAGAGTGATCATGCGCTCCCGGTCGCCGGCAACACGGGACACGCCGGTCCATCCGCTCACGACCCATACTTTGTCAGCATCCAGAAAAGTCCACCCATCAACACCGAATACTTCGCTGTTGCTGTTCACGTCGTCGCGGACGCTCGTCTGCGAAAAATCCCTTGCCGCGATCGTCGAAATGAACCCGAGTCCCTGGTGCCCGTCGTTGAAATCTTTCTGCGCCCGCAAAATGCCGTAGTATGCAGCGGGCTCGACTTCCCAGCGGAAATTGTGTCCCCCGGTATCGACGTCGGCCATCTCGCGCGATGTGACCGCCTGGATGCCGCCGATGTTCCATCCATCGATGACCTTGCCCGTGATCTTCGCCGCTCCGATGATATGTGTTCCTTCGGGGACATCGGTGAAGTCGGCATTATCGGGGAGGCTTCCTTGCGGAGATCTGCCGATTCTCCGGCTGTAAAAAATGGTGGGGGACGGCCAGTTGAAGCTCCAATAATTCCTCGACCCCCCCTGCCCAAAATTAAATACCGTCGCACCTTCGAGGAAGAACGGCCTCTTCTCGTCAAAGTACGTCTCAACATCGCTCAAGTTCACGACGGCGGGGTCGACTTCGACCTGGCCGAAATCGGGGTTCACCGTGGCATTCAATGTTAAATTGTTTCCAAGCCCGACCTTGACGTCCGCTCCCACATTTTGCGAGTACCGCGAGCCGTCGTTGAACGGATCGCCAGTGGGAAAATGTGTGTAATCCCCTTTGCCGGTGATATACGGCAGCAGTTCAACGCGTCCGGGCGGGTTGATGTCCTCTAATCCAACCAGATCGGCGAACCGCGATACATAGCCGCTCTGGCTCCTCGGCGTGTAAACCAGGCAATCAGTCTCATGCCTGCGGCCTATGTCTCGCTGAAAATTGATCCCCCAAATGAGATTTTTCTCATCCTTGAATCGAAGCTGCGAGAACGGGATGCGGATCTCAGCGGTCCACCCTTGATCATCGATGTGCGTTTTCCCTTCCCATACGCCGTCCCAGGATAGGTCATTCCAGTCATCGTTGTACATGACTCCGTCGATGACAGAACCGCCAGCGCTCAACGCAAAGAGATTGCCCGTCCGCTGGTCATGATAACCGTCGATGAAAACGCCGACCCAATCGGCAACCGGGTATTGATCCCGGCGGCTGAGGATCGGCATGATAGAATCGGGCGAGGCGTCGTACATTCGCGCCCCGATGTAGATCGCGGCATCGTCGTACGCAACGCGCACCTCCGTCCGCTGCGTTCCGGGAGCTCCCTGGTCAGGATCGCTCTGTTTGAAATCGGTGAAGGCAAAGTCGTTATGCCAGACCGATTCCGAAAGGATCCCGTCGATGACGATCGGCTCCTGAAGCCGCACGGCATGGACCTGAATTTTATGCACTGTCGTTGTATCCGCTGAATTCGCTTTCACGATAACGCAACAGAATAAAAGGCAGAGGAGTGGTTTCATGAGGAGCCTTTTGGGGTTTGACCGCGTATGCTCCGCATCTTGCGATGCGGAAAGAGAAGTACCCTTGAGAAAATAAACGGCGTGCGAAGAAAATTGTTTCAAAAAGTTAGACTTGGCATCGCGGAAAAAAGATGGGGAGAAAAACAAATTGAAACTTTATAAGGAGGGGTTTTAAACAAAAGGCCGTCATCGTCCTGATGACGGCCTTCGTTCTTCTGGGTTATCCCGCGTGAACTACCCCCCGGTCTTTTATTTCCCGAGCCTTCTGATCTCGATATTCCCGTTGGTTGTTTCGAGCGTGATCCGATCGCCGCCGCCGTTCAACTGATAGACGGCATGAATCTCCTGTTCATGTTTATCGGTGGTCTTCAACTCCTCCTTGAAATCGGAATGGATGTCGTATTCATCTTCATGGCGCATCCATCCGCCGCGAAGCCTGATCGTTGCATCGATCGTCGCTTTCGCCGTCGAAGGAACCGAGAGGACCACGTTCCCGCCGGATGAGCGGAGTTCGCTTGGACCTTTTCCGCTTGGAATCAATTCTGCCTCGACGTCGCCGCCGGCGGTCTTCGCGTCGATCGAACCGGTGATATTCTGGAGCCGGACATTGCCGCCGGCTGTTTTCGCTTCGACCGTGCCGCTGGCGCTGCTCAGGTCGATATCGCCGCCGGCCGTCCGGAGCGAAGCGTTTCCGGAAACTTTCCCTACCTTCACTTCTCCCCCCGACGTAGAGAGAATGGCGTCGCCGCCGACATCGCCTACTTCAACATCTCCTCCGGCCGTCGAAGCCTTCAGCGATTTTCCCACTTTCTCGACCCTGATCTCTCCGCCGGACGTTTTGACATCGGCCTCGCCGCTGACGGTGCCGAGCCAGATATCGCCGCCGGAGGTTTTCAGGTCCGTCGTTCCCTCAATATCGGCCGTCCGGATGTCCCCGCCGGACGTCGAGCCGGTCAACTTTCCCTTCATCGATCCGCGGACATCGATATTCCCTCCCGACGTGCGGACGTCGGCGTCGAACTGGGCGGGGAGGCTGATCTTGAACAGCACGTCGCCGGACCAATTCCACCGCGGGCGGTAATCAATGCGCACGGTGTTCCCGGACTGCGTCATCTTCACATAATCCATGTCCTCTTCGTCGATGCCGTCGACGACAACGTTGACCTCATCCTTGTCCCAGGTGTTCAGCTGGATGTCGCCGCCGCTGATGTTGACCTCGAGCTGCCCCCCTTTTGTGACGGTGAACGTCTTTGCTTCCTTACTTTCTTCGCCGCCGCGGACCGCGGCGTATGAATTCGCCGAGGCGAGAATGAGCGCGCTCAGCGCTATGGTGAATAGTGTTTTCATCGGTGTTCAACCTCCTCCATGACGGTTCGCGCTTGACGGCGAACGTAGTTATTGTTGTCTGATGCCATTTTCTTCTTGATGATGCCGAGAATGTCCGGATCAAAGCGATGCCCGTCCACGCTTGCCGCCGCGAGGCCGTTGATCGCCGCGATGCGCATCCCGGAGTTCTTGTCGTGCGTTAGAGTATAGACCAATGCCTGTTTGATGTCGTCGTCGAGCGGTTGCCTTAGCAGCACGCGCAGCGCCTCTTGCCGGACTCCGGGGTTCGCATCCCCTTTGAGCGCCGAGAGAAGCGCGGCTTTCACCTCCGGGTCAAGGTTCTTTTGCCCGGAGCTTTGCGATGAAATTGCATTGACCGTCTGAAGCCGCACACCCGGATTTTCTTCGTTCACGAGCGCGCGGGCGAGGACTTTCTGCACCTTTTCGTCATTGATGTTTCCGCGGACGTGCACCGGCGTCACGGCATCGAAGGTGAATTCGACAGAGCCGTCTTTTCCTCCGGCGTCGATCAGGTGAAGGTCGGACGTTCTGGTATTTCCCTGGGTGAATGACTCCGCGGCATTGCCGGACAGCACCGCCTGTTCGACGGCCGGCGTTTCGAGGGGAATCGCCTTCATTTCCATTTGCGGCCGGGAAAAGACCGCATAGCCGATGAGAATGCCGAGCGCAGCCATGGTGATTCCCCCAAAGGCAGTTTTATATTCCCGAACTAAAAGATCCCTGACCGCCTCGACGATCCCATCCCACACAGATCTCTTCAGCCGGTATTCGAGCAGGGACGAGTGTAATTGCCGGCGCGCTTCCTGGAGGAGCCGGCCCGACACTTCCACCGGCGGATTTCCGGCAATGACCGATCGAAATTTCCCGAGCTCTTTCAATTCAGCCCTGCACTCCGCGCATCCGCTCAGGTGTTCCTGGAGCAGCTCCTTCGCGTCGCCGTCCAGCTCATCGATCACCGACAGGTGAAGCCATTCCTTAAACTGTGCATGTCGCATCGTGTTGTCCCTTCATTCAAAAACATCTTTCAGCCTCTCTCTCATCCGCTGGGTTGCCGTGAAGAGATGTTTTTTCACCGTCCCTTCAGTGCACTGCATCACCACGGCAATCTCCCTCAACTTCAACCCCTGATAATGCTTCAGCGTAAAGACCATTTTTTGCTGCGGCGAAAGAGCATCCATCGCATCCTGCACGTGCCCGGATATTTCACCGTCTATGACGCGCTGGTCCGGGAGCGGATCGCCGGACACTGCTATATTCGCCGGGTGCGGCTCTCCTTCATTCTCCTCGCGGTCGTCGTCCAGGGACACATGCGCCTGCTTTTTCCTTCTCGACCGGTGCGTCAGGCAGACGTTCGTCGTGATCCGGTAGAGCCACGTCGCGAACTCGCTCTGCATTTTGAACCGGCGCAGCCCCTGGTAGACGCGAAGGAAGACCTCCTGGTAGATGTCCTTCGCGTCGTCGGAGTTCCGGACAAAGCGGGCGGCAATGGTCAGCACCTCTTTGTCGTACCGGAACACGAGCTGCTCGAAGGAGGAAAAATCGCCGCGCTGTGCTTTTTGAATAAGTTCGATATCGTCTGGCGCCATAGGGTATCGTGCTTATGAAGTTAGACTGCGGGATGAAAAAATAGTTGGGGGCGCAGAGAGGCCGCGGGCGCTAAAAAATGCTCCGAAGGAGGAGCAAAAAGCCGAAGATCGCCAGCGGGATGCCGATCGGGGCTGCAACCATGGTAACGGAGAGCGTAATCCCGATGACCATGAATGCCAGCCCGGCAACGGCGGCAATAATGCGTCCGGTCAGCCTCATCACGAAACTGAAGAGGGACCAGAGGAGGGCAAAGGGGAGCAATAACAGTGGTGTCTTTTTGTGCTGGGCATTCATGACAGTTTCCTTTCCGTGTGGGGAAAAATGTAAAGACAATTCGAGTGGAGTGCAACAAAAAACAGTGATGGCTCTCTTGGCTTGACCAGCGCGAAACCAAGGGGTTCACCCTGAGCGAAGCCGCGACGATCTCTTTCTCGAAAAGGAGTCCTGTGGGGAAAGGATGAGCCGTCGCGGCGGAGTCGAAGGGCCGAGTGTGTCCTGCACCCCTCACGCCGGACATCTCTTCAAAAGACCCCACAAACAAAAAAGCGGAGCGCCCAAAAGATCGGGGCGCTCCGCTTCCGGACGGACACGGAGGTCGGGTTTATTAGTCCGTCCGCGAGCTGTAGATTCTTTGGTGAAGCTGTGTCTCGACCGACTCGAAGAACTCTTTTTCGGAGTACACGTTCACGCTGCCGGCAAACCATGCCGGGTTGTCGAACACATTCGAGGCGAGGTATGCTTTGTAACGGACCGAAGGGGTCCCGGCATGAACCATCAGGCTGTCGACCACTTCCCGTGCTTCTCCCACCGTGCAGCCGGGGTAGAGGATGCCGATTTGAGCCATCTGCTTGATCGCCGATTCGGTCAATCCCTGATTCTCGGACCGCAAGGCGATGACCAGATTCACCATTGCTTTATTGACTTTGTGTTCCGATGTGGAAAGAGCTTGTGCCATAGCTCCTGTGTAGGCTGCCGCCGTCAATATCGCTGCTGCTATCATTGTGTGCTTTTTCATGACTTCCTCCGTTGTAAGATGTGGTGTTCGTTGTGGATCGATTTCTTTTTTCAACTCTATGAACGATGCCGCACAGTAAAAGATGTCTCGGATGCGTAAAGAGTTGTCACGAATTGTCACGGGATAAAACTCAACGTGCAGCCGTCAAGGATCGACGAGCCGCACGCAAAGAAGGAAAACAACAAACCGAAGCGACGCTGCTGCACCTCTGCGAGTCGCAGCTTCATCGAGCGGCCGCCCGCAGCCGCCTTTCTGCGGAAAACGCGACCGTCATGATCCGCGACTGGTTATGCAGTGGTCCTCAGTTAAAAGGTGGACTGATAGTATAAGCTTTCATCTCCCCTCATCACCGTCCCCACCACAACAACACTAGAACTGCTCGCCTTGAGATCCGGCTGACCGCCGACCTTCTTTGATCTTATTAAATCAACGACCAGATCTCCACCTCCCGACATCTTGACAATTGTTGCATTGACATAATTCGACTCAACGGTAATCTCGTATGGAGTTTGTTGTATCGTATTGTCAAGCCTTACTTTGTCTGTCTTGAAAAATATCGACGCGACAAAAGCTACTGAGTTCTCGCTGCTCGATGTCACACGAAGTGTCAGCTTCTGAGGCTCATTGTAGCCGGTTTGCGTAAAGGAGGTGTTTGCGACGCACAATGAAACTGCAAATATAACAAGACAGTATCTCATATCTACCTCACGGGTTGAACTGCGTTCGTAAATTTATGATTGAAGGAATTTGCCGCTCTTTGGCAAATTCGGGCCGTTATCGAAAGATGTCGAAGATATTCCAATGCCAGTTGTCGTTCCAATCATTATTGTTGTTCTCGTTATCGGTGTGTTTCCGCTCCCACCGGCGGTAATGCTCTCGCGTCGTAAAGCCGACCGGCCCATCGTAAATTCCGCCGTGGAGGAAATGGTCGAACACCCGGACCGCCAGAACATTTTCGCCGCCGAATTTGATGAGGTCCGACGGCACGGTATAGGCGCGGAATTTTTTGTACTCCCATCCTTGAACATGTCTGGTCCCCGTGCGGCCAACCCGCTCGCCGTTCAAATACGTTTCATCGACATCGTCGACCTTTCCGACCAGCAGCACAAGATCCTGATCTTTGAATCTCTCCGGCATCGTAAAGCGGACGCGGTACCAGCCGTATCCGTCGTAATCTTTCAGCCCTTGCGTGTCCCAGTACGCGGGCACGATCACTTCGGGCCAATCTGAATCGTCGTACGACGGCTTTGCCCAGTCGTCGTCATCCCCTTTTTCGAGCCTCCAGGTTCCCTCGATCGGGATATCGGGATAAAGATAATCCTTCATCTCGAACACGCCGGGCTTCCCCTGATTCATGCCGCCGTTCAGCTGGTCGTCGTAGACGCGCACAGCAATGACGTTTTCCCCCGAAAAATTCAAATATCCTTTCGGGACGATGAATTTCTGATCGACGTTGTAGGCCGTGATATAATGCGGGGGAAACGAGCCGGTGAAACTCACAAAACGTCCGTTCAGGTACACTTCGCTGACGTCGTCGATGCAGCCGAGATGGATATAGACCGGTTTGTCGCGCTCGTCGGGAGAAATGCGGAAGCGTCTCCTGTACCAGGCGTAGCCGTCGTATCCGGGATAGCCTTCATCCTCCCAATTTGCCGGAACGAAGATCTCATCCCATTTGCTGTCGTCGTACTCCGGCTTCGCCCATTTCTGATTGTCCCCCAGTTTGAACTTCCATTGCCCGCGAAAATCGACAAGCATCTTCCAGTCCTGCGCATCGCTGCGGTCGATCATCAGAAGCGCAAATACTATGAAGGTCCAGTATCGCATATATCCTCCTTGTTAACTCCTGAAAGCTATTATGAAGAGAGATGAGATGTGTCGCAGGGAAGTAAAGAGATGTAAAAAGTTGTCACGGAGGAGTATCAGTAGGCAGTAGGAGGTAGGCAGTAGGCAGTAGGCAGTAAGCAGTACTCAGAGTGCTTACTCTTTACTCCTTACTCCTTACTCTTTGCTCCTTGGCGCGGTGTAGGCTACGATCCCTACGGAAGCAATTTATAGCCGGTGCCGTGGATGGTGATGATATGGCGGGGTTTGGATGAGGATGGCTCGATTTTCTGCCGTAATTTTGCGATAAAATTGTCGACGGTGCGGGAGCTGATCGATTCGTCATATCCCCAAACGTTCGTGAGCAGGGCGTCGCGTGTGACCGCCTGGTTCTGGTGCTGCCAGAGAAACCGGAGAATTTCAAATTCCTTCGATGTCATCTCGACGGCTTTCCCTCTTTTTGTTGCTTCGTACGTCGAGAAGTCGAGCTCAAGGTTTCCGATCTTTGTTTTCCCCGGCAGTTCCGATCCCCCCTCTTTTCTCCTGAGCACCGCCTTAATGCGCGCAAGCAATTCGCGAAGGCTGAACGGCTTGGTGATATAATCGTCGGCCCCTAGCTCCAAACCGAGCACCTTGTCGACCTCTTCCCCTTTCGCCGTCAGCATCACGATCGGCACGCGCACCCCCTTTTCCCGCGCCCGCTTGCAGACATCGAAGCCGGACATTTCGGGGAGCATGACATCAAGAAGAACCAGGTCATACGTATGATTCAGAATTCTTTTTAATCCCTCTTTGCCCCCGCCGGCAATGTCCACCTTATACCCCTCGAATTCCAGATTGTCTCTCAACCCTTTCTGCATCTCGGGTTCGTCTTCAACAAGCAAAATTGCCGTCATGATCTTCGCGCCTGCTTTCGTTCACGTTGGATGGCCGATGAATTTCCTTCGTCTATAACTTTTCTGATCGGGAGCAGAAGGCGAAAAACGCTCCCTTCTCCCGGAGCGCTGCTCAGTTCGACGGAACCGCTATGGGCTCTCATGATATGGTCCACCAGCGCCAGGCCGAGGCCGCTCCCTTTGGTCGTATGGACCAACCCTGTCGACACGCGGTAAAATTTCTCGAAAATCTTCGCGTGATGTTCAGGGGCGATGCCGATCCCGTGGTCCTGCACTTCGACGAACGCGGACGATTCGGAGGTGCCGGTCGCGATCCGGATGTACCGCCGATCGCCGCTGTACTTCATCGCGTTATCGACAATGTTGTGAAGGGCTTCTTCGATCGCCTCTTCGTCGCCGAGGACCGCCGGCACGTGCTCTGCAAGTTCAAGGACGACCTTGAACCGCTGCTTTCTGAGCTGCGGCGCATAGAACCCGATGACCTTCGACGTCAGCCCGTTCAGGTCGAGTTCGCGGAGCTGATAATTTCTCTTGCCCGCCTCCATCCGGGAAAAATTCAGGAGGTTGTTCACGAGATGCGTCAGACGCTCGGACTCCTGGATGATCGTGCGATAGTACTCGTGCTTCTTCTTTTCGGTCTTGATCCGCTTCAGTTCGAGCGTTTCGGCGAACATCCGGATGAGCGACAAGGGCGTCCGCAGCTCGTGCGAGACGTTCGACACAAAATCGGATTTCAACTGGATGAGCTGCATTTCACGGCGAAGGGTCCGGTAGATCAGGAAAACCCCGGCGAGGAGGACAATATCCAGTATGATAATGATCGTCATATTCCGGTAGAACCGGGATTCGACGAGCTCGTCGATCGTTCTCCCCTTCAGCCGGATACCGAGCGTGTAATCAGGAAACAGCCAGAGAGGTTTCTCCTGCTTGATCTCGTCCCGCAGCACCGGCGAGGTTGCGTCCGCGACTTTTCCCGTCTTCCGGTTGATCGCCGCAAGGACAAATTCGTCCCCCGCCGCTTCGCCGAGTTTTCTCAGGAGAATGTCGTGGATGAAGCTTCGTTCATCGAGGACGATCCCGACGATACGCGGCACGGCGGCGTAATCCTTCGTGATGAACGCCAGAACGACGGGGACCTCTTTTTCAAGCGAATCGTTGAACGCAAGGGGTTCGATCTTCCTGTACTCGACGCGCTGAAAATCGATCAACCGACCGATCTTATCCCTGTTCTTCCGGAGCTGCGCGCGAAGCGTGGTCTCGTTAAACCGGGGAAGGCGGGTGCGCGCTTCGCCCGATTCGACGAGGATGATGCCGGCGAACGAGGTGTCGCAATTGAAGACCGCCTGAACGGTCCCGTGCTGCCTGATAAAATCGTGCAGCGATTGGACGAACTCGACGGCGGAGCGCGATCTCCGGTCCGAGACGATGTTCTGCAGCGTTCCGGCCCACGACGAGACGGCGTCCCACGCATATTGATTGACGGAAAAGAGGATGACGTCGAGCTGCTGGCGGTACATTGCCCCGAACATCTCCTCGCTGCTGCTGAGCGAGCTGATCTCGTAGCCGGAATAGAACAGGGCCGGAAGAAGAACGATGACCAGAAGGATCAGCGAGACTTTTTTTAGCGAAGAGAACGAGTTCACTGCCGTTCGAAGAGTATTGATGAGATTCGGCGCCGTGGGGTAACGGCGGCGGCGCTCACGAAGATGAAGCGGTTATCCCGGGTTGACCACGAACTGCGGCGTCTTGCGCTCAAAGGCCGCGATGTTATCGACCGTTGTCTGCAAAATGCGCTCGACCGCTTCGACGCTGTCGAACGCCATGTGGGGAGTGAGAATGACATTTTCCATTTTGAGCAAAATGTTCTTTTGGAGGAGCGCCTGCAGTTTCTCGACCGGGACGTTCTTTGTCAGCATCTGGTTTTCGTCCTTCACCAGCTCTTCTCCTTCGAACACGTCGAGCCCGGCGCCGGCGAAGATCCCCGAATTGAGCGCGTAGTGGAGCGCCTGCGTTTCGATCAGGTCTCCGCGTGCGGTGTTGATGAACAACGCCCCTTTCTTGATGAGGCGAACGTTCTTCATGTTGATGAGGTGATGCGTCGCCGAGTTCGACGGAACGTGGAGCGAAACGATGTCCGACCGCGAAAGAAGCTCCTCCAGCGGGGCATACGTAAAGTCGAGCGTCTCCGCGAGGAAGTGATTCGGCTTCAGGTCGTACGCGAGGACGTTCAGGCCGAATCCTTTCGCCATCCTGATGACGTGCAGACCGATGCTCCCCGCGCCGATCACGCCGAGCGTTTTCCCCTTCAAATCGAACCCGCGCAATCCTTCCAGCGAAAAATCATTCCGCAAGGTCCGCATGTATGCTTTGTGGATATTGCGGGAAAGCGACAGGATGAGCGCGAAGGTGTGTTCGGCGACGGTGTTCTCGCCGTAATACGGAACGTTGCAGACCGTGATCCCCTGCTTCTTTGCCGCATGAATGTCGATGTGGTTGAAGCCGGTGCTCCGTGTGGCGATCAGCTGAAGATTTTTCAGACTCTTCATCAGGTCTTTTTTGACGAGGGAATAGATGAACACCGAAAGGACGTCCGCCTTGGAGAATTTTCCCGCCGGGACCTCGTGAACGGGGTCGGGGAAAAACTGCAGGGAAATATTTTTTCCGATCCTCTTCCGGAGGAATTGCTCTTCCGATCTCGTCGTCTCAAAAAAGGCGATGTTCTTCATGCTACTCGTCCTTCGACGATGATGAATGCTTGACGGGCAGTTTCAGTTCCTCCATCTTCCGGTAAAGGGACGAGAGGCTGATGCCGAGCTCGCGCGCTGCCAGTTCCTTGTTGAAGTCATGATGCTGCAGCGTTTCCTCGATGAAGCGCCGCTCGAAGCCGCGCGTCGCGTCCTTGAGGGTCGAACTTTCGCCGGAAAGTCCGGCGTCGCCGGCGGTCGAAAGCTTCTGCATGTTGTCGGGAAGATGGACAACGTCCACGTACTCGTTCTCGCAAAAGATCATAGCGCGCTCGATGACATTCTGCAGTTCCCGAACCTCCCCCTTCCACTGATAGTGCATCAGGACGTTCATCGCCTGGTTCGTGACTCCCTTGATGTTCTTTCCCATCTGTCCCCGGTACGTGTTGACGAAATGTCCGACGAGGAGAGGGATGTCGTCCACGCGCTCGACCAGCGAGGGGAGGTGGATCTCGACGACGTTCAACCGGTAGAAAAGGTCCTCGCGGAACTTGTTGTTCGCCACTTCTTCGCGGAGATTCCTGTTCGTCGAAGCGATGATCCTGACATTGAACTTGAACGCGTCGTTGGAACCGACGGGGAAGATCTCCCTCTGCTCGATTGCGCGGAGAAGCTTCACCTGCAGATGGAGGGGCATCTCGCTGATCTCGTCGAGCAGCAGCGTCCCTCCGTCCGCGACCTTGAACACACCGTCCTTATCCGCCACGGCCCCGGTGAACGAGCCTTTTTTATGCCCGAAGAGCTCGCTTTCGACGAGGGTTTCGACGATCGCGCCGCAGTTGATCGCCGCAAAGCGCTTCGCCGCCCGCTTGCTGTTGAAATGGATTGCCCGCGCGACGAGTTCCTTCCCCGTTCCGCTTTTCCCCGTGATGAGCACGGTCCCCTCGCTCGCGGCGACCTTCTCGATCGTCTGGAACACCTTCTTCATCGCCGGACTCTGGCCGATGATATTGTGGAAATCGTACTGACGGTTCAATTCCTTTCGCAGCAGCGTGTTCTCGAGGGACAGGCTCCGGTGCTGGAGAAGCTTCCGTACGCGGAAGATCAGGTCGTCGAATTCGATCGGCTTCAGGACGTAGTCGTAGGCTCCCTTGCGGAGGGCCTCGATCGCCGTCTCGATAGAGCCGTAGGCAGTGATGATGATGACGAAGGTCTGGGGCGACCGGAGTGAGATTTTCTCCAGCAATTCGGTCCCCCGCATCTCCGGCATCTCGATGTCGGTGATGACAATGTCGTAGGACGCGCTCATGATCTTTTCGAGCGCCTGAACGCCGTTACGTGCTTCGTCGACTTCGTACCCCTCCTTGCGGAGGATGAACGTCAGCGAGTCGCGGATAATTTCTTCATCGTCGACCACGAGTAATCGTTCAGACATTTGGCGTTCCTTTCAATGGCAAGATAACCGTAAATGTGCTCCCTCTTCCTTCTTTGCTTTCGACGCGGATATCCCCTCCGAAATTTTTCACGATCCCGTAACTCACCCACAATCCAAGTCCGGTTCCCTTCCCCACCTCTTTGGTCGTATAGAACGGGTCGAAGATCTTTGCAAAATCTCCTTCGGGGATCCCCTTCCCCGTATCCTCGATCACGACTTCGATGTTCTCGGGGGCGACGCGGCTCGAGATGCGGATCGTTCCGGGATTCCCTTCGCACGCATCGACGGCGTTCATCGCGATGTTGAGAAAGACCTGCACAAGCTGGTCGTGAACGACGGAGACCTGGGGGAGATTCTCATCGAGCTCGATCACGAAGGTGATGTCGTGGACCTTCTTGCCGTACTGCACGATGTTGACCGCGTCGCGGATGATCGTATTGACGTCCGCCTGCTTGACCTCGTACGCCGACGGCCGGGAGAAATCGACAAGCTCCCTGATGATCTTCGCAATGCGGTTCACCTGGTTCTTCACCAACTCGAGCTTCTCCTGGGCAAAGTGGTCCTTCGTCGTTCGTTGGATCACCTGCACGATCGAGGAGATGGAGGTGAGCGGGTTTCCCACTTCGTGGGCGATGCCGGCGGCAAGCGTTCCGAATGTTTCCATTTTCTGCGAGCGGACGAGCTGCTGCTCGAGTAATTTCTGTTCCGTGATGTCGCGATGGGCTCCCAAAAAACCGACGACCGTTCCCCGCTGGTCGATGATCGGGGAAATGACAAGCTCCGTATGGAACAGCTCGCCGTCCTTTCGCCGGTTCTGGATCTGGCCCACCCACTCCTTCCCCTTCAGAATATTATTCCACATCTCCTGCCAATATTTCGGGTCCAGCTTGCCGCTGTTGAGGATGTTCGGATTTTTCCCCAGCAGCTCCTCTTTTGAATACCCGCTGACCCGTTCAAAAGCCGGGTTCACGAAAATGATCTTCCCCTGCGCATCGGTGATCTGGATCGGGCTCATCGTATGCTGCATGACCTCCGAGAACCTCAGAAGATCGAGCTCCTTCTTTTCCTGTTCCGTGATGTCTTTTGCGATGAGCACAAGAACGTCGGCGGAATCGGAATTGAGCCTTTTGATCGTCAACTCCACATCCATCGGACGTTTGCCGTCGTAACTGAATTGAGAGCGGAGGTAGAGGTCGGTACGGATCTTTTTCAGCGCGGTCCCCAGTTCCTCTTTTTGGGGTCCCTTCAACAGATCAAAAATGGACTCCGCAGGCTGAGCGCCTTTCCCCTTAAAGAACTGGTTGGCGGCGCTCAGGTTGAAATCGAGAATGGTCCCCTTTTTATCGAGAATAAAAATGAGTTCCGGCAGAAGGTCAAAGACACGGCCGTATTCTGAGTGCATTCTCTCCATCGATAAACTTCAGTTGTTTTGCGGCTGCTCGGCATGCCGCTTTCAAATGGCGTGGAATCGGCGTTTACCCTGAATAGTAACACTTTTTCGGACAAGAAAAAAATGCTTTTCGGGAATTTCGGAGTAAAAGTGATTACGCAGATGACGCAGATTTTGCGCAGATTGCAGATTGCGCGGATTGCAGATTCTAAAGATTGCCGATTCCAAAGATTGTCCCGAGCAGAATCCCCCCACCGCTCGAAATTTCGACGAGGTGGGGACCGGAATGACCAGGACCCGGCTTCAGTTTGCGCCATTCCGGCAGGGAATCAATAAGCATTAAAAACTGATCGATTCAATCAGTCCACGACTCTCTGATCAGGGGTCCCTATTTTTTTTTCAATCTAAGAGAGAGGGGACAATTTCCACCGCCCGTATGCGACAAAGAGAGCGAATAAGAACAAGGCTCCCGTCATCGGAAGAACGAAGAATTCCCCTTCCGCAATATGATAAATATTTGCCATTACCATGATCAAGCAGAGTCCGGCAGCGGCAAGGGCCGTCAGCTGCGGCCGTATCTTGAGGGCCGCGGGGAGAATCAAGCCGATCGCGCCGAGGAGCTCGGATATGCCGATGAACCGGACCAGCGCCTCCGGCATCCGGGGGGCCCAAAAGATCTGCGCCCCTATTTCGGAAATCGGCTTGAAGGTTTTTAAGAAACCTGCGTTTACATAAACCAGAGCCAGCAAAATTTGGAATATCCAAAGAACGACATTCAGCGCTGGACGATTTTTTTGAACCTGGTCCATATTACTCTCCGGGAAAATTTTCAGATGACGTGTGAACGACGGGAGCCGACAACAACAAGCCGGTCACATGATCACTGCTTCACGAATTCCAAATTGAACGTCAGATTCACCATCGATCCGGCCACAAGCCCGCCGCTCTCAATAGTGCGGTCCCACTTCAGCCCGTAATCGAACCGGTTAACGGCAAGGGTCGCCTTCCAGCCGGAGCGGGCTCCTTTGGAGGACTTGATGACGCCGTTGAGAACCGCATCGATCGTCACCGCTTTCGTGCTGTCCCGGATCGTCAGGTATCCTTTGATCTTATAGTGCCCATCGCTTACTTTCTCGAGCGAGGTGCTCTGGAATTTGATCGTCGGGAATTTTTCCGCGTTGAAAAAATCGTCCGTCTTCAGATGGTTGTCGCGCATTTCGTTGCGGGTATCGATGCTCTTGACACCGATCGTCGCGGAGATCGCTGCATCGCTGAAGTCGTCCTTCGACGAAAGAAGCGATACGTTAAAATCTTTGAAAGTGCCGGTGACTTCAGAGATCACCATATGCTGGATGCTGAAGCTGATATTGGAATGGGATTGGTCGAGCGACCACGTTCCGGATTTGGCAAACGCCGAGACTGCGGCAACAGTGAGTGCGAAGAAAACGACAAAGCTCTTTTTCAAAGTACGGCCTTTCTTTTGGATGATGGATGGTTACTGTTTATTTTCGGAACTGAAGAACTCGATGTCCAGCGCATCCGGACTCTTGATGCGGAGCACCTCCGTTTGAAGCGCTTCGTGATCCTTCAGTTCAAACTGAGCCCCTTGCTTTTCAAACCTTTCCGCCAACTCCCGGACCGATCGCCCGGAGGGGAGAGCAATCCCAACGCTCAGCAATCCGGCAGCGTCGTCCGGCGGCGGCGGAACACCGCGGCCTGCCCAGACATTCGCGCCGATGTGGTGATGATACCCGCCGGCGGACAAGAACAGGGCTCCCGGGTACGACCGCTGCGTTACGTCGAAACCGAGAAGAACATTGTAGAACTGGTCCGCTGTCTGCAAGTCTGAAACATGCAAATGAACATGGCCGATGTCGGTCTTCGAATCGATCGGGTCGGTGTCCGCATCCTCATCCCGAAGCTCTTTTACTAGTGACTCGAGGTTGAGGGGGAGCGTTGCCATCTGGATCTGGTTGCCCTTCACCTCCCATTGAACGCGGGGCGGTCCACATACAACTCCACGCCATTACCATCGGGATCGGCGAGGTAGATCGCTTCGCTGACCAGGTGGTCGGAAAAGCCCTGGAATTCGGTGTTATGATGGTAGAACCGCCGAAAGACCTTCGCCAATTCGCGCCGGCTGGGATAGCGGATCGCGACGTGGTACAGCCCAGACGTACGGGGGGGCTTCGGCCGCGCACCTTGGCGCTCCGTCAACAAGATATGGTACGGAGCTCTTCCCGACGCCGAGAGGACAATAGTCGTCCCAAGGTCGATCGCCTTCTTCATTCCCAATAAGGAGCTGTAAAATTCCAGCGACCGATCCAGGTTCGCCACCTGCAAACTGACGTATCCGATGTGAGTCTGAGCGGGAAGACGAAGATCGTTCACAGGGTCGCCTTTCGTATCATTAAGAACAGCGGTTCGGTTTGTCATTTGGTTTGTTTCTTTCATTCGAGACACGTCTGCGGAACGAAAAGTTCCTTGACGCGCTGGACAAATTTGTAAAGGTATCGAAAAAATTCTTCACGATGTCATTCTGAAGGAACCCATCCAGATCATTGCCCTTCTAAGCGGGACGAATGCCGCTCCGAAGCATCCCTTCGGGAGAATCCATGATACTGCAGCCTGGCGACCCTCAGGCTTTTCTGACGGCGCTTCCTAGTGTTACGGCAGTGCAGAGTCATAGATCCTTCGTCGTCGCGGAGAACGCTCCTCCTCAGGATGACATGTACTCACATTCCGTTCGAGTCTTCTGGATAGTTGTCATTCAACGCGCTCTGCAACATGTTTATACGCGTCAAGCGTGAAAACCGTCTTTTCAGCCAGCTCCTAGTATATCAGCGTATCGACACTGTAGATGCCGCCGCCGAGAAGAACAAGGACGAGCGAGATCACCGCCAGCGTCAGCGTGTACTCGTATCCCGTCCCTTTTCCATCCCCTTTACCGCTCATAAAGAACCCGCTCGGAAGATGAACCTTCAGCGTAGCCACAAGCATCATGATGAAGATACCGAGGGCTGCGAACTTTGTGAACAAGCCCAAGAGAAGTGCGACGCCGCCGAGGAACTCGACGAACGGTCCGAGGTACGCGAGCGGTGCGGGAACATGCACGACGTTCTTGAAATAGCCGACCGTGCCGGCAATGCCGTATCCGCCGAACCAGCCGAATACTTTTTGAGCGCCGTGGGCAAAAAAGACGACGCCGAGAATCACCCGCAGCAAGAAGAGGCCGACCGATATGTGATCGAATGTGAAGTTCATGGTATTACTCCTTTGAATGTTAATTGTTGATTGATTGATGGAATTCTTTTTGTTCGACTGCCAATGCCGGCGAAGGCTTCCCCCAGATCTCTCCGAAGACAAACTCCGTCAGCGGCTTGCGGACTCTGGGCATCATCTCACGTTCCTGCAGATGACGGGGCAATGATTCTGTCTCCCCTTGATATCCGACCGCGATGACCGCTGCCGGTTCGAACTCCGCCGGGATATTGAACGTTGCTTTCGCCTCTTCGGCATGAAATCCTCCCATGACATGGGAGGCGAGCCCCAGCGCCGAGGCCTGCAACAGAAGGTTCTGGGTCGCGGAGCCGACGTCGTAGAGAGCGAACCTGTTGGTCTTGCCGCTGGACGCGTCGTTGACCTGTGCGGCCGAGAGAATAAGGAGGGGAGCTTTTTCAGCCCACACTTTATTCCCCTCGAAGAGCAGGTTTGCCATTCGGCGATGTTCCTCCGGCCGCTCTTTCGAGGCAACGATAAAGCGCCATGGCTGCGTGTTGCTGGCAGAAGGAGCCCACCGCGCGGCGTCGAGCAAGCTTCGCAGTTTTTCCGGCTCGACAGGTCTGTCGGCAAATGCACGGGGACTTTTCCGCGCCATCAGCAGCGGATGCACGGGGAACTGAAATTGTTCCGCATTCAGAGAGCGAATTAGTAATTCTTGAGTTTGCGTTTCCATAGAAGTTTAATATGTTCTAATCTATAATATTCAAATTTGAAATATAAGCCCAAAAAAAATTTAGAACTTTTCCTGCAGGGCCATGCCCAGCTTCTTCAGCAGCGCCGAGAGCTCCATCTGCTCGTTCTCATCCAGCACCGACGCCATTTTCGTGACGAACTGCGCGTGCTTCGCAAAGATCTCGTTGAACATCTTTTCCCCCTTCGCGGTAAGCTGGACAGTGATCGCACGCCGGTCTTCGGGGACGGGCACGCGCTCTACCAGCCCGTCTTTTTCCAGGTTATCGATCACCACGGTGATGTTTCCACCGCTCGTCAGCAGCTTTGAACAGAAGCTTCCCATCTTCATCGGGCCGAGATGGCCGAGCGTCTCGATCACCGAGAATTGCGGGGGCGTCAGACCGTACGTCTGGATATCCGAGGCGGTCAGCCTGCCAAATATCGAGCTTGCCCGGGCCAGCTTCACCCAAAGACTGAGGGCTAAATCAGCCTTTTTCCCGTATTTTCTCGTCGTTTTCAAGATATTTATTTTGAATTCAAACTATTCAAATTTAATACATGTTATCGCTTTTGTCAAGTACTTTTTTGAAAATATTTTTCTACGCGATCAGAGCTTCTTTTTCCAGCACCGTGCAGGCAATGCGGGGATCGCACTCAGCCAATATCGTCTGGAGTCTCCCGGCATCGCCGTAAAAGACCATGCAGAGATTGCGGTCGTCAAAGAGCTCGTCAATGACTTTGCGGGTCGTCGTTTCCGTGACAGCATCGATGCGGTTGTTATACTCATCCCGGCTGAGAATCGGGATCCCGTAGCGGTCCTTCCCCACCCTGCTTGCCAGCTTGAATTTCAGGTCGAGCTGATACGAGTAGCGGCTCTTGAAGGTCGAGTTCCGCTGACGCAGCCGCTCCTGGAATCCGGGATCCTCGGAAAAAACCCGCAGGAGCCGGAGCAATTCGGAGATCAACTCTTTTGATGTCTCAAGCGACGGGTCGGCGTAGGCTCCGATCCGTCCCGGGCGCGTAGTGGCGGGAACGACAAAGGCGTAAGCGCCGTAGCACCATCCTTTCTTGTTGCGGAGCTCGTCGAAAAGGAACCCTTCGAAGCTGCCGAGCGCGTCGATGATGAGGTTGAGGTCGAACCGCCGGTCGTCGGTCGCACCGATCCCCTTTTGCGTCCAGATCAGCCGGTCGTTCTTTGCCTCCGCCGAATGTACGATGACTGCCTGCCGTCCGACGGTCTCCCTGAAATCTGCCTCCGGTTTCAGCGTAAAGCCGTCCGCCCTCCTCCCCGAAACAAAACGCGCTGTCTCCCGCTCGATCTCATCGTACGTCAGATCGGAGATCGAGGTGAAGTACAGTACCGAAACGCTTCGGACCTTTGCGTAGAAATCAATGATATCATCCCGACTGACGTTCGCGATCCCCGCTCTCGAGCCGATCCGTCCGATGCTCTTTCCGTCATAAAGAACAAACTGATTCGCCGCCGAGAGGACGCGCTCGGGATCCTGGAGAGCTGCCTCAAGCTGATTGAGCTCCGTTTTTTTCAGCAGGTCGAGTTCATGCTGCGGAAAATCTGCTTCGCGGAAGATCGATGCGACATTTTCCAGAACGGCTTTTAAGTTCTTTGTGAAGCACGAGACCGCAACAACGAAATCCGTCTCGGACACCGAAGCATTCACTTCTGCGCCAAGCAGTTCGAATTTCCGCGCAATGGCTTCCCGGCTCATTCCGGGTGTTCCCCGGAAAAGCATTTTCGCTGTCATCCGCGCAAGCCCCGTTTTCGCGCCAGCTTCCTGCTGAATCCCGGCGCCGTGAAACACGAGGGTAAGATGCGTCATCGGTACGCGCGGGTCCCGTTCAAAGTAGAGATGGTGATCAGCGACAGGCATGCGGGGCTACACTTTCTGTTCCGGAATAAGTTGTACCGTTGTCGATTTTCCCTCCAGAAGATATTTCGCCGCCACGCGTTGAATATCGTTCTTGTCGACGGCCTCGATGCGCTTCATTGCTTTTATCTGAAACGACAGGTCTCCGGTATTGATGAAACCGTCGCCGAGAAGCCGGGCGAGTTGCGCCGGCACGGTTACGGCACGGTACATCTCGCGCTGCAAATTATTTCTCACGATCTGCATCTGCTCGTCGCTGATTTTCCCTTCCGCGAACTCGCTCACACACGAAAGAAAGGTCTGGTCGACCGATTCGAACGGCTCGCCGTCGGCGCATTGCACGTACAGCTCAAACGTCCCCATATCGTGCGACACGTACACGTCGGAAAACACTTCCGTCGCCTTCGCCGTGTTGAGGAGCCGTTCGTTCAGCACGGCCGATTTCCCGGAGGTCAGGAGCTTGCCGACCACAGCCAGCGCCGGATAATCGGGATGGAGCATGTCCGGGACATGCCACGATTTCGCAAGAAGCCGCCGCGTCGCTTTCGGGTGAGTGATGACGGTCGAACGGGGTTCCCGCTGAACCGGCTCAGCCGTCACATCGCGCTTGTCCGGAACCGCCGGTTTCAGCGGGCCGTATTTTTCATCGACAATGCGGACAACGGATTCGGGTTCGACGTCCCCCGCAATAATGATCAGCGAATTGTTGGGAGAATAATTATTTGCGTAGAATTTCCGGGCTTCGTCAACGGAAAAGCTCTTGATCGTCTCAATTTCTCCGATCGTCGAGTAACGGTAATTGTGTTCCGTGTACGCCAGGGAGTACATCGTTTCCCACAGGAGCCGGTTCGGGTCGTCGAGGCCGCGATTCTTCTCCGTGAGGACCGCCCCTTTTTCCGTTTCAAACATCTCGGCATCGACGACAAGGTTCGCCATCCGGTCGGATTCCAGGTCGGCCGCGAGTTCGACCTTATCGCTGGGGAAGGTGAAAAAGTAGACGGTCTGGTCGCGGGATGTGTAGGCGTTGATGCCGGTCCCGCCGTTGTTGTTCACGATCCGCTCAAATTCTCCCATCGGCCGTGAGGCCGTTTTGCGGAACATCATGTGCTCGAACAGGTGGGCGAGCCCCTGCCTGCCGGCAGGCTCATCTGCCGAGCCGACCTTGAACCAGGTTTGATAGGTGAAGATCGGCGTCGTTTTGTCGACCACAACGGCGATCTGCAATCCGTTTGCAAGCCGGTATTGCTGAACTGCAAGATTTCCCAAGAGGGGGATGTCTTCGCGCCTGAGATGCTGGATGGAATTCACTTCGCGCTTTCCCCTTGAGATGGTGAATTCGATGGAAAAGCGGGGGCCGGGACCCGTTGCTTTCCGGTCAGGCTCAGAAGGCCGCTGATCCTTCCGGGCTGCGCCCAATTGCATGTCCCCTCCATTTGCTGCGAGGATAGATAACGCTGAACCGCAGGGTGGCGAAGCCGGGTGCAAATGTCCGCGGCACTGAGCCGGTCGTCCGTCGGGATGTACGCGTGGAGCGCCTGGTTTCCCTGCCATCTTCCGGAAAAGATCTTGGGACGATAGGTCTTTCTGCCGAACGCTTCCCACATGATCTTATGCCGCAAAAAAGAATACCTGCCGACTCCGAGGAGCGCCCACCAGCAGCCTTTCGAAATCCATGAATTGATGAGCGTTCCTTTTCGATTTTCAAGAACCGATTTCTGCGACAACAAATAGGCATGAAGCGTTGGTTCTTTCTCAATGTCTGCAGCGCCGAGCGGTTTTCCCGTCTGTTCATGATACGGCAAAAGAATAAACCGGTGCGGAACTGGCTCGGTCTCTTCGAAGTTGTCCTTCGCCGCAAGGGGGAAGAGATATTTCGACGGAAGGGGAATCCCTTTCTTCGAAGCGCTGCTCGCCAATACGACATCCCCGTCCATCGGAGCAAGCGAATCGAAGATGAAGACGCTGTTTGCACCGCAGGTATTCACCCCCTGCCTCGGCTTCGATTCTGAAGGAACTTCGATCCTGGAAAATGATTCCATGGCGGGGGCTCTCTTCGGTTGAACGCTGAGCGGATCATTCGCATTCCCGGCAGGCCGGGCAAAATATTTTTTCCAGCGCTCCGATTCGAAGAGAAAGTAAGGGATGGGGAATAATTGTTCCGCATCCCGGCGGAAAACTGCCAGTCCGTATCTCGTTCCGACTCCGTCGAAGACAGGATGATGCTTAAAGTCGTACACCTGTTCAACCGCAAAGCGTATTTCCCCGAGCTTGTAGTTTCTAAATGTGCTATGCGCCCCGCCGTTCAGGAGAATGGAAAGAGGCAGGAAGAAGTATGCTCTCCCGTTTTCCGCAAGGTTCTCCGTCAGACTTTTTGCAATGACGAGCGCCGCGATGTCGATCCGCGATCCCCCCAGCAGCACGTCTTTCCCATTTTCCACCAGATGGTAGCGCCGGAAATACGGCTTGAGAAATTCCTTGTAGGAAGAAGGGAGGTCGCAAAAATTCTGCCACGGAGGGTTTCCGACAATGACATCCGCTTTTATTTTCTTTCCGGAAGAGATGTAGTCTTCGCAGGAAAAATTTTTCCGGGGAAAATCAATGCCGTAAACGCTGCGCATCTTTCGGAAGAAGTTCTCGACGAAATCCTTTTCTCTTTCGACCCCCGTCAGCCGTGACGTCATCTCCTCCGTCACCCGCATGCCGCGGTCAACGGCAATTGCGATGAACGCCTCAAGAAAATTCCCTTCGCCTGCCGTCGGGTCGAACACTACTCCCCCTTCCAGCCATTGCCCGAAGAGACGATTCTTTTCAACAACCCACTTCGCCCATGCGAGCGGAGTGAAAAAAGCGCCTATGCGAGTTGTGTGTGCGGCGGCCGGAGACATGGGGAATCAAAAATAAAAAATGAAAGAGGAAAAATAAAAAAGATTCGCGGACGGTAAAAACTCCCGATCGATACTTGCTTCTTCTTCATTCTCTGTTCACCGTTCGCTCCTTACTGCTCACTGCTTACTGACCACTGCTTACAGCCCTTCCTCCGCGATCTCGTAGGCAAAGATCGCGATCGCAACGGCGCCGAGCTCGAGTTCGCGCGGATTCACCTTGTCAATCGTATCCTTATCCGAATGATGGTAGTCGAAGTAGCGCTGGGTTTCCGGCTCCAACCCGATCATCGGAACGCCGAATTCTGCCAGCGGCGAGATATCCGCACCGCCGCCCCCCTTGAGAATGCGGTCCGCGCCGATCTCGGCGAGAGCGGGAGAGAGTTTTTTCAATTTTTCGAACTTCACAGAATCCGTCGATATGCCGAACCCGAGCGGAGCAAACCCCCCGGCATCCGTTTCGATGGCGGCGATGTCCCTTTCTCCGGCGGGACGTTTTGCGGCAGCATATGCTTTCCCGCCGCGCAAGCCGTTTTCCTCATTCATAAAGAGAACGCAGCGGATGGTCCGCTTCGGCTTCAAGCCGAGTTCTTTCAGGAGCCGGAGCGCTTCCATCGACTGTACGGCTCCCGCCCCGTCGTCGTGCGCCCCCTGTCCTTTATCCCAGCTGTCGAGATGTCCGCCGACGACGATCACTTCCCCCGGCTTCTCCGTCCCCCGAATTTCACCGATGACGTTTGCCGATTCGACGTCGGGAAGAGTTTCACAGCTCAGGGTCATACTGACGCGGACATCTTTCCCCGACCTCAGCAATTCGCTCAGCATATTCGCCCCCGCAGTGCTGACCGCCGCGGCAGGGATCTTCGGAACGCCGTCGACGTAATACATTGCCCCCGTGTGGGGAACATCGTCGATCGCCAGAGACATCGAACGAACGAGAACAGCGCTCGCACCGACTTTCGCCCCTTCAATAGCTCCTTGGCCGCGCTGGTCGACGGCGCCGCCGTAGGCCGCCATCGTCGAAAATTTTGTTGGATCCATGGGGCGATTATAAAAGACGATCTTCCCTTTGGCTTTCTCCCCCAGATTCTTTGCCTCTTCAAGCGAGTGGACTTCGATGATGCCGGCTGAAATTCCTTCCTTCGGTGTCCCGACGCTGCCGCCGAGGGCGCAGATCGCAAGGGGCGTTTCTTTGCCCGCATCGATGATCGATGCGCGTTCTTCGCTCCCCCTTACCCAATGCGGTACCATGACCGGCTGAAGATGGACGGAGTCGAACATGCACTGCTGCATCGTCTTTTTACCCCACTCGACAGCCCTGGCCGCCTGCGGCGAGCCGCTCAGACGATTGCCGATCGTTCCGGTCAGTTCCGAGAGCATCGAAAATGCGCGAAGCTCGGTAAGTCCTTTCGCCATCAAAGCGGATGCCGCATCGGCATACGGAGATGCGGGCGCCGGCTGTGGATAAAGGATCGACGATGGAAAAAGAAAAAGGAGTAGAAAGAACGGGGCAAAAAAACGTCCGAAAGAAAAGTTCAAAACGGCCTCCTTGGATTGGTTGGTGATCCTATATTCCATTTCTTAGTTCTCAGTAAGTGGCGGCAGGAATGAGTCGCATTTTCGTTTCTCCCAACAAATCGGCATCGTTGATATTCCCTGCTGGATAGTCATGGATGCCTCTCCCGACGTTCTTTGTCTGGAGAAGGATGACAGGACCGGGGCCTCCTTCACTTCTTCGCGGCTAACGCCTTCTTCAATTTCTTGTATGTCGATTGCATCGACTCGGAGACCAGTTTCGTGTCCGCGAGGGTGGGCATGAAGTTCGTATCGCCGTTCCACCGCGGGACAAGGTGGAAATGAATATGCTGGTCGATGCCGGCGCCGGCAACGCGCCCGAGGTTTGCGCCGAAATTAAATCCTTGCGGCTTCATCGTCTTGTTGAGCGCCTCGATCAACCGCGCCGCGGCGGTCATGACGTCGGCGTGTTCTTCCGCCGAAAGGCGGCCGAAGTCCGACGTATGCGTGTACGGCACGACCATCACATGACCGCTGTTGTACGGATACAGGTTCATCATCACGAAGCAATATTTCCGGCGGAGCAGGATAAGGCGGCGTGGATCGTTCTTGTCTTTTGCCGCAGCGCAGAAGAGGCATCCTTCGTCGTTCGGCTTTTTGGAAAACGATCCGATATACTCCGACCGCCATGGAGAGAAAAGGCGTTCCATGTTCTCCTTTCTGATATTGGCTGAAGGAATATATGGAGGATCGGGGAGTGAAGCAACGGTGATTACGCAGATAGCGCAGATTTTGCGCAGATTCCAGATGACGCAGATTACAGATGACGTAGTGCATTGTCGTAGATCCTTCCAACGGAATGCTTTCGGCATTCGTCGTCGCAAAGGACGCTCCTCCTCAGGATGACACGGACCCGGCCTTAGTCATTGTCATTCTGAACGGAGCGAAGCGGAGTGAAGAATCTATGCCACCACGGCACAGTGATGCGCAGGTTCTTCTGATGATGGATCCTACCGTGACGGTAGTGAATTGTCATGGATCCTTCCAACGGAATGCTCTCGGCATTCGTCGTCGCAAAGGACGCTCCTCCTCAGGATGACACGGACCCGGCCTTAGTCATTGTCATTCTGAACGGAGCGAAGCGGAGTGAAGCGGAGTGAAGAATCTATGTCACCACGGCACAGTGATACGCAAGTTCTTCTGATGATGGATCCTACCGTGACGGTAGTGCATTGTCATGGATCCGGCCTCTGTCATTGTCCCATCCTGATCCAAACTGCTTCAATAAAAAAGCCTCCGCTGTTCACGGAGGCTTTTCGATGCACATGTTGTGCCGGTCGGATCACTTCAACAGCATCATCTTTTTTATCTGCGTGGTGTTGCCGCTTTTCAATTGGTAATAATAAATTCCGCTTGATAATTTCGACGCGTCGAAGGTAAAGGTCTGAGTATCTCCGCCGTTGAACTCGCCGTCCGCCAGCGTGGCAACTTCCTGCCCGAGAAGGTTGAAGACCTTCAACGAGGCATGGCCGCTCGTGCCGAGGACGAACGAAATCTTCGTCGACGGGTTGAACGGGTTCGGATAGTTGTTGTCGAGGAAGATCGTACTCGGCGTTAAGCCGACCGTTGCCTGAATGGCCTGATGATAGACAAAGTTTCCGTTATGGTCGATCTGTTTCAAACGGTACGAATACGTTCCGACCCGCACAGAGCCATCGGTGTACGAATAATTCTGCGGCGTGTTGGTCGTTCCGTGTCCCTGCACAAAGGCGACCTTCGCCCAGCCGCTCGAGGAGTTCCGCTGGATCTCAAAACCGGAGTTATTAATCTCGGTCGCGGTCTTCCAGGAGAGGTTGACAGCTCCGTTCCGAACTTCGGCCGTAAAAGTGGTGAGTTCAACGGGCAAACTACCAGTCGGAGACGTAAAGCGGATCACGCGGTTATTGCCAGCATCTGCAACCCATAATTGTCCGATGGCGTTCTCAACATTAATTCCCCAGGTTCCACCCAAAGTGGCGTTAGTTGTACTATATGGAGCAGAAGAGTTAAGGTCTGTTTGTCCCAGAACATGCGAGGCTGCAGCCCCATTTGACAAACTTGACGCGTTGTCAAAAATAACGATCCTGCTGTATCCGTCACCTCCCGGACCGTACCCGTCAGAAACGTACAAAGTCCCATTTCCATCCACTGCAACGGCAACTGGATTCTGCAGAAGAGTGCTGCTTGTACCCCCTGTACTGGTCAATGAATCCGGCTCTCCGAGTACGGAAGCTGCAGCAGGAAAGTTTCCGCTCGATGCAGCGTTCGCGAATCGCATAATGCGGCTGTTGCCGCAGTCGGCAACGTAGAGCGACCCGTCGGGACCGACTGCAACACCGTAAGGAGTGTTCATTCCCCTGTTACCAGTCACGGGCGAGCCTCCTATGGCGTCAGTATTGGCGGTGCTAGACGTAAAATCTGGCTGGCCAAAAACGGCGCTTGCCTGAGCTCCACTCCCTCCGTTCGCCGCGTTGTCAAACCTCAGCACGCGATTGTTAGTTGCGTCGGCAACATATAAATTGCCAGCATTATCTACAGCTATCCCGCCAACGTAAGACATTCCAGTCCTCGATAAATGGGAAGTTCCGCCGGTATAACTAGACTGTCCCAGGACTCCGTCCGCGTTCGCTCCGCTGCTGATGCTGGAAGCATTGTTAAACCAGAGGACCCTGCTGTTCCCCGCGTCTGCAATCCATAGTCTCCCTGCGTTATCGACAAAAACCCCCGTGGGATCGTTCAACGCATTTCGAGCGGCGCTACCTCCTGACCAAGAGGTTAATGTCGAAAAGCCGATCACGGCCTCGGCTGCGCTTGTATCAGGAATATTATTCGTTGTTGTCGTATCCGAATAGCGGACAACCCGATTGTTGCTCGCATCCGCTACAAATACTTTTCCTGTCAACGGGGCCACCGCAACGCTGTATGGGGCGCACAATCCAACCGCGGTAGTATTCGAGGGTCCAGTCTGGCCCGCCGAAGCGAGAGTGAAGTTTGTCTGTCCATACACCAAATCTGCCGCCTGCCCGTCGTTAAACTGCGCGTTGGCCGAAATGCCCGCAAAAAGAAGGGCCGCAAAAAGAAGTAGTAAAGTTCTCATAGTGGTCATCGATAAATGTGTGGGTTTGGTGAGTTTAAGCTCCTGATAATCCGGGCAAAAGCCGATTTCGGTGGTGCGAGATGAAACTTTCTACGAATAAATTAGAGAATGGAGAGGGGATTGTCAAGGGCGGTTCAGGGAGGTGTGACGGCGGACAGACTTTTACAGTGAACAGTAAACAGTTAGCAATTAACAATTAACAGCTAACAATGAACATTATTCTTAATTTTTGATTCTTAATTTTTCCTTTAACATTGTGTTGCGGCTGCGGACCTCGTCGTTGCGGACGGCGATGGCGAGGGCCTTCATTTCGCCGACCAGGATCAGCAGCTCGCGGGCGCGGGTCACCGCCGTATAGACGAGGTTGCGCTGCAGCATAATATAGTGGGAGGTGGAAAGCGGGACGATCACCCCCTTGAATTCGTTTCCCTGGCTCTTGTGGATCGTCATCGCGTAGGCGAGCGTGAGCTCGTCCAGCTGCTCGAACGTGTACTCCACTTTCTTCCCGTAAAAATCGACGATGAGAATGCCGTCGTTCTTGTCAGCCCCGGCGATGCGCCCAAGGTCGCCGTTGAAAATGTCCTTGTCGTAGTTGTTCTTTGTCTGCATCACCTTATCCCCCAGAAGGAATTTCCGTTCGCTCCCCTGCCAGCAGACCTTCGCATGTCCGTTCACGGCGCGCTGGAGTTCCTTGTTGAGTTCGCGGACCCCCGCCGCCCCGTTGTGCATCGGAGAAAGAACCTGAATGTCGCTGAACGGGTCGTACTGATAATTTTGCGGAAGGATCGTTGAACAGAGGCGGACGATCGTCTCCTGCATATGCTCGGGGGATGTCTCTTCGAGGAGTTTGAAATCGGGGGAGAAGTCCGGCATTTCTCCGGCATCGATCCTGTGCGAGTTGGAGATGATCGTGCTCTCCTCCGATTGGCGGAAGATGGTATCGAGGCGGACGGTGCCGATCGTTTTCGAATCGATCAGGTCGCGCAAAACCTGGCCGGGACCGACCGAGGGGAGCTGGTCGACGTCGCCGACGAGGACGAGCTGTGTCTCCGGCTTCACGGCGTCGAGGAGCGCGGCAAAAAGCTCGATGTCCACCATCGACACTTCGTCGACGATCAGCATATCGCATTCGAGCGGAGCATCGGCGGCGCGGCGGAAGATGCCGGATTGCGGTTCGTATTCGAGCAGGCGGTGGATCGTTTTCGCCTCGCGGTCCGACAATTCCGAAAGGCGTTTCGCCGCACGGCCGGTCGGCGCACAGAGGAGGTAATTGACGCCGAGTTCATCCGCGAGCTCGATGATGCCGTTGACGCACAATGTTTTTCCCGTTCCCGGTCCGCCGGTGAGGATCGTGATCGGTTTCTGGATGGAGTGGAGGATCGCGTCCCGCTGTTTTCCGTCGAACTCGATGCGGTGGCGTTTCTCGATGATCGACAGCGATGCGAGGAGCTTTCGTTCGGCAAACGGCTTCGGTCCTTTGCGCAGAAGCTGTCCGATCTTCTCGGCCGCTTCCATTTCCGCCTGGTGAAGGGGAAAGGGAAAGAGACGATCCCCTTCGGCGACGAGAAATCCGTTGCGGATGCTTTCGTCCACGGCACGCTCGACCTTTGCCTCGTCGACCATCAGGAGTTCCGCCGAACGGCGGGCAAGCTCTTCCCTCGGGAGGTAGCAGTGCCCTGCCGCGCGGCAGGCATCGTTCAGCACGAAGCGTATGCCGGCTTCGAGGCGGTACATGCTTTCGGGCTGGACGCCGACCTTCTGTGCGATCGCATCGGCGATCTGGAAGCCGATTCCCTGCACGTCCTGAATGAGCTGGTACGGATTGTTTTTCACGACGCCTGCCGCCCCTTTGCCGTATGCTTTGAAGATCCTGACCGACTGGCTCGTGCTGATGTTGTACGATTTCAGGTACGTCATCACGTCCTGCATTTCCCGAAGCGACGATGCTGACTCGACGATCTTGTCGAGCTTTTTTCTCCCGACGCCCTCAACCTCCAGAAGCCGCTCGGGGGTCTTGTTGAGGATGTCGAGCGTCTTGAAGCCGAATTTTTTGACGATGCGCGAGGCGAGCGCCGGCCCGACGCCGTAGATGAGGCCGGAGGCCAGGTATTCTTCGACGCCGTGAAGCGTCGTCGGTTCCTTCACCTCGTAGGTTTCAAACTGGAATTGTCTCCCGTATTTCGGATGCGTCGTCCATGCGCCCGACAGCGCATACTCATCCCCTTCGCGCGGCTCGATCATATAGCCGACGACGGAGACGCTTCCGTCGGAGGTTTTCAGCAGCCCGATGAGGTACCCGTTCTCGTTGTTCGTGAAGATGATCTTGTGAAGGGTTCCCCTGAGCGTATGTTGTTGGCGTGTTGTCGGAGCTGGCATAGTGTGAGTTGTTCCCCCCTGGTGATAAAAAATTGTGCAAACCGTCCTTCGTCTCGCGGCGCTCCGCGAGTCTCGCTCAGGATGTCCTTCGACTCGTGCTGCTTCGCAGCACTCGCTCAGGATTAACAGGCAAATTGTTCACCCTGAGCAAGTGACCCCGACGAAGTCGGGGGAACGCGTCGAAGGGCACCCTGTCGCAACGGGATCCCTTTGAGACGCAATCCCTTCGGGAAAGGTTGTCCTTCATCTCGCCTCGCTTCGCGAGTCTGGCTCAGGATGTCGTTCGTCTCGCCTCGCTTCGCGAGGCTCGCTCAGGATGAACAGATTCTTTAATTATAATAAATGCTTGTTCACCCTGTCCCCAAAGGACCCCTTCGGGGAGCAAGTGACCCCGACGAGGTCGGGGGAACGCGTCGAAGGGCACTTGCTCATCATAAAAGTGATTCTTTCTAGAGCGGAAAAGAATCAGATTCTCGCCTTCACCGCGTTGAACACTTCGCTGACCGACAGCAGCTTCATGCATTCCATATATTCTTCGCCGGCCCGGTTGCAGACATTGAGGTGGCACGGATGGCACGGCACGTCTTTTCGGAGAGGGAGATTTTTTGCCGAGCCTCCGGGGAACGCGGGGGTATACGGAAACCAGATATTTTCCTCGCCGGGACCAAAGATGCCGATCGTCGGCGTACCGACCGCGGCGGCGATATGCATCGGGCCGGAATCATTTGCGACGTACGCCGAGCAGAGGGAGAGGATCGCGGCCAGCTGCCGAAGCGGAAGAACTGGCAGCGTAAGCACCCCTCCGACCACACCGCTCCCCACCGCATGAACCGTTTGTCCGTCCTGCGGGCCTCGTGTCACAATAACCTGCGCATGGAGCTTTGCGGTGAGAAGGTCGGCCAGGTCCGCAAACCGTTCCGCCGGCCAGAGTTTCGCGGGCCAGGTGCCGCCGGGGTGGAGAGCGATGAGCGGCCTTGAAAAATCGATCCCCTGCCATTCAAGGTACCGTTTCGATTCCTTTCTCTCGTCCTCGGTCAGGAAGATCTCGGGGGCGAAATATTTCGGCTCAATGCCGGCCGCTTTCAACGACTGGTAATGGAATTCGACCGCGGATTTCGGCGTCCCGTCGTCCTTGATGCGGACGGTGTACAGCTTTCCCCTGCCTGGGAGATCTCCGCCAACCCTCACCGACGCCCGTGTCGCGTACGAAAGAAGGGCGCTCCGCGGATTGCAAAAAAGGTCCACGACGAGGTCGAACCGTTTTCTGTTGAGCCGGTAGAAGAGCTGCAGCTGCTGGAACCCGGCATTCCTGCTGAGGTCGATCGTGAATAGTTCGTCGAGGTACGGGTTATGCTCAAGGAGCGAAACGCCGTTCTTTTCTCCGAGGTACGCGATGTACGCATTGGGGAACGCATCCCGCACGGTATGAATCAACGGCGTCGTCAGGACGATGTCTCCGATGAACTTTAAGCGCGTGAGGAGGATGCGGTCGTAGTGAACGGACATGAAAAGATGAAAGGTGAAAAAGTAAAAATGAAAAATAGAAAGTGCATCGTCGACTTGAGCAATACCTTCTGAGCGTCGTCCTGAGCGTGTCCGCTTCTCAGAATGGCAGGATCGGAACTTGAGTCCTTGCTATCTTCTCCAGCGGTTGACAAATTCCCCCCATATAAGACCGCTCACCGAAAACGGAGGAATTTCATAATACCGTTCGCCGGTGTTTGCGTAGTTCTGCCGGAATGGGATGACGAAGTTCCGACTCCCCCCCAGGTCGTAATACCAGAGTTCATTCAGTCCCCCCTGACAATCGACATAGTCGGGGGGGCCGCAGACAATATATGAAATTCCCATCGGAGTTTTCCATCCTTCCATGCAGGAAGAAAAGAGCTGGTTCGCTTCGGCGATGCGGTTGTAAAATTCTCTCCGCCGGACGCCGCCGCCGTGGTCCTCCCAAAACTGCACGATCCGCCGCGACCGCTCCTCGGGCGTCTTCCCGGCGCGGATGCTGTCGATCTCCGGCGGCCAGGCAATATACGAGAGAGCGGCAAGTTCCTCCTCCTCGCCGTACAGCCACGGAAAGGCCGGAGCATAGACCGAAAACTTCTTCGCGGTGACGCTGCTGTCGGCGGCTCCGTTCCGCGAAAGAAAAACCTTCCGCGTGAGCGTCGTCGTCCCTCTCATCAACCGCGGAAAACTCTGGAATACCTGGAGAGTGCCGTCGGCGGGGGAGACGAACACCGAATCGGACCGGTAGTAGACCGAATCGGGAGGATTCACGCACTCGGCAAACCGGACATAGTACGGGGGGACGAGCGATACATGTTTTGTGTCCGGAGTATCCCGCATTGCAACGAACGAATACAAGACCGACAGATGAATCGAGTCGCCGCGGCGCACGTTGTAGAGCTCCTGGAACATGCCGATCGAATCTTTGATGAACGAAAGTCCGGAAGGGAAAATCGGCTTGAGCGAGATTTTCCCCTGCTCCGACGTGGCTTTTTCGAACAGCAAATAATCGCTCGCAGAGAATTCGTCCTTCGAAAAATTCGCCACTTCGACCTTTTGTCTGCGGCGAAAGATCTGGTGCGACCAGTCGTCCTCGACGACAATCTCGAGCGTGTAATCGCCCGCCGGCGCGTAGAACATCTTCAGAAATCCGTCGTAGAGCGATGAGACCGATTCGGCGTAGGTTTGCGCGATCACCGTCCTGTCGACGTCGTTGGCACGTGCGATCGCACCGTCGGCGTCACGAAGGACGAACGAAACGGTATACGTCGCCTTGAACACATCGACGTCCTTTTCAAAATGAATGCGGGTATAGGGGATCCGAAAATAGACATCGAGCCGGTTCCCCTCCTTCGTGCTGACGTTGAGCGTAAACGATTCGCCGGCCGGCTGCGCATGCTGCGACGCCCTCGTCGTATAATAGCATCCGCCGGAAGTGTTCACGCTCGATGAGCATCCCCACAGGAGTGCCAACGCAGCGGCCGCAGCCGGAATTGCGAAACCCCGCAGCAGGACCTTCAGTCGAGCGCCGCCGAGACCCAGTCGCATCGTTCTATCCATTCTCCGATCTGTTGTGCCGTCGCCGGAGATTGTGTGAAATTTTGAGCTTCCCAAAACATGGCCTTTGATCTTTCAAATTCTCCCGCCCGGTAGTATGCCTCTCCGCCGTTCATCAAAGCGCAAAACGACAGCACCGGGTCCGATAGCCGCGAAGACACCGCGCGGAACGAGGCGCCCGCTTCATGAAAATGCTTTGTGCGGAACTGTTCTGCGGCCAGAAGATACTGCGCCGCAGTGCGCGAGTCGCTGAAACCGAGGAGGTTTTTCAGGAGAAGCGTACGCGAAGAGTCCGCCGCCGGGCCGTAAAAAAAATCCCGCAGTGCCGTGTTCAGTCTCGGTTCCCGGACGATGAGGCACCGAACGGCGGCCGCTTCCGAGAACGCGGTGCTGTAATTCAATCCCTCAACGTGCCGGTACACCTGCAAAGCTTCCGGAACGTCTCCCGTGAACCAGTATGCGTCGCCGAGCAGCAGCAGGACTCCCGGATTGAACCGAAGCATCGAGCGGCTGTCCAGCGCGCCGTAGGCGTCGATGACATCGCGGAATTTCCTCTGTCCGATGAGCGATTGAAACAATCCGCGGAGCGCGAAGGCCGTCTGCGCGTCATCGAAGGAGGCGGAAAACTCGACCTCGGCTTCGGCAAAATTTTTCACGCGGATCGCCTGCACGGCATTCGAATTTCTCTCGGCGGTCACCCGTGCGCAGGTCTTCCGGAAGATCGATTGCTGCGCGAACAGCGTGCGTATCGTTTCGCGGGGAAGAGCCGAGGCGTTGACGGTCCGCAGAAACGCCTCCCAATCGGAGATGAGCAGGTCGAGAGGAACGCCGTAAACGTCGACAAAGCGTCCGGAGGGAAAGACCTCCTTGAACCGTTTTATGCCGAACCGGTCGATCAGGTATTTAGAGAACGAAGCGGCCACGACATACGCGTACGAACCCTGCTGCAGGGCAAAACCGGTGTAGGTGAAGAGGGCGGCCGGGTCGCCGAGCAGTTTTTCGCGCTGCATGGCGGCGGCATACTCGTGCGGCGAAAATTCCTGCCAGTTCCAGTCGATCGCCGTGGCGAGGCCTTCGTTGAGCCCCATCCGGTCGCTCGCGCCGATGACGGGAAGGCCGATGTTCGCCGCAAGGACGTGCACCAGCTCGTGGCGGAATGTCTCCTCGAACGAATCGAGCGTGATATGGATCTCCCTCCGCCACGGTTTCGCGATGTTGGTCGTTGCCGTACCGATAAATCGCCTTTTGGCCTCGCCGTTCGGGTAGAGGTAAACGGAGATCTTCTCGCCGGGCCGGAGCGGTTCGTCCATGCGCGAGACATCGACGGCATAGTGGTACTCCGCCTCGGCCTTGAGATACTGAAGATCATTCACCGAAAGAGCATTGTTCGGATAGTAGAGGATAAAATGAGGGGTTGCTGCCATCCCCCCAAGCTCCGACTGAATTTCGGAAGCCGAGAATTCAAAACCGAGCGCACCCCGTTCAAGATGTCCCCACGCCAGAAGGAGAAGACAGGCGAGCGCGGCGCCGTAGAGGAATCCATCCCCTTTTCTCACCCTGAATGCCTGGACGTTCTCGTGCCACCGGTAATCCGGCCAGAACATTTTGACGGAAAGGAAGAATACAACGATGCAGAAAAGCGATGCGATGAGAGTGAATTCCCGGTACAGCACGATGGAAGAAACGTCGTTCAAGGTTTCGTCGTACGTGATGCCCGGAAAATATCCCAACACGAAATTGTACGCAAAGAGCTGCGGCTCGGTGTACGTGATGACGACGATCTGAGAAAGGATCGCGAGGACGATGAAGAGAAAGACCGTGCGCGCGCGCTGAAAAAGAACAGCGATCGGCAGGGCCAGCGAAACCCCGAACACCATGGCGCAGCACGGAAGGAGCGCATAGTATTCCAGGCCGTGGATGAAAGAGCAGTTCTTCACCACGAGCGCGTTCGCCGAAATAACGGCGAGCGGAATAAGGAGAAGCACCCCGTTGACCAAAAAGTAATGAGCGAGCACCAGAAGAAATTTCCTCCGTGAGATCGCCTGATGCATGTGGACCTTCAGGAAACCGATCGTCAAGAGGCCGCTGAAGACGGCGGCGGGGATCGTCATGACCGCGGAAAATTCGTAGCCCAGGTAATTAAAGAGAGGGACCTGCGTGAGCGCCCCCGCGATCAGAAAATAAAGAACGGCGGCATTCCTGACGGAAGGGAGACGGAAATATGCGAGGAAAATTTTCATGGAGGAAAAATTCCGACTGCAGCGCGAGTTGTCAACTGGTGTTCGGGCGATTCGGAAAGCCGCCCAGCAAGACAGACACAGCCTCCGTCCCTCTCATAGCGAGCGGACCGGAGCGAAGTTCCCAAAGGAGTGCCTTTCAAAAAGGGACCCCCTCAGGACAGGATGACAGGAACCGAGATAGTATCCGACTCCATCCTGCTTACTGCTGACTGATTACTGTCTTCTGTCTCCTTACTTCTGTCTTCTCAAATTATTTTGATCATATCCAGAAACATCGCCAGAAAGAAGATGCCGAAGAGAAGGATGAAGACTGCGGAGATGCCCGACTTGATCATCATCTCCTTCGTCCGCTCCTTGTCGATGGCGACTTTGGGATAGGTCTTCACCGTCATATCCCCCATGACCGACGTCTGGCAGGAGAGGCGGATATTTTTTTCGATCCGGCGCGCGTAGAACGGCGTGCTGCTGATAAGCGTCTGCTCCTCGTCTTCCCTTCGTGCCGAGGCCCCTTTTCCATCGACGACTTCCACACGGCACGTGCCGCACAATTCAAAACCCCGGCAATTGATGATCTTGGCAAAACCGATATACGGCGAGACGCCGTTATTCAGCAACGCACGGCGGAGGTTTGCACCGACCGGAACTTCGATCGTCTTGTTTTCATTTGCAAGCGTAATGACTGGCATGCGGCAATGACTCCAAATTTGTTGGGGGAGGCTGTGTGGTTGATAACAAGAAAATATTGAAAAAAGCGGAGGGAATCAAGAAAAAGGCGCCGATGCAGCGTTCCTCGTCGAGTCAAGATCACGGCAAGGAACCATTGGCTCAAATTCCAGTCTAATACCAGGACAATCCGACGGTGTCTAAGAAGTATAGGCGGCCGGTATGAGACGCCGGAAAGGCATCAATTTCGGCGTGCAAATGTCCTCAGTATTTCGTATGTTATTGTTGCCGGCAGTTACCCCGCTGAACAGAAAAAAAGTCTTCAACGTTCAATAGTGGTTCATGGACAGCAGGAAGATCACGTCAGTATTATTTTTTGTCATAGCGGCTTCGCTATTGCAATGGGGATCTCTGTCCGGAAAGCCGATCGTTTCTTCCCCCTCTCAATTCCGCAGCGCACTTTACCAGTGCAGCAAACCGGCAGAAGGCCGTTTCAACGGCAAAGCCTTGAATTCTGTCGAAGTTCAGCGCGAGCTGACGTTCAGGACTCACAGAGGTTTGCAGGAAGACAACGACAAGATCTTTGCATACCTCATCATCTCCCTCGGAGTCTATTCTCCCGCTCGATGCAGCGTTGTCTCGACCGTCACGACGTTGTTCATCTCCCAGTATCATTCCAGTCTCCCTTCCTTACGGGCGCCCCCTTCGTTGTCGTAAACTCAGTTGTTCCTTGGTTCCATTCCGATCAAAATGAATTAAACCCTAATTTAATTCAGATTGAGGTCAGCATACATTAACTCCTTCATAGCGGATCACTCTATGTCCAAGTTAGTCTTGATGGCTTTTGCTGTTATGACAACTGCCGCAGCAGTGGGGCAAACAAAGGCCGTCATCAGTCTTAAAGGGGCGTTGAACACGGCGCTGGTGAATTATCCGGAGCTCAAATCGAAACGGTATCTCGTCGCGAGCGCCGAAGCGACGGTGACCGACGCCGAACATCAGGAACTCCCGGCGTTTTTCTTCAGCGACCAGGTCGACCTCGGCACCGACAACGGCGTCGGCGGTTCGTACTTCCCGATGGGAATCATCCCATCCACCTCAGGCGGAATTCGCACCGACAACATCACGAGCACATTCTCCGGCAACCTCGGCGTTGCCTACCTTCAGCACGAGCTCTATAATTTCGGCTTGAACGGGGCGCGGATCGACGCGGCAAGGTCTCTCGTCGATTTCAGCAACGCGGATTACCAGGAATCGACGTACCTGCTGCAGTACCACGTCGCCCAGCTCTATTTCGAACTGCTCCGGTACCGGCTGCTGGTCAACGTGCAGCAAAAGAACATCGACCGTTACAGCGTGCTCTATAATTATATCAAAGCTTTCACGAAGAGCGGCATCAAACCGGGGGTCGATTCGTCGATCGCGAACGCCGAAGTCTCGCGGGCCCGGATCGAATACGTGCAATCGTCCGAAGCATACCGGAAGCTGAAACAGGAGTTTCTCTACTATACCGGGTACAAGGTCGCGGATTTCGACATCGATACGACGCTCTACGGACTTCCCGAGGAGCGTCTCGGCCGTATGCAGCAAAGCGTCGCCGGCGAATCGGTGGACAACGGAAATCCGGTGCTGGCCTTCTACAACAACCGGTGGGAATATTCCCTGTCGCAGGAAAACCTGATCTCGAAAAGCTATCTCCCGAAATTGTATCTGGTCGGGAGCGCATGGATGCGCGGCTCGAGCATTTCCCCGAAGGACGTCTTCGGCAGCTTGTCGACGGGCCTGGACTACAGCCGCTACAATTACATGGCGGGCATCGCGTTGACGTACAACATCGTCGACCTTCTGCACCAGAGCGACCGGACGACGATCCAGCACCTGCAGACCGAATCGATGCAGCAGGATGCGGTGCAGCAAAGAACCGAACTTGAGCATCAGCTCCAGCAGGCGGACATCGCGATCCAGGCAGTGATGGAGAGGGAGCGGGAAATTCCCCGCCTGCTGAGCGCGGCGCAGAATGTGTTCGCGCAAAAATCGGCGCAGTACAACGCGGGCATCGCGAACATCACCGAGCTGGAAGAGGCCTCGTACCTCCTTTACAAAGCCGAGATCGACGAGGTGGAGCTCTTGCCCGATCTGTTGAACACGCTTTTGAACAAAGCGGTCACCAACAACACCCTTAACGCGTTTCTTACAAATTTCTGAGCAAGGACCATGGTAGACTTCGCACTGAAACGGCCGATCACGATCATCGTCATTTTCCTGGGAATTATTTTATTCTCGATCGTCGCGATCTTCACGATCCCGATCGACATCTTTCCCAAACTCAACTCTCCCACCATTTACGTCATCGAGCCGTACGGCGGAATGTCGGCGCAGCAGATGGAGGGATTCTTTGCCACGCGCATGCAGGATCAGTTCCTCTATATCACCGGAGTGAAGAACATCCAGAGCCGGAACATTCAGGGGCTGACGATCCTGCAGCTGACGTTCTATGAGAACACCGATATGGCGGAAGCCTCCGCTCAGGTAGCGCTGCAGGTGAGCCGAGCGATGAACTTTTTCCCGCCGGGGGCGGTCCCTCCGCAAGTGATCCGGTTCGACGCCTCGTCCCTTCCGGTCGGAGAACTCGTCTTCAGCAGCCAGACCCGCGCGCTGAAGGATATTTACGACCTGGCGATGACCCGCATCCGGCCGATGTTCGCCACCGTTCCGGGGCTTTCGGCCCCCCCGCCGATGGGGGCCAACGCGCGGACGCTCCTGATGAACATCGATCCGGAGAAGATCCGCAGCTACAACGTGACCCCCGACGAGGTCGTGCAGGCGATCGTCAAGAATAATGTCATCACCCCTTCGGGAAACGTCCGCATCGGCAACACGATGTACATTACGACCAATAACTCGCTGGAACAGACTGTCGAAGATTTCAAGAAGATCCCGATCGTCACGAACGGCGCCTCCACGGTCTTTATGAGCGACGTTGCGACGGTCTCGGACGCCGCCGACATCACCGTAGGCTACGCCCTCGTGAACGACAAACGGTCGGTGTACATTCCGGTAGTGAAAACGGCCGACGCATCGACAATGGACGTGGTGAACGGATTGAAGGCGCGGCTCCCGGAAATGAGGGACCTGATGCCGAAGGACGTCAGCATTTCGTACGAATTCGACCAATCGGTCTTCGTCATCAACGCGGTGAAGAGCCTCGTCACCGAGGGGGCCATGGGGGCGCTGCTCACCGGCCTGATGGTGCTCCTCTTCCTGCGCGATTGGCGGAGCTGCCTTATCGTTGTGACGACCATTCCGGTCTCTGTCATCAGCGCCGTGATGTTCCTGAAATTGGCGGGACAGACCATCAACCTGATGACGCTCAGCGGACTTTCCCTGGCGATCGGAATTCTCGTCGACCAGGCCACGGTCACCATAGAAAATATCCATCAGCATCTGGAGATGGGAAAGGATAAAAAACTCGCCATCTATGATGCCTGCAGGGAAATTTCCTTCCCCCTCCTGCTGATCCTCCTGTGCATTCTCGCGGTATTCGCCCCTTCGTTTGTCATGAACGGCGTTCCAAAAGCAATGTTCCTTCCCCTCTCGCTGTCGATCGGCTTTGCCATGATCATCTCGTTCCTCGCGGCGCAGATGCTCGTCCCGGTGCTGACGAACTGGATCTTGAAAACGGAGCGGTATACTCATACGCACGGAAAGGGGCACGCCCACGCCGGCCTCGCGCTGGACAACACGGAGGTCGGAGAGATCGACTCGCATCTTAACTACGAGGAGAAGCATCCCGACGAAAACGATTTCTTCCAGAAACTGAAAACGGGTTTTCTGAAACAGGTCGAGAAGCTTTTCCCGAAAAGGAAGATGTGGGTGACAGCATATTTCGCCGCCACCATCGTCGCCGCCGGCACGTGCTTTACCATCATCGGAAAAGACATGCTCCCCAAGGTCAACTCCGGCCAGTTCCAGCTGCGCATACGCGAGCCGGACGGCACGAGGCTCGAGCGGACCGAAGACGCGGTGCACCGGATCCTCGCGATCATCGATTCGACGGTGGACGGGCACATCGGCATCAGTTCCGCGTATGTCGGCCTGATCCCGTCAAGCTTCGGAACGAGCAACCTGTACGTTTTCAACAGCGGAACGCATGAGGCCGTGCTGCAGGTTGCGCTGGATGAAGACTACAAGGTGAACCTGGACGACTTGAAAGAGCGGCTGCGGTACGCGATCAACAAAGACCTCCCCGGCATCAAGCTGAGCTTCGAGCCGATCGAGCTGACGGAAAAGATCATGAGCCAGGGGGCGTCGACTCCGATCGAGGTGCGTGTGGCGGGAAAAAATATGGGGGATATTGAAACGTACGCCGGCCGGCTTCGCCGGAAACTGTCCGACGTCCCGTATCTCCGCGACGTCCAGATCCAGCAGCCGCTGAAGTTCCCGGTCATCAACGTCACCTTCGACCGGCTGAAGATCGCCCAGATGGGACTGAACCTCTACGATGTCGCGCATTCGGTGACGGATGCGACGTCGTCCAGCCGCTTCACCGAAAAAAATCTCTGGTTGGACGTCAACAATTCCTACACTTACCAGACCCAGGGGGAGGTTCCCGAGTACATGATGGACGACATGAGCCAGATCAAGTCCATCCCGCTTGTGAAGGGGATGAACCGGCCGATCCTCTCCGATGTGGCGACATTCTCCATCGACACGATCGCGGGGGAATACGACCGGTCGGGTCCGCGGCGATTCGTCACGGTGAGCGCCAACATCAATAGAAAGGATGTCGGGACGGCGACGGCGGCCGTTGAAGGAGCGATCGGCCAGCTCGGCGAACTTCCTCCGGGAATGAAAATCGAGATCCGCGGCATGTCGAGCCTGCTGACGGAGACCTTTTCAAGCCTGCAGAGCGGATTGGTGGTCGCCGTCGTGACCATCCTTCTTCTGCTGGCGGCCAATTATCAGTCGTTCAAGCTTTCGCTCGTCGTCCTCGCGACCGTGCCGGCAGTGCTGTTCGGCTCGCTCATCGCGCTGCTGCTCACCGGGTCGACGCTGAACCTTCAATCGTACATGGGAATCATCATGGCGATCGGCGTCTCGGTGGCGAATGCCATCCTTATCGTCACGAACGCCGAAGAGCTGCGTTTGAAATACCGGGATGTCGTAAGAGCGTCGCAGGTGGCCGCCGGCGTCCGGCTGCGTCCGATCCTCATGACCGGCATCGCGATGATCGCGGGCATGATCCCGATGGCATCGGGGTTCGGCGAAGCGGGGGACCAGACCGCCCCGCTCGGCCGAGCGGTCATCGGCGGGTTGGCGGCATCAATGGCCGCCGCGCTCTATTTTGTTCCGTTGGTCTATTCACTCGTTCAGGCAAAAGCGTCGTATGAAGACCCGTCGCTCTTGCCGGATCAATCAATTACATTAGAAAGTTCACACGCATGAAAACCGCATTGTATCTTCCCGTCACGGCCATCCTTCTCGCCGCTGCCTCATTTTCCTGCAGCAAAAGCGAGGGGGCCGCAGCGGATAAAAAAACCGCATCGATCGATTCGACGACCCATCCCCTGTACGTTATCAAAGCGCAGGCAGTGAAGAACGTTCTCCGTCTGCCTGCGCAATTCAGCGCGTATGAGGCCGTGAGCATCTTTCCGAAAGTGAACGGCTACATCAAAAAAATGAACGTTGACATCGGGTCGGTCGTCAAGGAGGGGGAGATCATCATGGAGATGGAAGCCCCGGAGATCGAGGAGAACGAACTTGCGGCCCATGAACGATTCCTGAAGGCAGAGGCGGCGTACGACGCAAGCAAAGACAGCTACGACCGGCTCCTCCGCGCCTCGAAAACCGCGGGAGCCGTCTCGCCGAACGACCTTGAGACGGCGCATTCGACGATGCTCTCGGACAAAGCGCTCTGCAACAGCGAGAACGCGAGCTGGAAGGCGACCGAAACGCTGAAAGACTATTTGATCGTGCGAGCTCCGTTCGACGGGACGATCACGCAGCGCAACATCCATCCCGGCGCGCTGGTGACGGTCGGAACAAAAACGGACGGTGTGCCGATGCTGGAGCTGCAGCAAATCTCGCGGCTCCGGCTGCAGGTGAAAGTTCCCGAAACGTACGCGACGCAGCTGAACGCAGACCAGGAAGTATCCTTCACGGTCGAAGCGCTGCCGGGACGGCTCTTCACCGGAAAGATCGCCCGTCAGGCGAATTCGCTGGACGAAAAATACCGGAGCGAAGCGGTGGAGATCGACGTCATGAACCCGGAGAAATTATTCATGCCGGGGATGTATGCGGAGATCCTGCTTCCCGTGGCGGGGCACACGAACGCGCTCGTGGTGCCGCAGTCAGCGGTGGTCACGTCAACCGAAAAAAAGTATGTCGTCAAAGTGAGCGGACATCTCGCCAGGATCGTCGACGTGACCACCGGAAATGAGAACGACGGAATGATCGAAGTGTTCGGCACCCTCAGCGCGAACGACAGCGTGATCGCCGCAGCCGGCGACAACATCAAGCAGGGGGAGTACATCAATTATTAAGAGACCGGTTCACCGTTTCTGTCATTCCGGGACGTAAGCCAGGCCGAAGATCCTTTTCGGCCGTGGGAGAGTTGGAAACTCGCCCCACGGAGAAGACGTTGAAACCGCTTGGCACCCCCGATTTTTCCGTCCGTACATACTCCCATAGCGACGGTGACGTGCTGTGAATCCTTCAGCCAGAGGCATCTCCATGGGGCAGGTTTTCCTTTGCCTCGTGCCGCCTCATGGCACTCGCTCAGGATGAAAAGACTTTATGGGGGGTAATAGAAGAGTTTTCAACCTGAGCGAACGCGTCGAAGGGCCGGGGGGAATACCTACTCGATATCTTGCGCGTGGTGTTTTACGATCTTTGCATCGACGAGATAGACCACATCCTCCGAGATGTTCGTTGCATGGTCGGCGAGGCGCTCGAGATGACGCGACAGGACGATGATATGAGCCGCCGGTTCGATGATCTCAGGATGGGACTTCATCTCCGAAACGAGGAAGTTGAAAATATTTTTGTTGAGGTTGTCGACAAGGTCGTCCTTCGGAAGGATCTCGCGAGCGAGGTCCGGATCGTTATTCACGAACGAATCGATCGCATGCTTCACCATTTCCCGCGCGATGCTCGACATTTCGATGACGCGGGATCTCCGCAGCAGTTCAAGGTTGTATTGAAGCGATATCGCCCGCTCGGCGATGTTGACCGCAATGTCCCCCATCCGTTCCAGTTCATGGTTGATCTTCAGCGCCGCCATGATCAGCCTCAGGTCTGTGGCAACCGGCTGCGTGAGCGCGAAGATCCGTTCGCACTGCGCATCGATGAGGTTGTCGAACCCGTCGACCTTGCCGTCGCGATCCATCACCAGCCGCGCCCGTTCGACGTTCGATTCAAGCAGGGCCGTCGTTGCGAGGTCGATCTGTTCGTCCACAAGACTTCCCATCTTGATGATATTCGTGCGAAGTTGGTCGAGCTCTATTTCAAAATGTCGGGGCATGAGGGATAAAGTAAAAGTTAAAAATGAAAAGGAAAAAATTAAAATTACAAATTTAGGATCTGGTAATAAGAATGACTATCCGAAACGGCCGGTGATGTAATCTTCGGTCTGTTTTTTCTGAGGTGAGGTGAATAACCGCTCCGTCTCGCCGAACTCGATGAGCTGGCCGAGGTAGAAGAACGCGGTCTCGTCGCTCACGCGGGCGGCCTGCTGCATGTTGTGCGTGACGATCACGATCGTGTACGTCTTTTTCAATTCCTGGATCAGCTCTTCGATCTTTGCCGTCGCGATCGGGTCCAGGGCGCTGGCCGGCTCGTCCATCAGAATGACCTCCGGGTCCACGGCGAGAGCCCGGGCGATGCAAAGCCGCTGCTGCTGTCCTCCGGACAAGCTGATCCCGGACCTGTCGAGAATGTCTTTCACTTCATCGAAGAGAGCCGCCTGGCGGAGGCTGCGTTCGACCGTTTCTGCGAGTGAATTCTTCCTTACCATCCCGTTCAGCCGCAATCCCGCCGCAACGTTGTCAAAAATGGACATTGTCGGAAAAGGGTTCGGCTTCTGGAAGACCATCCCGACCCTTCGGCGCAGAACCACCGGGTCATACTCGTCGATATTTTCCCCGTCCAGCATAATGGAGCCTTTGCGCGAACCGCCGGCAACTTCGTGCATCCTGTTCAGGCACCGGAGGAACGTAGATTTGCCGCATCCCGACGGGCCGATGATCGCGACCACCGCGTTCTGGCGCACGTCGAGCGATATCCCGTGCAGCACTTTGCTCTTGCCAAAGAACGCTTCCACGTTGACAGCGGAAACTTTTACGTTCATAGTTTTTTCCGGTTCACGTTTGCTTCCGATGACGAGCGGCGCCTGTGTGACCTTTTCGTCAATGACCGTTTCCTGCATAGCGTCCTCTCGTGACAAGTCGAAATATAATGTTCAGGATCGTAATAAAAAAGATGAGGACAAACGCCGCCGCCCACGCCTGCCTGTTCCAGTCCGAGAACGGGGCCTTTGCATAATCATAGATAAAAACGCTGAGCGAAGCGATCGGCTGGCCGATCTCCGTCGACCAAAAACGATTTCCAAGAGCGGTGAACAGCAACGGGGCCGTTTCACCCGCCGCCCGCGCAAGGGCGAGAATGATCCCCGTCGTGATTCCCCGCAGTGCGGTAGGAAGAATCACGCGCAGCGTGACCTTCCACCGGGCGATACCGAGGGCGAGCCCCGCTTCCCGGATCGACTGTGGAACGAGCAGGAGCATCTCTTCCGTTGTCCTTGTCGCCGTCGGGATCATCAGGATGCCGAGCGCCACGCCCCCCGCCAAAGCGGAGAACCGTTTCATCGGAAGGACGACGATGATGTACGCGACGACGCCGACCACGATCGAGGGGATGCCGCTGAGCACGTCGGTCAGGAACCTGACGACCGCGGCAAACGTGCCGTGCTTGTGTTCGGCGAGATAAATTCCGGTAAAGAGGCTGATCGGCAGTCCGAAGAGGGTGCCGAGGCCGATGAGGATCGCCGTTCCGACGATCGCGTTCGCCATCCCGCCGCCGCTTTCGCCGACCGGCTTCGGCATCTGGGTGAAAAAGTCAAGGTTGAGCGCTCCGATTCCCTGCGAGAGAGAATAGAAGAAGATGAGGAAAAGCGGGATGATGGCGATCAGGGCGCTCAGGACGCACAGCGCCGTCGTGATCGCGCTCTTTGACTTCCGCCAATAGTGAAGTTTTGAATACCCGTGTTTCATGCGTTCTTGAATTTTTTCGTCACACTCCAGACGATCAGCCGCGCTGCAGCGTTAAGAAGTACCGTGACCGCGAAGAGTATGAGGGCGATCTCGATGAGCGAACTGATGTACATGTCGGAGGTCGCTTCGGTGAATTCGTTCGCGATGACGCTCGCCATCGTGTAGCCCGGCGCAAACAACGACGCCGATATTTCCGGACGATTGCCGATGACCATCGTGACGGCCATCGTCTCCCCGACCGCCCTCCCGAGACCCAGCAGCGTCGCACCTAGTAAACCCGACCTTGCATCCGATAATATGATCCTCGTCGTTTCCCATCGTGTTGCTCCCAGCGCAAGGGCCGCCTCGCGCTGCATTGTGGGGATCGCTTTCAGCACATCGCGCGAGATGGAGGTGATGATCGGGAGAACCATGATGGAAAGAATGATCCCTGCGGCGAGCATGCCGAACCCGTACGGGGCGCCTTTGAACAGCGGTAGAAATTTCAAACTCTTCGACAGGAACGGCTCTACCGATATGCGCAGCCAGGGGACGAGAACGAAGACTCCCCAGAGACCGTACACGATGCTCGGGATCGCGGCAAGGAGTTCGATGAGCATCGAGACCGGTTTTTCAAGCCAGGACGGGGCCAGCTCCGAGAGAAACACCGCCACGCCGATACTAAGCGGCAGCGCGATGATCAACGCAAGAACCGACGAGACGATCGTCCCGAAAATGAACACCAGCGCGCCGTACTCTTCCTGGACCGGGTCCCAGATCTCGCGCGCGAGAAACGACCAGCCGAACTTCTCGATCGACAAGCTTGAACCCTTGAACATCTCGTAGGCCATCAGGAAGACGAGCGCGAAGACGAGAAATGCAAAGAACGCGGTCGAACCCTGAAACACCAGATCCCCAAAATTGATATTCTGCCTTTTTTTCGCTTCGGCGGGAATATCAGGCGGGGGAGCATTCTCGGCTCCTCCGCCTGCATTCTGTCCCAGCGGCAATGCAAGACTCGATAAGGTATCAGCCACAAGACATCAATTAATTGTGATGGTGTCGATTTTTTGCAGGCAGAGTTTCGCAACGGCTCCCGGCAGCGGTGCATAGTAAAGGTCTTTTGCGTAGGCCTGTCCGTCGGTCATAGCCCACTTCAGGAACTTCGTTATTTCTTGTGCCTTGGTTTTATCTTTCATGTCCTTATAGATCAAGAGCCACGTAAATCCGGAAATCGGGTAGGCATCTTTTCCACCGGCATCCGTGATCATCAAACGAAAATCCGAAGGCATGTTGTCCGCAAAACTAGCTGCAGCAGCCGAGACGGCATCAAAAGATGCTTGGACGAAATTACCGGACTTGTTTTGCAACAAGGCATAAGGGAGATTGTTTTGCACAGCGTACGCCAATTCAACGTAGCCGATCGCCCCTTCCGACTGTTTGATAAGACCGGCAACCCCTTCGTTTCCTTTTCCTCCCAAGCCGACGGGCCAATTCACGGATGTCCCCTTACCGACACTCAGCGCCCACAGTTTACTTACTTTCATCAGATAATCTGTGAAAATGTTTGTGGTGCCGCTTCCATCGGAACGGTGTGCAACAATGATCGCCTGGTCGGGAAGGTTCTTGCCTGGATTGATGGCCGCAATTTTGGAATCATTCCAATTGGTTATCTGTCCGAGATAAATTCCTGCCAGCACATCGGGCGAAAGACGGAGGTCCTTCCCGGCCGCAGGAAGATTATAGGAAAGCACGACAGCCCCCATAACGGTGGGAATATGGACAACATCCGAGCCCTGCTTTTCCTTGATCGCGCTCATCTGTGCCTCGGTGAGGAACGCATCGGAAGCTCCAAAATCGACCGTCCCTTCCGTCACCTGCTTGATGCCGCCGCCGCTTCCGATCGACTGGTAGTTGAATTCGACGCCGCTCTTCTTGCTGTAGATGTCGAACCATTTCGAATAAATGACGTACGGGAAAGTCGCCCCCGCTCCGTTCAGCTTCATCTGCGCAAGTGCAGCTTCGCCGGCAACCAAGGATGCGACGAGCAGCAGTAATGCGATTGTCAGTGATTTCATTTTTTGTCCCTTCACGTTCAAGTTAATGGATAACAATGATCCGCTATCAGAGGTAAATGTACCAGAACGTCAGACGAGCCGTCAGCGATGCTTTGATCGATGCGCCGCCAACCGGTGTCTCGTAAGACTCATACACAATGTTGGGCGAAATAAAAACTCGACCGTCCGGCTTATACACTAATCCGCCTAATGCATAGTTGCGCGAATCGCCCTTTGCGGCATTGTCGCTTGCCGTGTTCGGGTCGTAGCTGTCGTACCTGGCGACGATGCCCCAGTCCGGGACAAAATAATACTGAGCATACACCCAGTACCCAAGCGCGTTCTTCGAAGAAGGCGATGTCGCACCGGTGGCTGTGTATCCGTTGGCAGTCTGCTGCATGAACACTTCCGCTCCAAGATTTGTCTGGGTCGGCACTGTTGCGGTCAACGTCGATCGTCCGTAGCCGACAAAGACCGCTTCCGTCAATGTGCTGTTGCCTACAAGCCCTGTTTTCGTTGCGAGTTCTCCGGCATCAGCATAGTCAATGTACGCCGTTGCATTCCAGGTGTTCGAGGTCACGTATTGAATATCCGCGTAGTACCGTTTGTATTTGTTGTTCTCGGGGATGGTTCCGCTCGAAGAATTATTTCCTATCATTAACCAATAATTAAACGTCCCGTCCGAAGTCAATCTCCCTCTGAGAGAGAGCCCGAGATCGACCGCCGGAACGAGCCCCTTCTGATCCATGATGGTCTTCTCGAGGAATCGAAACCCCCAGTTCGCTTCTGAAATCGCGAACCCTGGCGTTAACTGGGTACCAAACGTCAAATTGCTTCCTGCAAACACGTTCTTCCAAGTAAGCCAAGCCTCTTTTACGAACGGAGCCATTTTGCCGCTGGCGAGTTCGTCTGCGGAGCTCGGCGGAGTTGTCGTATTAGGCGACGTTACACCCGGGTTGGCCGCTTGATCTGCTTCGAAACGCAACCGCGCAGCGAACATCTCGGAAATGTTATCGTCCATGGTGAAATAAATACGACGGAACTGAAACGCTTGCATCGATTCCGCTCCAGGAGCTGCTGAACTCAGCGCCGAGGCCGCTGGTGCTTTCACGTTGAAAACGGGGTCCCGTGTGACATTGTAATAATAATCGCCGAACATGTAACCGCTAAACGTCATCTGCGAAAATGCAGCCTCCGACACGAGGAAGAGCCCAACCGCCAGCAGAAACAAGAACTTCTTCATGTGTATCCTTTCTGTAATTGATGAATTGTGAAGATAAGATTGAATTGAGAGATGCGCAGCGTGCTTTTTTGAGTGCGCTAAAATACACTTAATACAATAGCTTTATATTACTCGTATGTTAAGAAATTGTTAACAGGCCAAATGGGTGGAAAAACCGCCAAATATTTCTGATAAAGAAAAAGAAACGAACATCGGGGAAAAAAAATGAATGATCCGCCCCGGACCCGTCGAGTAGCGAGCCCGATCATCGCGCTGAAACATCGAGCTCGGCAAGACGTTCCTGGGCGTGCTGGTGCTGCCGCTCTTCCCGTTCGCTCCGCACCGGAAGCGAAAGGACTTTTTTCAACGATTCTGCCGCTCCGTCCTTGTCCCCCATCGCCATTTTCGTAAAATACATTTCGTAAAATGCGTATGAGCTGCCCGGGTCGCATTGAACCGCTTTTTCGAGCAGCTCTTCCGAGCGTGCCAGCGATCCGTGGAGATCCTCCCCGAAAATGACCCGCGCGATGGTCCGCTCGAACCAGGAAAGTTTCGAACTCTCCCGCTCGAACACAGCGAGAACGACGTAGGCGAGCGCGAACGTCGAGTCGAGCTCGATCGCTCTCTCGGCGTGAAATCGGACTTCCTTCCCGCGGCTCATTTTTTCCGAGATGCTGCCGAACGGAATGAGGCTCCCCTGCGTCAGCGAAACCCAAAAATGCGCCGCGGGGGAGGACGGGTTCAGCGCCAGCAGCGATTCGGCGAACGCCGCGGCATGGAGGTAGTATGACTGCGAGCTCGTATCGGTATGGAGATGGAGCCAGCCGAGATCGCATTGCGCCCTGACGAGCCGGAGAAGAATTTCGTCGTTCCGGGGAGCGATCGCATACGCCTTTTCGTAGTAACGGAGCGCTTCGTCGGTTTCCTGATGGAAAAAGCGATCGTCCCCCGACTGCAGAAGCGTTTCAAGCTCCTGTCCCCGGGCGCAGAATGGAAGTGTGAGTACAACAAGGAACGCGAGAAATTTGCCGTGCATCCATCAACCGGACGGTGGAAGAAATGCTTTGACCGGCATAAAGATAGGGGAATGCCGTGACTAGGGTATTACAGCGGTATTATCAATGTGTTAAGGAAATGGCGGCGAGGCAGAGAGAAGAAGTTATGCCGCGGGCGAGAAGCGGACCTTGACGCGGAAGGCTTTTTCGAAAAGCTCTTTTTTTCTGTTCGCCCCCCAGACCTCCAGCTCGATCTTTGCTTTGTGCGACCGCCGCAGTTTGAAAAGCACCGCCGACCGCGTGCGCTTGCATCGCAGACTTTTGATGACCGAGAAATGCGTCCGGTCAAGCCCGTCCGCGATGCGCAGCATCGATGCGAGCTTCATCACAACATCCCGTTCGTCGGCGCTGAGCCTGGAGTACCCCTCGTGTTTCATCTTCGGATGGCTCTTCCTGTGGTACCGCGCGACGTTTGCGATGATCTCTTTCTCATTCTCCGTGAATCCGAGGAGCTCCGAGTTGCGGATGAGGTAGTATGAGTGACGATGATGCTGGGCGTGCGAGACGAACAACCCGACCTCGTGGAGCAGCGCGGCCGCTTCGAGGTAGACCCGCTCGCTTTCGCCGAGCTTATGGAGCGGCGCGGTCTGGTCGAAGATATCGAGCGCGAGCCGGCTCACCTGATGCGCGTGTTCCTTTTCATACCCGAAACTTTCCGCGATGTGCAGCACGCTCGTATACCGGATATCGTGAAAATGGTCGAATTTCTTTTTCCGGTGAAACTTCTCGATCGTATCGAGGATGATCCCTTCGCGGAGCGCGTACTCCGAGATCGTCATCCGTTTGATGCCGAGCGCGCGGAACGCTTCTTCCAGAATGATCACCCCGGCGACGACGATGTCCGCCCTCGCCGGGTCGAGCCCGTCGATCTCGGTCCGGTCGTCGGGATCGTGCCGTTCGAGGATCCTCTCCGCCACTTCGGAAACCTCGTCGTCGGTGAAGGTAAAATTGTTGATCGAGGATTCCGACTCCTCGTCCCGCCGAAGCCGGATGATGTGGGCGATGTTGGTGATCGTCCCCGACGTCCCCACCGCGACTTCGTAGCTGTTCTTCCGCGCCGCCCGCGCGATCGGGCTGAGCATTCCTCTCACGTACTGCCGGCAATCTCGGATCGATTTTGAAGAAGCGACCCCGTCCTCGAAAAATCGCTGCGTCAGCCGCACGGCGCCGATCTTGAGGCTGTTGGTGTAGAGAATATTCCTCTGGTAGCCGAAAAGAAATTCCGTGCTCCCCCCTCCGATGTCCAGCATCAGGTGCCGTTTCTTGAAGATCGGCAGCGCCTGGAGAACGCCGAGGTGGATGAGGCGCGCTTCCTCGAACCCGGACGCAACCTCGATCTTGATCCCCGCCTCCGTTTTCACGAGCCGGAGAAATTCGTCCTGGTTCAGCGCTTCGCGCACGGCGCTGGTGGCGATGGCGCGGATGGAGGCGTGATACGAGTCGGCGATCATTCTGAACCGGCGCAAGGCGTGGATCGCCCGTTCGACGGCGTTCCCCGCGAGGTACTTCATGTCGGTCGAACCGGACCCGAGGCGGACGATCTCTTTTTCACGTTCGAGGATTTTGAAGTTCCCCGATTCGGGGGAGACTTCAGCGACGAGCAGATGGAGCGAATTGGTACCGACGTCAATGGCGGCGAGGTTTTTCTTCTGATTCTTCATCTTCGAGTACTGCGAGAATACCCTGTTTTAATGCACGGTTGGTGTCTTCGAAGCTTTTCGCGGCATCGATCACCTGGAAATTGAACTCGTTGGTCATCTTGTCGAACTCTTTCAGGATCAGCTTCTGGTACTCGACAAAACTGTCATAGAAATCGTCTCCGAGGCGCATGTCCATTCCCGACTCCCAGTAATCGAGCCCTTCGCCGGACTGTTCTTCCCAGTACCGCTTGTGCAGCGTGTGGCTGTTGATCACGCGCGGGATCAGGTCCTCGAGGGTGATGCGCATGTAAAAAACGGCGTCCGGCTCGACGGCAAAACCGAAGACCTTTCTGATCCACTGACGGTCCCCGCCCCGCACGGACGACCGGGCGAACGCGGTGTGGATGTACCGGTCCGCGAGCACGACGAATCCCGCCCGCAGCGCCGGAATGACCTCGTGCTCGAGCCTGTCCGCAAAATCGGCGGCATACAACAGGCTGAAGGTATCAAAGTTCAACGTGTGCCCCGACTTCGCTTCGTTGATCGCTTTTTCCATCAACGGAGAGCGGGTCCAGCCTGTCGTCGTCACGCCGTAGCCTTTCACCTCGAGCCATTTTTTCAACTCCTCGAGCTGCGTCGAGCGTCCGACGCCGTCGGTCCCTTCGATCACGATCAGCTTGCCGCTCAGGTCGCTCACGTCGACATACGGAAGCCCGATGCCGTAAAATGTTTTTTTCTTATGCGACATAGACGTTCTCCTTCTTCTGGAGGAACGGGGTCGGCTTGTAATCTTTCAGGCGCTCGCGGACGATGTCGCGCACAATCGACTGCTGCTTCTGGATCGAGTCCGTCGCATCGATCACCGTCAATCCGTACTCCGCCGAAATTTTGTCGTATTCCTCGAGGATCTTCGACTGGAACAGCCGGAAGCTTTCGCGGGGATCGTCGCTCAGTCCGAGGTCCATCCCGGCTTCATGGAATTTCAGTTCGATCCTTCCGTTCAGGATCCGCTTGAGCGAGACCTCGATCGGCACTTTGAAATAGAACTGGATGTCCGGCTTGACGGCGAAGCCGTAGAGATTCCGGACCCATTCGGGATGGACGCCCCGGACGACGTCGCGGGCGAACGCGGTATACACGTACCGGTCGGCGCAGACGATCATTCCCGCTTTCAACGGCGGGATGATAAGGTGCGCAAGGCGGTCGGCAAAATCCGTGGCGTGCAGAATGCTGAACGTCGTCGGCGTGAGGAGATTCTTCTTCTTCCCGCGCTTGATCGTCTCGTTGACGAGCGCGGAAGAATTCCATTCCGTGAAGAACACCCTGTATTTGGAGTTGAGCAGCCATTTCTGCAGAAGCTGCAGCTGGGTCGATTTCCCCGACCCGTCGATCCCTTCCACGATGATCAGGATGCCGGGGTACGGACGGGGTTGGTCAAAAAGTCGCGCCATGCGTTTGTCCTATGGTTTTATTTGAGGTCACGAAGTTGTTTCGGCTGCAAATGCCAGCGGAGCGTTCCCGCGCTGCGCGGCGGCATGCCGGAGACCTCGATACAACAGAGGGCCCCTTTCTTGAATTCAATGATGGAATGCTCGGAGCCGAGAAGGGCCGATGCAAGAAACCCGAGGTCGGGTTCATGTCCCACGAGCATCACGTCTTCCAGGTTCTTGTACTTTGCGAGGTAGAGCATCAGCTTTTTTGCGGAGCTTCCCGGCAGCAGTTCTCTGCACACTTCGACTTTGTGGTCGGCTCCCAAAGCGTCGGCAGCGATCTTGGCGGTGTCGTGCGCGCGAATGAGCGGGCTCGTCAGGATGAGGTCGATCTTGCCGATGACCGCCGCGATCCCTTTTGCCCCCTTCCGCATCTTCTCCTTGCCGTCGTCCGTCAACGGCCTGTCGTCATCCGGAAAGCTTGCGGTGCCTCGCTGGACGGCGATGCCGTGCCTCAGAATATAAATAAACAAATGCTCTCTCCGGTTAAAATTGAAGGATACCTCTTCTCACGGCTTGTTCATCGATTGGATGATGCGCAGCCTAAAATTTTCCGTTTCCCATCCGGCGATCATCGCGCAGGCATCGGCGAACATCGTATCACGGCGATGCTGTTCCGCGCGGATCAGGTCGACCAGGGCTTTCGTGCGTATCCTGTCGTCCGGGTTCGGCGTTGCGCGGTTGAACGCCCGGATCTCTTTCAGCTGTGTGCCAAGCGCCGGAATGTTCACGTCGCAGTCATGCACCTGTCCCATCACATCGAGAAGCTGCTTGACGGTCTTCAGGCAGAGCGAAAATTCAGCATCAAATGCATCCTCGAAAAACTCCATCGCGTACCGGAGGACCTTTCCCGCATTCCGCATCTTATGCAGGTCGTCCTTGAGCCTCGGGTGGGCGACCACGCGGTTCCTGTACGAGAAGAACTCGTCGAACAGGGACGGCACCAGCACACGTGCGTTCTCGCGAAAAGTCTTGTTCGGTTTCACACCGGCGGACGCTGCCATGACGCTTCACAATGAAGACTTCACAAACGCGGCAAACGAATCCGCGAAATTCATCCTTCTGAGATATTTCATCTCCCGCAGAAGCGCTCTGCGGTCGGCGAGCCGGGCTGTGGTCTCCCGGGCGATCAGAAGGTCGATCACTTTGCGGTCGGTGGCGGCAAGAGTATTTTTGTACGCAGAAAGCGATTCCAGGAAAACGTCTCGCTCGCGCACGGCGCCGAGGGCGCGGATGAGAGCCTGAAGCCGCGCGTCGTGTTTCTTCAGCTTCTTCCTGGAAAAACAATCCCGAAAAATCCGGAGCACCGCCCTCAGCCTGCGCGCCGACACGCGCATGTCGTGCAGCGCTTCGGGGTCGTCTCCCCGCATCGTCGCCGGCTCGTGCGAAAAGGTCTCCTGGATCCGCGTCAGCGCGATCTTCTGCAGGCACTGCTTGAGACTTTCGTCAGGGTTGAGATCGACAATTTTCCAAGGTTTTGCCATAAGCGCCGCTTTAATTTTGTCAAAGCAAATCAAATGTGCAAGTGACGTTCCCCCCTTCAATGATAAGAAATTGTTAAGTTTTCATTCGCGACGCCTGAATTAGGACGTTTAAGGAGGTGCAGAGCTGCAAGGGATCATTTGAAAAAAAACGGAAAGAGGCATGCGGGGGGAAAACGATCAGATCTTGAGAAGGAAGCTGAACGATGTCCCTTTTCCAACCACACTGCGCACTTCAACCTTGCTGCCGTGCGCCTCAACGATGTGCTTGACGATCGCAAGGCCCAGCCCCGTGCCGCCGACCTCGCGCGACCTGTCCTTGTCGATCCTGTAAAACCGTTCGAAGATCCGCGTGAGATGTTCTTCGCCGATGCCCGCTCCGGTATCCGAAACGACGATCCGCACTTTGTTCTCCTCGGGCTCTGTGGAAACGAGCACATCTCCCCCTTCCCTGTTGTACTTGATCGCATTGTCGATCAGGTTGCTCAGCACGCCCCGGAGCCGTTCCTTGTCGCCGAAGACTTCGACCTCGTCTCCGGTCTCCGCCGAAAGCCGGAGCGTGACGCGGCGCTGTGCCGCCGCCCGCTGAAAATCGTTGACCACAAGCTCGAGAAATTCATTGACGCGGAAGTACCTGAAGCTCATCTTCATTTCCCCCGATTCGATCCTCGAGATGTCGATGAGGTCGTTCAAGAGGGCGTTGAGCCGCGCCGCATGGGCCGAAGCCTTTTCGATGAAAAGCCGGTTCACCGCCGGGTCGTCGACCGCGCCGTTGAGAAGGGTTTCCAGATATCCCTGAAGGGTGAAGATCGGCGTGCGGAGCTCGTGCGAGACGTTGCCGAGGAACTCGCTCCGCGCCCGCTGCAGTTTTTTCAATTCGACAATATCGGCTTTCAGCTTGTCGACAAGCTCGTTCACCGCGCGGGCGACGTGGCCGATCTCATCGTTGGTGGTCGTCTCGATGTGCTTTTCCAGGTCGCCGAGGCGGATCTTCTCGACGTTCTCCGCGATCGCGACCATCGGACGCGAAATTCTCCGGGAGACATACATGCTCACGCCGACCACGAGCGTCAGCGTGATGAGCCCCGCCCACAAGATCTTCCAGCGGATATCCCGGACGTTCTCCTTCATCTCTTCCATGTGGGCGCTCACGCGAATGAAACGAATGCTGTCCATCGCCGGGGAAGGGACGGAGTCGCGGTATTGTTTTGCGACGTACAGGAAATCTCTGCCGACCGTGGCGCTGCGCCGGATGTTCGTCCCGATCGGCTTCGCGATCGCTTCCTGAATTTCAGGCCTGAGGAGATGATTCTCGACGGCGGAGAGTTTATCGAACGGAACGTCGGAATCGGCGACGACCGTCCCGTCGGCGGAGACAAGCGTGACCCTGGCGCCGAGCACGTCGGCCAATTGCTGGATCGAGGCGGCGCGCCCGCGGTCGTTCCCAAACTGCCTGTCCATCAAAAGATGATGCACGATATCAGCCTGCTGCTCGAGCTGATGGACCAGCCGGTCCTCGAACAGCGATTCTATTTCGAGGCTGGTGATGACACCGACCGCGACAATGATGACGACGGCGAGCGCTAAATAGGTAAGCGTTATTTTGGTCTGGATGTGGATCATCGTCATGCTTTGAAGCGGTACCCGACCCCCTTGACGGTCTCGATCATGTCTGCGTACTTACCGAGCTTTTCCCTGATCTTTCTGATGTGGACATCGACCGTCCTGTCCACCACGAACACTCCTTCTCCCCACACAGCATTGAGAAGAACGTCCCTCGAGATGACCCTTCCCCGGTGGCGGACAAGGTACACGAGCGTTTCAAATTCCTTTTTGGGGAAGACGAGCCCCTTTGCACCGAGCGTCACCGTATAATTCGGCACGTTGATCTCAAGGTCGTCGATGCGGAGAAGGTTCGACGCTTCCGACGCCGCGTCGTCCTTCGCGTCTCGCCGGATGGCGGTGCGCACCCGAGCAATGAGCTTCTTAATGCTAATCGGTTTGACGATATAATCCTCGGCGCCCAGCTCGAGCCCGATCACTTCGTCGACCTCCGAGCCCTTTGCCGTGAGGAAAACGACCGGGATCGATTTCGTCCGCTCGACGCGCTTCAGTTCACGGAGAACGTCGAGACCGTTCATCTCCGTCATCATGATGTCGAGGAGGATCAGATCCACATGTTTCTTGACCTGCTCGAGCGCCTGCTTGCCGTTCCGCGCGGTGAGGACTTTGTACCCCTCTTTCTCGAGGTTGTACTGGAGCATCTCAACAATGTCTTTTTCGTCGTCGACAACAAGAATGGTCTTTTGCATTGGCCGGTTTCAAGTTTTATCGTGAAAGGGAATAAGGGTCGAACACTGCGATCCCGTTGAACTGCTGGTAGGTCCGGAGTTTTTCCACCGGAGCCATGTTTTCGATGAGCGGGTTCGGGCGCTCGTTGTTGTACCGGTAGAGGTACCGCGCCGCCTCCTGCTGCAGTTCGTCGGGCGCTGAGAACGGCCTCGTCGTGTACGGTTCGACCTCGTCGAACCGCCTGACGCGTTCCATAAACCTGTTCACGGCGAGCTTCTTTTTGGACGGGACCTCGTGCTTGATGCCGAGCCGCCGCAGGTTCATCGTGAACGCATGCGTCCGTGACCGCGGCTTTGAAACGCTCGCAAACACGCTGTCGAGCGGCGTTTGAATATAACGAATTAAAAACGGAAAATGCATCAGGCTGAACTGGATAAAGTCGAGCGCCGACAGGGTCGAATGACGGCCGTAGATCTTTGTGATGCGCAGACGGGAACATTCGTCGATGGCGCTGTACTGGACGTACTGCTGTTCCCCCTCCCCCTTGGCGATGAACTTGAACATCAGGATGACGCGGTCGCCGGGAAGGAGCGCATCGTTCGGGCGGAGTTTCCGGCGATGCGACTTCTTCTGCTTCATGTCGACGCCGGACTTCTTCAGCAGCTTCCAGATCGCGCTCTCCGACAGCTCGATGTCGTACCAGATCGAGAGATACAGCTTCAGACGTTTTTGACCGAAACCGGTCTTTTCGCGCAGCTCGCGCAGCCGCTGCACGATCGGCGGCGGCGTCGCCCGCGGGCTGTGGTGCGGACGCCTCGAGCGGTCGCCCAGGCTGAGCGCGTCGTTCGACGATCTCTTGTACCGCTTCAGCCATTTATAGAACGTCTTTCGGCTGATGGAATATTTCTGGCAGATCGAAGGAACGCTTTTCTTCTCTTCGAATTCCCTCATCCATTCCATTCGCCTGGCGGCTGCGGCGTCACTCATAACCGATTCATTGGACAGCATGGCTTTCGATTCCTCGAAAAGATCCCCCTCACGAAGCTTTCTTCACCTTTTCAAAACGTTGAACTACCCGCGTCTCCCCCCCCGTGACGAGGGCAACGACCACCACATCCCCGTCGGATTTCAAAAGCGATTCCTTTGCCCGAGCGATCGCCTCCGCTTCCGTCCCCTCGACCGTGTCGTGGGCGACAGTCTTGGGGACCTCCAGATATTTGTAGACCGAAACTCTGTACGTCATACGCCTCCTTGTGAAATGATATTGAACTCTTTCATGCTTTGATTGGTTCCACGGCTTCCCACAAAAGCTCGGCGACATCCTTCACCTGGACCCGGTCGCCTGCTTCTTTCGCTTTGACGCCGTCCGACATCATCGTCATGCAGAATGGACAGGCGGTGCCGATGGCCCCTGCGTGCGTCGAGAGCGCCTCTTCCGTCCTTTCTATATTGATGCGCTTCCCTTCCTTTTCTTCCATCCACATCCTCCCTCCCCCGGCTCCGCAGCAGAGGCCCCTGTCCTTCGACCTCGGCATCTCGACAAGCGAGGTCCGGGGGATGGCGCGCAGCAGCGAGCGGGGGGAATCGACGACGCCGTTGTACCGGGCGAGATAGCATGAATCGTGGAACGTTATTGCCCCGGTCTGGGAGCGCGAGGGCGCAATTTTTCCCGACTGTACCAAATTCAGAAGAAAATCGGTGTGGTGAACGACCTCATAGGTGCCGCCAAACTGCGGATACTCATTCTTGAGCGAGTGAAAGCAGTGGGGGCAGGTCGTGACGATCTTCTTGACCCCGTACCCATTCAACGTTGCGACGTTCTCGGTCATCAACGACTGAGCCAGGTATTCGTTTCCCATCCTTCGCGCGGCATCTCCGTTGCATTTTTCTTCAACGCCGAGGATGGCAAATTTCACTCCGGCATGCTTCATCAATTTTGCAAAAGACTGCGTTACTTTTCTGTACCGTGCGTCAAACGCTCCCGCGCAGCCGACCCAAAAGAGTACGTCGGCGCCGCCGCCGTCGGACGTGCGCGGAATCTCCAACCCCTCAGCCCAGTCGGCGCGGGAAGAATGGCTGAATCCCCACGGAGTGAAATTCCGCTCCAGGTTGTCGAAGGTCGCGCGGAGCTCGGCAGGGAACCGCGATTCATTCAGCACCAGGCCGCGCCGGAGATCGACGATCTCGTCGACGTGCTCGATCGTCACCGGACATTCGTTGACACACGCCATGCAGGTCGTGCATGCCCAGATTTCATCTTCGGAGATGTACGTATCGACGAGCGTGCGTGCCATGACGTCGCTGTTCTCCTCTCCGGCCGCAGCGAGAGGGGCTTTTTCCATTGTACGCCGCCGCGTATCGACAATGATCTTGCGCGGGGAAAGTTTCTTGCCGGTAAGGTTTGCGGGGCACACCGAATCGCAGCGGCCGCATTCGGTGCACGTGTAGCCGTCGAGCAACTGTTTCCATGTCAGGTCGTCGACGTCGGCTGCGCCGAATTTCACGGCGGACTCGTCCGCAAGGTCGATCGGCTTCAACGCTCCGCGCGCCTTCAAACTGGAAAAATACACGTTGGGAATCGACGTCAGCACGTGAAGATGCTTTGAGTACGGAAGGTAATTGAGGAACCCGAGAACCAGCACGATGTGCATCCACCAGAAGATCCTGCTCCACACCGACGACGCAGCGTCCCCCGAAAAGAGACCGGCGAGGGATGACGACAACGGATAGTTCAATCCTGCGCTGTACTCGCCCAGCGAAATGCGCGATGCGTTCTGGAGGAGAAGCGATGAGACGATCAGAAGGATCCAAACGAGGATCACCGCCGCATCGGCATTCCCATGCGCATCAACCTGGAGGCGTTTCACCTTGGAGACGAACCTTCTCCACAACGCGACCGCGACCGAGACAATGACGAGAAGGCAAAAGATTTCCTGGGTGAAAGTGAGGAGTGAATATATTCCGCCCAGAAACCGCAGCGAAAAGTGTCCCGCGATCCCTTCGCCGATCGATTCAACCACCGCGGCGATGAGGGCGAGGAATCCCCAAAAAATCGCGACATGCAGCAATCCCGCCAGCGGTTCTCGAAGGATCTTGGATTGCAGCAGAGCGACCTTGACGACGTTCCTCAGACGAACGAACGGACGGTCGAACCGGTCTTCCGGCTTTCCGGTCTGGAGATATGCAAGGAGCCGCCGGACGCTGGTCCCAAAAAAAAGGAACGACGCAACAAGGAGCGCGGTAAAAAGGATGTTTGACAGTCCCATAAATTTTATCCGAAAGACGGTGAAGACCTAGAGCGTCAGCGCTCCTTCGAGGACGGTGACGCCGCTGCCGACGATCGCGACAGATTTCGGTTTGCCCCCTTCGACCCGGACCTCCACCTTCACGCGCCCCGCCCTGCCGATGATATCCCCTTGCTCGCCGATCATCTCGATCGCGCCGTCCGATTTTCCGACGAGCCCCTGCTCGACCATGTACACGCCGAGCGGTCCGTTCGCCGAACCTGTGACCGGGTCCTCGTCGATGCCGTCGTTCGGCGCAAAGAAGCGGGAGTGAAACGTCGAAGCCCTGTCAATGGTCTCCGTCGAGAAGACGCACAAGCCCAGGATTTTTTTCCTCGCAAGCATTTTTTTCATCAGCTGGAAATCGGGGCGCAGATCGTAAAGGTCGGAAAGACGCCGGACGGGGATATACGCGTTGACGCTGACAACGCAGGGGAGACGTTTATCGAAGCCCGCCTCGTCCATCCCCAGCGACGCTTTGAAATCGGTCTTCAAGTGCTGGTTCTTATTGAAGTGCGGCATCGGGAGCGAAAACTTCACCGTCGCCTTCCCTTTTTCCTTCACCACAAGGATGTCGAGAATACCGGAAGCCGTCTCCAGGCGAAACGGATACGATCCGTTCTTTTGCATGCCGAGAGAATGTTCTTCGGCAAGAGCATGGAAGCTTGCGATCGTCGCATGGCCGCACAGGGCGACTTCGTTCGAGGGGGTGAACCAGCGGATGCGGACATCGGCGTTTTTTGTCGACGGCGAAAGGACAAACGCCGTTTCCGACAGGTTCATTTCCCTGGCGACGTCCTGCATTTGTTTCTCGGTGAGGCCGTCCCCCGAGAGGACGACCGCGGCCGGGTTTCCCGCAAAGGGCTTGGCGGTGAAGGCGTCGATATGTTTGACGGTCAGCGATTTCATGCGTCAGCGGTTCACGAGCGGGACAGCAACAAGCGTTTTCTTTTCCTTGATATAGTACATCATCGTATCGTCAACGAAAAAGGAGTCGGGGACGGCTCCCGGCGTCGAAGAATTTACAACATCGGCGTAGACCTGTTTCCCGTTCGCCTCGTCCACGATGCACAATTTGTTTTCCAGCAGGTCCACATTTTTTTCTTCGTCGTGCGACAGCGTTGCATGGTAGTTGAACACCAGTTTTCCCCCCGTCCGCACGTACTCCACCGGTCCATGGATGGCGCTCCTTCCGCAAAAACGTTCAACAAGAGGTGCAACGATCGGAAATTCCGGAGTGTCTTCGGTCAGGAATTCGGGAAAGAGAAAATTTTCGCGTCCGCGGTATCTGTTCTTCGTCTCCGGAAGTTCGACGGGGGGCTCGCTGAACTCCTGGATGAACTCCCCCGTCGCCGCATCGAGTTCGTAGAACAACCGTTTCTCAAAAAAATCCCGGTAGGCAAATACACGGCCGGGCGATGCGGAATAAAAAGCAAAATCGTTGTTCCGCCATAACTCTTTGCCGGTACCAAGGTCGACGGCGATTATTTTTCCATGCTCGGGCATGTCGGGCTTCCTGAAGCCGTGAAGAAAAACTTTATCGTGAACGATCCCCTCGATGCCGATCCACCACGGCTCGCCGAACGACGCGCTTTTCCAGAGGACGTCTCCGTTCGCGGCGTTCAGGCAGAAGAACGATGCCTGTTTTGCATCCGTGTCCCTCTCTTCTCCGACGATGAAATTTGTTTCAGAAAAAAGAAGCCGCCACAGAACGCCGGCAGTGGAGTACGACCATAACGGTTTGAGATGCCTCTGTTGAAAGAGGGAAGAAATATCCATTTACCAATGAGTGTCGATAAAGACGATGGTGTGGCCAAAATAGCTCATTTTCCCGAGAGTTTCAATGGCCTGAAAGCGGGCTCCTTTAAGTAGGCAGGTCGGAGAAAACGGGAGACGCTTTTACCTTCGGCTCCGCCGTTTTTTGGCGGGATCAGGGGGAACATTTCCCTCGTTCCCAATCTCTGATCGGGAGCCGAGTGAATCGAGTGCCGGATGCCTTCGGAAGAAAGACGAGTTACGCACGCTGCTCCCAAAGAGAGTTTAGGAGCGAGGGGTGAAATCCTCGAACTGCAACACTGCCCAGCAGCCCCCTCCTCTTGAAAGTAAACGAATAGCTCGCTACATTTGGGAAAATTTTTCCACTAGCACGCCTCCTCCCGTGATCCGCATTCAGCTCGACGGCAGCAGCCTTACGATTCCCCAGCTTTTCAGCGCGGCAACTCAGCCGGCCCGTATTTCATTGGCGCCCTCTTCAAAACGAAAGATGCAGCGTTCCCGTACGCTTGTCGAAGAATGGCTGCAAAAAAAGGAACGCATCTACGGCGTGACGACCGGCTTCGGGGAATTCAGCAACGTCAGCATTCCCTTCGACAAGATCGAAGAGCTTCAGCACAACCTTATTGCGAGCCACGCCGCCGGAACGGGAGAGCCGCTGCCCCCCGAAGTTGTGCGGGCGATGATGATCCTTCGGATGAACGCGCTTGCGAAGGGATTCTCCGGCATTCGCCCGGAGACCGTGGAATTTATCGCGAAATTTTTCAACGCGGGGATCGTCCCGGTGATTCCGTCGCAGGGGTCCGTCGGTTCGAGCGGAGACCTTGTGCAGCTGGCCCACCTTGTCCTGACCATGATGGGTAAGGGAACGGTTTTTGGGGAAGGCGGAAGGAACAAGAAGAAAACGCATGTAGAATTTGAGCTTGCGAAGAGAGCGCTGCACCGCCATCGGCTCGTTCCTCTCCATCTCACCGCCAAAGAAGGACTCGCCCTCATCAACGGCACTCAAATGATGACGGCGTACGCTTCGTTGATCTCCCGGATGGCGACAGAGTTGTGTATTCTTGCCGACATTGCGGCGGCGATGAGTGTGGAGGCTTTGAAAGGAAGCGATACGCCGTTCGACGAGAGGATCCACCGGCTGCGCCCCTTCAAGGGACAGAGAGAGTCGGCGGGCAACCTGAGAACACTCCTGCACGGGAGCGAGATCCGCGAATCGCACCGCTACAGCGATCATCGCGTGCAGGACGCCTATTCCCTCCGCTGCGCGCCGCAGGTCCACGGCGCATCGCGCGATGCGCTCGAGTACGTCAGCGGAGTTGTTTCCGTCGAAATCAATTCAGCGAACGACAATCCGCTGATCTTTCCGGATGAACGGCAGCATCTCGAAGGAGGAAATTTCCACGGGCAGCCGATCGCGCTCGCGATGGATTTCGCCGCGATCGCCCTTTCCGAGCTGGCGAATATTTCCGAGCGCCGCATCGAGCGGATGGTGAACGGCTCGCTGAGCGGTCTTCCGCGATTCCTTACTCGGGACGGCGGCCTTAATTCAGGTTTTATGATCGCCCAGTATACGGCCGCTTCGCTCGTGTCGGAAAACAAAGTCCTTGCCCATCCCGCAAGCGTCGATTCGATCCCGACGTCCGCCAACCAGGAGGACCACAACAGCATGGGGTCGATCAGCGCTCAAAAATGCTGGCGCATTCTCCGCAACGCGCAGACCGTCATCGCCATCGAATTTCTGTGCGCGGCGCAGGCTATCGACTTCCATGCGCCGCTCCAGTGCGGCAAGGGAACGCGGGCTGCGCACAAAGCGGTCCGGGCATCAATTCCGCATCTCACGCGCGACCGCGTGCTGTACAACGATATTCAAAAAGCGCTGAAACTTATCCTCGACGGGGAGATTCTTCGCAGTGTCACCCAGGCAGTGAAAAAGCTGGCGTAGGACCGACAGGTCACAACGGGGCGCCTTCGGGGCATCTCCTTGGAACTTGTCTGGCCATATTAGAAACTATCTCAAAAATGGAATTAGATTGACCCTTCGGCGCGTTCGCTCCGCTCACTTGCTCAGGGTGAACATGCTTTTTTACGGCTATAACAATCGTTCATCCTGAGCGAGTGGCGCGGCTCTTTCGCGCCACGAGACGAAGGACATCCTGTCCCCAAAGGACCCCTCCGGGGGAGAAAGCGGATCTCACCGAGACGAGTTTTTCAACCCCTCGAAGAGCGGAGAGCGCATCGTCAACGACCCTGCGGGTCGCAGACGCGTTGGGAAGGATGATGCGACATATTATTGAGATAACCTCTAATTAAAATTATTCAAATGTTATTGCGATAACTGTAAGACACGCAAGTCCTAAGGGGATGCCCCGGCAAATGCCTCTCCTGCGAAATGCATTCTACAATTGCTCCAGCCGCTTCAGGATCTTCCTTCCCCTTGAACGAAAGCCTGCGCTTCCCGTCGGCATTTGCTGCTCGATGAGAATTGTGATCTCTCGCTTCAAGTCGGGCTCCCGCTGAGCGATGTTCGCGAGAACGGTCATCGCGAACACTTTGACGGCGATCGGCTCCTTCGCCGATCCCAGCAGGTCAAAACAGATCGTCGCAATTTTTCCCGCCAGCCGCGTCGGGATCTCGACATCCTGAAGGATCCTAAGAACGTTCCTTTTGACGGCATCGTGAACCCCCGGCTGAAGCATGCGGTCGATCATCCGGTTGAAGTAAGGGGGAGCAAGTTCTTTGTCACTATCGGCACAGTGCATCACGATCCACGCGGCGCGTTGCGTCGTCCGATATTCTCCCCTCAAAAATAGCTCCATCAATTCTTTGAACCGTTTTTTGTCGCTGCCAACCCACCGCGCAATTCTGCGGCATTGATATTTTGAATGCTCTCGCCGTATCTCGGTTTCAAGGTCCATTGTATTCACCCGGTCATCGAATAGGAATCCGTGTCAACTTTACTTAAAGAGAATTCGAAAAGCAAATGGGTAAAAAAGCAGCACTCCTGTTGGAACTAAGGACTTTCGTCCGTACATTACGAAAAGGAGATTCCATCAACATTGCTTCCCGTCCCCTATGAAACTCACCAAAAATGTTCTCCGCTCAGTCCCTAAGGTCCTTCTCCATGATCATCTTGACGGCGGCATCCGTCCCCAGACCGTCATCGAATTAGCGCGCGATCAACGCTATACGAAACTTCCGACAATGGACGCCGGCGAACTCGCGCAATGGTTTCAGCGCGGAGCCCAGCGCGGGAGCCTTCCCCTCTTCCTCGAAGGGTTCGAACATACCTGCGGCGTCATGCAAACCGAAGAAGGGCTCGAGCGTGTTGCGTACGAGACTCTTGAGGATATGAAACGCGACGGCATCGTCTATCTGGAGACCCGCTTCGCTCCGGTCTTTCACCGCCAGAAGGGGCTGCACAACGAGACGATCGTCAAAGCCGTTCTTCGCGGACTGGAACGAGGCAAGAAAGATTTCGGGGTGGAGTACGGGCTCATCATCTGCGCGATGAGAAACATGGACCCGAAAATTTCTCAGGAAATTGCCGAGCTCGCGGTCGATTTTCGGAGCCAGGGAGTCGTCGGGTTCGACCTTGCCGGAGAAGAAGGGGGCTATCCGCCGAAGAAACATATCGACGCCTTCCATTACATCCAGCGCGAAAATTTCAACATCACGGTTCACGCGGGGGAAGCCTTCGGCAAGGAATCGATCTGGCAGGCGATCCAATGGTGCGGCGCGCACCGCATCGGCCATGCGACCCGCCTGATCGAAGACATGAGGGTGAAGGACGGGCAAGTTCTGAGCATGGGGACGCTGGCGCAGTATGTGCTCGATAAGCGCATCCCCCTCGAGATCTGCTTGACGAGCAACGTCCACACGGGCGCAGTCGCGAATATTGACGAGCATCCGTTCGGCATTTTCTACCGCTACAAGTTCCGGGTCACGCTGAATACGGACGACCGCTTGATGAGCGGAATAACGTTGACCGACGAGTATCATACCGCCGCCGAACACTTCGGATTGACGCTCGACGAACTTGAGAAGATCACCATCAACGCCATGAAGAGCGCGTTCATCCCGTACAAACAGCGGATCGCGATCATTTATGACGTGTTGAAACCGGGGTTTGCAAAGGTGAGAGGAGTGCGAAAGAAGAAATAGTCTTTGATTTTACAGATGACGCTGATGCAGCGCAGATTGCAGATTGCGCAGATTTAAGCACACAAAAATTATCAACGGGGGGAGCTATGAAAGAATATTCGGAAGAGAACTATCCAAAAAAGGAAATAACCGAAAAGATCATAAAGGCTGCGTTCACCGTACATAATAAATTAGGCTTCGGGTTTGTAGAAAAAGTTTATGAAAATGCGTTGGCAAAGGAATTGCGGAACGCGGGGCTTATGGCAGAACAGCAGAAGAAGATGAAAGTTGTCTATGGGGGTGAGCCTGTCGGAGATTTCATCGTCGATATTTTAGTAAGCAACAGCGTTATCGTTGAGTTGAAAGCGGTCCACATGCTGGAGAGTACATTCGAAGACAAGCTGCTTCACTATTTAAAAGTCTCAAACCTTCCGGCCGGATTGCTTCTCAATTTCGGAACCCCCAGCGTTCAAATCAGACGAAAAGTATATTCTGTCCGCAGAGACCAATCTGCGAAATCTGGAATCAGCGTAAAATCTGAGGAATCTGAGTAATCACATGAGATTATTTATTCTCCGCCACGCGGACGCGGAAGCCCAAGGGACCTCGCACGACGCAGACCGAGCGCTGACGCCAGAAGGAATTGAAGAAGCCAAATGTGTCGCTGGCGCCGTCCATGCCATGAAGTTGGGTCTCACTGCCATCCTCACAAGCCCGACGGCTCGCGCAAAAGCAACGGCAGAATTAGTCGCTGCACAATTCCCTCCCCTTGAGGTCCGTCCCGTTGAGCAGCTGGGGCCGGCGTCGAGACCCGAGGGGCTGTTTCAAGAACTCCGGTCGTATCCGCGCGACAGCCGCATCCTCCTCGTCACGCATAAGCCGCTCATCGTGAGTCTCATCGCAAGTCTCATCGGCATGGCCACCGAATCGAAGGTCGGCGTCAAGAAGGCGTCGCTCGCCTGCATCGATGTCGGGTCGACCGTTCAGCGGGGCTCCGGCGTTCTCCTGTGGCTCCTGACCAACGAACAAATGCAGTTGATGAGAAAGAAAGACTGACTGTTTTTTCCCTCCCAAAATTTCCCCCCGCTTTGGTATTGTCCTAATTTCACAATGTTCCTTTCTTTCCGAGAAAGAAAGGAACCAAAGAAATCCTTCGAAATCGTAACGCGCGCACCCGACGATTTCGATAGATGACCCAAAAGCTGCCGGGTTTTCAAAACGCGGAATCGGCGGACGTGTGTGTGTGTTGAGGGCGATGCGTGCGTTTAGAAAACGGCAGGCAAGCGGGATGGCATGCGGGGCCGTTTTCTTCGGCTTGTGTGAAGGATAGCATCGCCAGGGTTCCGATTCCGCGAAGCTCTCTTTGCTTCTTTCTCTGGCTACAGAGAAAGAAGAAAGGGATATGAGAATTCAAATTAGGACACTACCCCCGCTTTCTCTGGATTCTAACGCTTTTTTTGAGTAGATTAAGTTTTTGACTTTTTCCCCGTCCACAATTGTGCAGGCTGAAATGAGCGAACGAACATCCGCACCTGATTCATCCCTCTTGTTGACAAAACTTCAATCGCTTTCCGAAAATTTATGGTGGTCCTGGAATTTTGACGCGCAGGCGATCTTCCGCGACCTCTCTCCACAGGTGTGGGAGAGAACGCATCACAATCCCGTCGCCCTTCTCGCGGAGATGTCGAATGCCGAAGTTCGCGCGCGCCTAGGGGACAGCGAAATGGCGGCGCGCATAGAGTCCGCGTGGGAGAAATTCGACGCGTACATGAACAGCAAAAAGAAATGGGCGGTATCCGAAGCCAAGACATTGAAGGGGCCCGTCGCATACTTCAGCGCGGAGTTCGGCTTCCACGAAAGCTTGAGAACCTATTCCGGCGGCCTCGGCATCCTCGCCGGCGACCATACAAAGTCGGCAAGCGACCTCGGAGTGCCGTTCATCGGCATTTCGCTCTTTTACCGCCAGGGATATTTCGAGCAGCGCATCGGGGCCGACGGATGGCAAAATGAGATGTACGTTTCCGCGGACCCGTCAAAGCTTCCGCTGAACATCGTCACGGACAAGAAGGGGGAGCCGATACGCTGCTCGGTCGAGATCGGGTTCAGCACGGTCCGCTTCCTCGCGTGGCAATTGAACGTCGGCAGGAGCGTCGTCTACCTGCTCGATACGAACGTCCGCGAGAACGAAGAACGCTTCCGCGACCTCACGGCACACGTCTACGGCGGCGACAGCACGACCCGCATCTCGCAGGAGATCATCCTGGGCGTCGGCGGGGTCCGGCTGCTCCGCGCCCTCAACATCCATCCGTCGACCTTCCACATGAACGAAGGGCATTCGGCGTTCCTCACGCTTGAGCTTCTGCGGGAGGCTCTCGAGAAGAACGGCTCCGCAAGCGCCGCGGCGGAGAGCGTGAAACGGCAGTGCGTGTTCACAACGCACACGCCGGTTCCCGCCGGACACGACCGGTTCTCCATAGATCTGATGGAGCATTCTTTTTCATCGATGAGCAAGGCGATGAAGATCTCGACCGAAGAGCTGATGGGATACGGACGGATCGACCCGGCCGACGCGAACGAGACGTTCTGCATGACGGTCCTCGCGCTGAAGATGTCGCGCGCAGCGAACGGCGTGAGCCAGCTGCACGGCCAGGTGAGCCGCGAAATGTGGAAGACGCTGTACAAGGAGACGCCCGCCGAGAACGTTCCGATCGGTTCGATCACGAACGGCGTCCACATCGGCGGGTGGCTCAACGAAACGTCCGAGCGGTTCTGGAACAAACATCTTGGCGGCGATTGGCAGGAACATTTTCTCGACCCCGCGTTCTGGACGAAGGCCGCTCAGGATCCGGCGATCTCGGACGAAGCGCTCTGGTCAATGCGTTATCAGCTGCGGCGGGAGCTTGTCGAATTTGCGCGGCACACGCTCCGCGTGCAGCATTCGCGCTTCGGCAACGGCACCGCCGTCTACGAGAAGGTCCTCAACCCGGACGTCCTCACGATCGGATTCTCGCGGCGGTTTGCGACCTATAAACGCGCGCCGCTTCTCTTCACTGACCTCGAGCGGGCGATCCAGCTGTTCGGCGACGAAGCCCGGCCGGTGCAACTGATCTTTGCGGGCAAAGCGCATCCCCGCGACGATGAGGGAAAAAAATTCATCAAACAGGTCATCGACCTGACGAATAATCCCCGCCTCTTCGGAAAAGTCGTCTTCCTTGAAAACTACGACATCAACGTCGCGCGGCATCTCGTGGCGGGAGCCGACGTCTGGCTCAACAACCCGCGCCGTCCCCTCGAGGCAAGCGGAACCAGCGGACAGAAGGTCGCGATCCACGGAGGATTGAACTGCAGCATCATGGACGGGTGGTGGCGCGAAGCGTGCGACAACACGAACGGCTGGGCGATCGGAAAGGACGAACCGCCGGCTCACGCAGAACAGCAGGACATCGTCGATGCGGAGAATCTTTTTACGGTGATGAAGGAAAGCATCATCCCGGAATTTTATCACCGCGACGAACGGAATATCCCCCGCCGCTGGCTGCAGCGCGTGCGCCGGTCGATCGCAACGCTGGTGCCGCGCTACAACACGCACCGCATGGTCGCGGAGTACGTCAAGAAATACTACGTGTGAGACCTTACCGTGCCGCACGGATGAAAATATTTGACAAGGGGCACAACTTTTTCTCCGGTTCTTCGTTATCTAAGAGAGAAGAAAGGAGGAAAAGAGTATGGAAACGTCATTCGGTTTTGAGAACCTTTCGCAGGAAGAACGCCGGGCTATTGAAGAACTTCTGCTCGACGAGATGGAAAAACAACAGTGGGATGCGATCACATACTCTGTCATCTTGGGCGAAGAGGTGGTCCTCCCCATTCAATAACAGATGAGAACCATGCTTAAAGTCATTACGTGGACGGCGGTGATCGCGGGAATCGTGGCGCTCCCCTTCTTGATCAGGCGGCGCTATGAGAACACGCATTACCGTTCGCTCAATGTCCGATACGACATTGACGATTACATTTCGGAGAGCAGCCTGTAAGCGCACCCGAACGGGGGACGTTTCAGCTACGAAATTTTTTCGACCTTCACCATATTCGTCGTGCCGCGCGCCAGGAGAGGAATACCTGCGGTCGTCACGATGAAATCCCCTTTCTTGACGTACCCCGATCTCAGAAGCTCCTGCTGAATGGCGGCGAGCGTGGAATCGGTGTCCCCGATGCTCGGCACGAGAACCGACCGGACCCCCCAGACCAAATTCAGCCTCCGCCTGATGCGCTCGCGGTCCGTTGCGGCGATGATCTTGCCGTACGGCCGGTACTTTGCGATCGTCTTTGCCGTCTCCCCCGAATGCGTGATCGGCACGATGGCTGCGGCGCCGATGCGCTTCGCCAGCACACACGCCGCGCGCCCGAGCGCCTTGAAGATCTCCGCCTGCTGCTCCCCCGTTTCGTCCGGAAGGTCGAGCTGGTCCCGGTATTCTTCTTCCGCCCGGCGGATGATCGAATCCATGGTCTGCACCACTTCGACGACGTATTTTCCGACCGAGGTCTCTCCGCTCAGCATCACCGCATCGGCGCCGTCGAGGACGGCGTTCGCGACGTCGTTCGCCTCCGCACGGGTCGGACGCGGGTTCTCGATCATCGACTCGAGCATCTGGGTCGCGATGATCACCGGTTTGCCGGCGGCGTTGGCCTTCTTGCAGATCATCTTCTGCGCGATCGGCACGTCCTCGGTCGCGCATTCCACGCCGAGGTCGCCGCGCGCCACCATCACCGCATCGGCCTCGCGAATGATGTCGTCGATGTTCTCCAGCGCTTCCCTTTTTTCGATCTTGGCGATGATGGGAAGCTTCTTCCTCTTGTCGATCTTCGCGATGATGAACTCCCTCAGCCTGCGGATGTCGTCGCCGGTGCGGACGAACGAAAGCGCGACATAGTCGATGTCGTTCGCGATGCCGAAGTCAAGGTCTTCCATGTCCTTCGCCGTCATCGACGGCTCGCTGACCGTCACCCCCGGAAGGTTGATCCCTTTGTGCTCCTTGAGAATGCCGCCGTGCACCACCTCGGTCACAACATCGGTCGCCGTCGAACTCAGTACTGTGAGCTGCAGCAGACCGTCGTCCATCAGGATCGTGTCGCCGGGCTTCACATCCTTCGGCAGGTTTTGATAGGTGGTCGATACCCGCGTTTCATCGCCGGCAACCTCGTTGATCGTGATCGTGAACTTCTGCCCGTCGGCGAGATGCACTTGCGGTGACGCCAATTTCCCCGTCCGAATTTTCGGCCCCTGCAGGTCCTGCAGGATCGTGATCGGCTCGCCGACCCGTCCGGCCGCCTCTCGAACGGCCTTCATGGCAGCGAGATGCTCCTCGTGCGTGCCGTGAGAAAAATTGAGGCGCACGACATCCATCCCCGCGCGCATCATTTTTTCCAGGACGTCTGCGGACGACGAAGCCGGTCCGAGCGTGCAGACGATCTTTGTTTTTCCGTAGAGTTCATGTGCTTCCATTGCTACGGTGTCCTCTCGTTAGTGTGCAGGAAGAAGAGTGAGGGTATGCTTCGCCGCCTCCGCCACGCGGGCGCTGTCGAGCGGCATCGGATGGTATTCCCCGCTCAGCCACAACGGCGTCTGGTCGGAGTAATGCTCGTGCATCGGCTGCCCCGATTCGCCCGTCGGGATGATCGAAAGCGCCCCGTTGATATCCGCAAAATCGACGATCTGCCGCATGGACGGACCGAGCGTGACCTGGTACGGCGCGGCCAGATAATATTCCCCGTTGTTGAGCGTCGTCCCCGATCCTCCGATCGGAAACGGGCCGATGTTGAAAACGGAGCCGAGCGGCGGCTGCGACCCGAACGGGTGGCGCAGCGTAATGGTGTGGATCATCCCCCACTGCCATGTCTTCATCTCCCCCCCGAGCGTGGCCTTCAATTCCCGGATCGCATCCGCCAGACTTTTCCTGATGACGTCGTCGCGCGTTTCGACCCGGGGGGTGGAAGGATCGTCGAACCACCATGACGTCGGATTTTTCAGCAGTGCGGGGACTGTGCGGTACGGAATGTTCGCGATAAAAATATATTTTTGGAAAAGCTCATCCCCCATTTTATTCTGGAAGATATTCTTCATGAGATGGGTGAAGAAGACGTGGAACAGCGTCGTGGGCACGTCGTCCTTCGTGAGCTGAAAATGCCAGTTCCTGAAATAGCTCAGCGCCGTCTGAACATCCGGGTCGGCGACGGACGCCGAATCGAACGCGTGGAGAATATACGGCGTCGTCTCCTTCGCAAAAAACGAATAATAATCCCCCTGGATCCTCTGAAAATCTTCCACCGAAAATTTCTCCTGCTTGCGCAGAAGCTCGTCCAGCCGCTGGATCCGCGACGGCGGCTCCCACAGGTTCGAAATGTGATACGGAAACGAGCTGTTCGTCGTCTTGTTGTTGGCGGTGGCGATAAAATGCTGCGGCGGGTTGAACAGCGACGGAAGGCGCTCGAACGGAACGAACCCGTTCCAATCGTATTCCCCCGTCCATCCCGGCATCGGCAGCGTCGGATTCTGCGCCGACCGGATCGGCAGACGGACGCCGGCAAGGTACCCGATGTTCCCGTCCGCATCGGCATACACGAAATTCTGCCCCGGAACCGTAAATTCCTTCACCCCGCTTTTGAATTCGCTCCAATTTTTGGCCTTGTTGATGAGCAGCAGCGAATACAACTCGTCGCTCACGTCCTGCCCGGTCCACCTCATCGCGACCAGAACATCCTTCGTGATCGAGCCGACGCCGTTCACATCGTTGATGACCGGTCCGTGGTTCGTCGATTTCACCGTGAGCGCGACCATCGAGGAGTCTTTCACGAGAATGGTATCCAGCGTCACCGGCATCGGACTCCAGACGCCGCGGTAGAGATACTCGCCGCCGGCGTTCGTCATTTCAAGATAGAAATCGGCGTCGTCCGCCATCACGTTCGTCATTCCCCATGCGACGTGCTGATTGTGACCGATGACGACGGTCGGTGCCCCCGGCAGCGAAACGCCGGCGACGTCGTAATCGCCGCCGTGGAGATGGAGTTCGTACCATTTCGACGGCGCGGAAAAACCGAGATGCGGGTCGTTGGCGATCATCGCCCTGCCGGACAGAGACTTCTGAGGCCCGACCGCCCAGGCGTTGCTCCCGATGTGAATGCCGGTGGTGCCGTAGAATTTTCTGAAATCCTGGTCGATGTCGATCAGCTTAAGGAGCCCGTCGGGCATTGCATCGGCGCGAAGCTCTTTGGGGACGATGACCGGCATGTTCTCGGGATAGGTCGGAAAGATCTCGTTCGCCTTTTCTTCGCCGAACGTCTTGAACAGGTCTCCGAGGACGAGGTCGACGTACCAGGAAATGTTCAGCTCCCATGCCATCATCCGCGCGACGATGAGGGAATGAAGGGGCTTCCACTCTTCCGGGGTGTAGTTCAGCATGTCGAATTCGATGGGATATTTCCCCCGGTGCGAGGCAATGAAGGCGTTCACCCCGTCGCTGTATTCCTGGAGAACGCGGCGGGATTCGGGATGCAGGTTCTGTTCGATCTTTTCGGCGATCCGTTTGATGCCGACCGTTCTGAACATCTTGTCGAACCTGAGCGTCGAAGCCCCGAAGACCTCCGATAACCGTCCTTCGCCGGCTCTCCGCGAGACGTCCATCTGCCAGAGCCGGTCCTGCGCATGGACGTAGCCTTCGGCGAAGAAGAGGTCGTGTTCGTTGCCCGCAAAAATATGGGGGATGCCGAACTCGTCGCGCTGGACCGTCACCGGCTGCTGCAGCCCTGCGACGGTGATCGTTCCGTCCACCACCGGAAACGATTTCGTGACAAGATAGCGGAGGATGAGAAGCGTGACGAGCGTAATGACAAGGAGAGAACCGACGATGCCGATGAAGATTTTAAGTTTTGACTTCATAGATTTTTGAGGAGGGAATTTCGTCCGCCGCTAATTTTTCAGGAGGAGAGGGAGATTCCACTCGAGCAAATATTCCCGAAAGGCCGACGCCGGAAGCTGCACGAGCAAAGGATGATCATCCGGGTCGAGCCATTGCATGAGAAAAAGAAGATTTTCTTCGCGCATCGCCGTGCAGCCAGACGTTGTTGAGCTGTCGGAGCCTGTCACATGGAGGAAAATACAGCTCCCTTTACCCGGGATTGAACGCGGGTTGTGCCTGACCACAATTCCCAATTTATAGTAATTCGAATCCATTTTCATCACTTCCGATGACCTCCACGGAAGCCTTCCCGCCGAGTCTCTTTTGACTTCATTTTCGGAGATAAGCGAGTTATAAAAGACGGAGCCGGTGTCGTCGACGCAATGGAGCGCTTTCGTGGCTTGTTGGTACGGAAACCTGATCCCCGGCGGCGGGAGCGAATCGTATCCGAAAAAATCCCCCAGTTCAAAAATACCCGCGGGAGAACGGCGGTCCCCTTCCGTTTTCATCCGCTCGCCGGCGGGGATCTTGTGGAGGCCTATTCCCCATGCCAGGCCCGAGTCGCCGACGACCACCTTCCACGGGATATTGTATTGCAGCCACCCGTCGCCGGTCCGGTTGAACAAGTACATCAAGCCGGTGGTGGAATTCCAATCGGGGGTGATCACGAAGACAAGCTGATTTGCATTTTCGATTTGTGCAGAAGAGCGAAGCGGCAGCGCAAAGAGGACAAATGCACAAAGCGGAAACAAGATCTTGAAACTTCTTTTGACATTCGAGGACATAATTAGTACATTGGCGTCGTAATAGTTTCACTCTGGCACGGAACGTAGCGCAGCCCGGCTAGCGCACTACCTTGGGGTGGTAGGGGTCGCGGGTTCGAATCCCGCCGTTCCGACATTTTTCGAAAGAACACCGTTGGGGGATTCACGGTGATCGTATTCAGCGTTCGTAGGTCGGGCATTCCTGTCCGACCTTTACTTTTTACGGGGACAGGCAAGAATGCCTGTCCTACGACGGCAAACCTCTTTTGATTCAGTCGATGCCGAATTCCGCTGTTCCGACCTTGCATAAGTCAAGACAAAAAAAGTCTTTGCCGCTCGGCAAAGACTTTTTCGTTTCTGCAGACGCAAAGACCCGCCTTGTTCAATTTAATTTCACCAACAGCTCTTCGAGCAGCGATTTCACTTCCAGCAGATCCTCGCGTAAATTCCGCTCCGAACCGGCGTGAACTGCCGCAGCTTCCAGCGCGGGAGCATGTGCGGGCTGTGCGTCGGCCGGCAAGAGCTGCAATTGCTCGCCGCTCTCCACCTCCGGTGTCCAGGATTTTAAGACCTGCTTTGCCCCTTCGATCGTGTACCGTTCTTCCCGCAACAGCTGGCGGATGTAGAGGATGAGCTTGATATCCTTGTTCGTATAAATCCGGTTCCCCGCCCTGTTCTTGGCCGGCTTCAACTGCTCGAACTCCGATTCCCAGTACCGCAGCACATACTGCTCAAGGTCGGTTATCTTGCTTACTTCGCTAATGGAATAATACAATTTTTTTATTCCAGTGGATTTCATCGCTTCCTCGCTGTTGTGATAAAAGGAACCAGTGCAATAGTATAAAAAAGTGATGATAATTGCAACACAGGATACCTAAAGGCAGCGCCTTGGCCTAAATTCCGATAACCACTCTTCTTTCCCTGTAGGCAGGGAAGGAAGCAAACTCCCGCATTACGGGATCCGCCTTTCACAGTTTTGGAAAGCGGGAAGAGCTTCTTGGAATCGGAACCCTCTGGGATTGGGAAAGAGGCGCGGTTTATGAAATCGCGACACCACCATAAAGCGGCTCTCACCCCTTTAAATTACTACTTTTGTGTGATTGAATTGTCCCGATCCAGAAATGTATATTGATCATCATTGTGCCCGGAGACACGGCGGCGCCGCTCTTAAAAAAAATATTTTGCGTTTAGACGATTTTAACGTATATTTGACAAAGAATTATTCGAAACCATTCATTGCCTGATGGGATCTTGATTCTTCCCCCTTTCCGCTATCGTAGCTAATTTCACACACTAACATCGAGGAGTCAAACAATGAAAAACCTCTTGCTCTTGTCGCTCTGCTGCTTGCTGATTGTTTCGGGTTCCGCATCAGGCGGTTCACTGGATGAGACCTTGCAGAAGATGGCGGGAAGTGCGGTGCAGGGATACGTCAGTCCGATCGTCACGGCATTCGGGACAGACCTCAACGGAGGCTGGTTCCACAGAGCTCCGGCGGCCGAGATGTATGGATTCGACCTTGAATTTGGTCTTGTGGCGATGGGAGCTTCAATGAAGAATGCAAACACAACGATACCGGGAGGCGTGGGAGGACAATTCACGTTCGACGACCAGCAAAGCGCGCAAATTGCCCAGAGTATCCCGAATTGGAATCTAATTCCGGGAGCCCAGCAGCAGGCAATCATCAATAAGATCGCCACGACGCCGTTCAACGTCCAACTTACCGGGCCGACGATTGTCGGATCCAAGGATGATTTCGTACAAGTAAAATTTCCGGGACAAACCATCACGGTGAATGGACAATCATTCACAATTCCCGACAATGTCATCAACACTTCGGTCACCGGTTACCTCGGAACGATCTCCACGATTCCTCTTGCCGCTCCTCAATTGAGCATCGGCACACTCGTCGGCACACAGCTCACATTCCGATGGCTGCCGAGCTATAATAACGCCGATTATGGCAAGCTGAAATATTTCGGTTTCGGCATTCAACACAACCCTGGTATCTGGTTCCCGCAGCCTCTTCCGGTCAACCTCTGCCTCAGTTTCTTTACGCAGTCGCTGGATGCAGGAAGTATCTTCACCACAAAAACAACGGCATTCGGCATCAACGCCAGCAAGACATTCGGTCCCGGCGCCCTCAATATTACTCCGTACGCGGGCTTTATGCTGGAGAGTTCCAAGATGACATTCAGCTATACGTCGACGCTTACGCTGCCTAACAATGCCGGCACGCAGCTGATCAACGTCAACTTGCCGCTGACTGGGGACGACAAATCGCGGCTCACAGTAGGCCTGAGCATCAAGATCCTCTTTCTCGACATCAATGCGGATTACAACATCGGAAAATATAATTCGGAAACCGCAGGGCTGATGTTCATCATTTAACTCTCTTCGAACATTGACACCGAAAGGCCGAATCCTCCGGGTTCGGCCTTTTCTTTTTTCGCCGCGGGTTAGTATATTGTGTGCGGCCCGGTAAAGCATCCGGTTGCCGTCACATTCGTAACACCCATCCTCACAGTGACATTCAGTTGAAAACGTACTCCGCTCTGCGAATTGCTACGCTGATGATTCCCGCCGCCGCGCTGATGCTTGGCGGCTGCAACATCGGAGAGGATAATGAAGATCCTGTCGTGCGATCGCAGGAGCTCCGCTCGAAAGCCGCAGAAGAGGCGGGAGCGCATGACTTCCTTCATGCGGAAGAACATCTCACGCAGCTCTTCCCGATCGACCAGCAGATGCAGCAGTGGGAACGGCTCGCCGAGGACCGCGCCGCCGCCGCCAAAGTTGAAACCTCACTCGGCCACTTTTCCGCCGCCACGGAAAATTACAGCGAGGCGTGGAAGTACTACCGCGAGTCCGGAAACCATGCGGCCGAGGTCCGGATGATGAACGCCGTCGGAATTCTATCCGTGGAACTGGGGGACTTCGAACAGGGGATCGGCATGCTCGCCAACGCGCTCGACGTCAGCAAGCTCGCATCCAACAACGAGCCAGACCCCGAAACGAGCATGAACCTCGGCAACGCGTATTGCTGGTCGGGGCAATACGAAAACGCGCTCGCTCAGTTCACTTCCGCGCTGGCGGTGTTCAATAAACGGCGGTCTTCCCCTTCGGTCGTCCGGGCTCTTTCGGGTGTCGGCTATGCCGATGCCAGGCTTGGAAAAAGGGACGAGGCCCTGACCGCGTTTGCAACGGTCGAGAACATTGTCAGCACCGTCCCGAACGTGATCGTGAAGGGGGAATTCAATTACGATAAAGGAAGGGGGCTCGAAGCGCTCGGAGAATGGAGCGATGCGGCGCAATCGTTCCACGACGGCATCGGCATCCTTGAAGATCTCCCGAACAGTCAAAAGAACGAACAGACGAACGACCTGCTGATTCTCCTCTACACGGCCCTCGGCAAGGTCTACGCCCACAATTTTGCCTACCAGCTCGCAAAGCAAAGCTTCATCGAAGGGTACTCGCTCGCCAAAGACGCCGGCAGAAAAATCGCCATCGGCTATTTATTGACCGCGATCGCCGACTGCGAACGGAAAATCACAGCGGTGAACCCGGACCAGCAGGCCACGATCGCCGCCGGAACATACTACGAGCAGGCGATGAACCTCTTTTCGCGGAACGGCAACATCTCCGGCGAAGCGTACGCCAACTACAAGCTGGGAATGATGAAAGAGGAAGAGGGGAACACGGACGGCGCTCTCGCATTCTACCGGCGCGCGTTCGAACTGCGCAGCGGACAGTCCGGCGAGTTCAACAACTGGGGGGAGGACGAAGAATTTTTCGGGATGCGGCGTGGGGAGGCGGCTGAAGGGATCTCCTTCTCCGATGAGACGTACTGGTACGAGCCGCTGGTCATTCTGCTTGCACGCCAGGGGCGCGCGGAAGAGGCGCTCGACATCTTCGAACAGGGAAAGACAGGATCTCTCGCGGCCCGGCTCCGTTCATTCCCCTTCCAATACCGGGACAAGAGCACGCAGCAGAGCGTCGAGGCGGTCCGTCGTCAAATGCATGCGCTCAGCGTGAAAGAGGCAGAACTCGCTTATCAGAAGGGGTTGAATGCGAATCAACGCGACGGTGCTGGGATCGCATCGCTTGCCACAGACATCGCATCCGCACGCACAGCGCTGTCGGCCAATGCATCGGCGCTTGCACAAAAGGATCCCCAGCTCGAAATTCTCTTCCGCACGCCGGCATTCCAGGAAACGGAGTTCCGTTCAGCGCTGACCTACGGCACGGTCGTGCTCGATTATCTCATCGCCGAGGACCGCATCGTTATTTTTGTGGTTTCCTTCGACGGCATGGGACGGCAGATGCCGGTCAGCGTCGTGGAAGTGCCGATCTACAAGGATATCGTGCTTGAGAAGGTCCGCCAGTACGACCTGATGCTCAACGAGCACATCCACAGCATCGGGACGGGATATTTTCAGACGACCGACATCGAACGGCTGTCGCAGGAGCTGTACAATTATTTTCTGCGCCCCGTGGAGCGGCTGTTCGTGCAGCGCGTGGTCATCATACCGCCGCGCGAGATGGAGAATATTCCGTTCCATGCGTTCACCCGCTCGACCAACGAAGGGGTGAAGCCGATGGTGGAGATCGCCGATGTCTCTTACCTGCCGTACCTCGCCGCGGCGAAAAGCATTCCGCCTCCCCCCCGGTTCATCAACTCCGTCGTCGCCATGGGAAATTCGCGGGGGAACAACTGGCCGCTCGACTTTGAATTGCGCGACATCCGGAGTTTCTTCCGCGAGACGGCCGTCTATGTCTCGCAGAACGCCGGCGAGAAACAGCTGTTCGGATCGTCGGGGGACGTGCTTCAGCTTTCGACCGACTTCGCGACCGACACGCTTTTCCCCGGCCGCTCATCGTTCGTCCTGGCGAGCGGAAGCATCACGGACCCGGATGCCGAAATTCCGGTTGCGAATTTCCTGAGCCTGCATCCGTACCCCGTCGTCTATCTTTCCGACGAGCAGCCCGGCGTCTCGGGACTGACGCCGCTCTATGCCGCGGTGCTGATGATGAACGGCTCGTCCAACATCATCCTCACCATGCGGCCGTCCGACGTGAAGCCGAATAAATTCTTCAGCGAAAAATTTTATACCGCGCTGGCCCGGGGGAGCAGCGTGAACGACGCCTACCGCTCCGCCGTCATCGCCATGAGCAAGTCTGCCGCGTTCAGCGCCCCCTACCAGTGGTCGCAGTACTTTAAGTTTGGGAAGTGAGATGTCAGAAAGCAGAAGACAGGAGACAGTAAGCAGTTAGCAGTGAGCAGGCAGATACTATCGCTGTCCATGTCATTCTGAGGAGGAGCGTTCTTTGCGACGACGAAGAATCTTTCTTGCCGTATAGATTCCTCGCTGCGCTCGGAATGACAAGTAGTCGTTGGTGGCTC